>Ga0058862_12774772_pt1 | contig 8327 bp, 6 predicted proteins | sample SwirhisoilCB2_FD_61147 | JGI IMG/M metagenome (GOLD analysis project Ga0058862, IMG submission 61147) | Switchgrass rhizosphere and bulk soil microbial communities from Kellogg Biological Station, Michigan, USA for expression studies - soil... | ecosystem: Host-associated > Plants > Roots >... | reverse complement strand
CAAGTCTCCCGAAAGCTGGATGCCGACGCTCTCTCCGAGTACCTTGCCCTGGGATACGTTCCCGCTCCGAGAACCCTCTTTCAGGGAATAGAGAAGCTGCTGCCCGGGCATTGCATGCTTGTAGAAAAAGGCGACGTCCTTGACATGGAGTACTGGGACGTTCCGTCCGGCCCCATCGAGACCTGGAGCGAGGACGAATGGATCGAACGAGTGCGCGAAAAACTGCTCGAAGCGGTGCGTGTCCGATTGGTGAGTGATGTTCCGCTGGGCGCGTTTCTGAGCGGAGGAATCGATTCCAGTGCAATCGTAGCTGCGATGGCGCAGTTGACCGGCCAGCCCGTCAAAACGTACTCCATAGGGTTTGAAGGAAGTGATCGCTTCTACAATGAACTACCGTACGCGCGAATCGTCGCGAACGCATTTTCAACGGACCACCACGAAATCATCGTTCACCCTGACGTTGCCGATCTGCTTCCCAAACTGATCTGGCATCTGGACGAGCCCATTGCAGATTCGGCGTTTGTTACGACTTACCTCGTCGCGAAACTGGCCGGTCAGAGTGTCAAGGTCATCATGTCGGGTGTGGGGGGCGACGAATTATTCGGAGGATACCGACGGTACTTAGGTACGCGTGTGGCGTCGTACTATCGCAACCTTCCAGGAATTCTCCGGACAAAATGGATCCCAGGTCTGATTGGCCGCCTCCCGCAGGATCGGAACTCCGCTTTCAAGAACTATGTCCGATATGCCGATGCGTTTTTGAAGACATCTGAGTTAGATCCAGCATCGCGGTACATGAGTTACGTCACGTTATTCTCACCTGATCTTCAACAGTCTCTGTTCAAGAAGGGCGCCGCCGAGTCCGTTGGGAACATCCATCGGGCTCTCGGAAGGATGACGGGCTACTTTGAAGCACGCCAAAACAGTTCAATCCTGAATCAATTGATGTACGCGGATGTGAAGACCTCCCTTGCGGATGACTTGCTGGCGCTAACCGACAAGATGACCATGGCCGTTTCCCTGGAATGCCGCGCTCCTTTTGTTGATCACGAACTCGTCGAACTCGCGGGGAAGATGCCAGACTCCCTGAAGATACGCGGCTTCAAAATGAAATATCTCTTGAAGAAGGTTGTGCAGCCGTGGCTGCCGGAGAAAATTCTACATCGCAAGAAACGCGGGTTTGGTGCCCCTGTAGGTTCCTGGATGCGGAACGATCTCAGCCCGTTAGTGGACAGCCTCTTGTCTGAGGGTCAGATAAAGAAAAGAGGACTTTTCAACTGGGCGGTCATCAGCGAAATGGTGCGCAAACATAAAGCCCAGCGTGCCGATTATACCGATCATCTGCTCGCACTCATCAACCTGGAGGTCTGGTGTCGAATCTTCCTCGATGGAATGAACTACACCGACGCTGCGAACGTTATGGGAATCAAATCGAGAACATCAAATGAAGATCCTGTTCGTCTGTCATCGACTGCCGTATCCGCCTAGCCGTGGCGGCAAGATCCGCCCATTCAACATGATCAGCCATCTGGCCCGGACGAACTCCGTTGTTGTGGCAAGCTTGAGCCACACCGAACAGGAAGCGGAAGCCGGGATGGGCCTACGAGACTATTGTGAAGATGTGATCACGGAAGTCCTGCCGGAGCGCATTCGCTGGATGCAGGCTACGAAAGCTCTCTTGTCGACCACTCCCTCGTCCGTCGCGTACTTCTGGTCTCATGCATTGCACCGGAGAATTCAGGAAAGAGTCTACCGCACTAAATTCGACGTGATCATGGTTCACTGCTCGTCTGTCGCTCAGTACGTCCTGGACTACCCCGATTCCTTCCGAATACTCGATTACGGCGACCTGGATTCGGAGAAGTGGTCGGAATATTCCCGATGGAAGCCTTTCCCTTTTTCAATGGGCTACGCCCTGGAGTCGCGAAAACTTCGAAGATACGAGCACGAACTTGCACTTCGCTTTGATCGATGCAGCGTGACGACTCAGCGTGAAAAGGAGAGCTTTGAAGCGCTGCAAGTGCCCACTCCGTGCAATGTGATCCCGAACGGAGTGGACACTTCATATTTTCGGAGGACTGGAAATTCGTTCGCTCCTGTCGTCCTTTTTCTTGGACGTATGGACTATTTTCCGAATATCGACGGAATCCTCTACTTCGTCCACCAGGTGCTCCCTCTCATCCGGAAGAGAATGCCGAATGTCGAGTTTCGGATTGTGGGCTCCAACCCGTCATCGAAGATTCGAGAATTGGCTAAAATCCCCGGAGTATTGGTTACCGGTCACGTGCCCGACGTTCGGCACTATGCCAACGATGCCGCAGTCTCGGTTGCTCCGCTTAGAATCGCCAGGGGCACGCAAAACAAAATCCTGGAATCTATGGCAATGGGCATCCCGGTCGTCGCATCGCCGCCGGCCGCCAAAGGAATTGATGCTGTACCCGGACGGGATCTTCTCGTAGCCGAGGATACGGAGTCTTTTGCTGAACGGGTGTTAGAAGTCCTCGAGAACCATCACTTACGGAAGAGTCTTTCTGAGGCCGCTCTGAAGCAACTGGAAGCGGCACACCGATGGTCCGCCAGTATGAGTACTTTAGATCGCATTGTGGCTTTGGCTTCAACGGCAAATTGCAGCCCCGTACTCTAATTGATTATGTGGAAACGATTCGCACATGTTCTCCGATGCCCGATATGCACTGGTCCGCTCGAATTACGCGCCCTCCTGGAAGAGCGTGTGACTATGAGCATCGACCACATCGAATGCGCTCGACGTCGGCGCGTTTGGACGGAAGACTTCAACGTGTACGTGGACGCGGGTATGCTGCTCTGCGAGACATGCAACCTCAAGTTCCCGATCGTCGACGGTCTTCCGATTTTGCTGCCATATACGACTCCGCTGCACGCGCAGTTTGATGAGCAGTGGAAATCGAATGAAAGCATCCCCTCTGGTCGTTTTCGCTATCCCGATTGGAAACCTGTTTCGGGGGAGGAGTTTGTTGCAAAGTCGTTCTCGTCAGAGTGGCTCGCCTACGACTACGACGGTGTCATCTGGGACTTGAGCTACGATGCGCACAAGGAACGAATCCTTAAAGAAATAGGGCCGACTGTGGCACAGGCCAAATGGCATCTGGAAATCGGATGCGGGATCGGGCTCGCTACCAGCGCCGCCCAGGAAAGCTTTGGCTGCGATGCCGTCGGACTCGACCTTAGCCTCGCGGCGCTCAAAGCGGCTCGGCAGTTCCGCTCTAATCCGTTCCTTCATTTTGTCCAGGCATCCGCGTTTTCAATTCCATTGCGCAGGAACTTTTTCGACGTTATTTATTCACGAGGAGTGCTGCATCACACGTATTCCACCGAGAACGCCTTCAGGTGCGTCGCCGCGCACTGCCGCAAGGGAGGCACTTTCTACGTGTGGCTCTACGGACGCAAGTCGATCAACTCGAATCCCCTCCGTCTGACACTGTACGGGCTCGAGGTGCTGGCCCGTCCCATACTGAGCCGATCACCAGACTCGCCGCTCGCGAAGGTGTTTCTTGGCGCCATGGCTCTCGGGTATGTCGGCTTCAACCGATTGCGAAGACTCAAAAGCGCCGAGATTCAGCCCCTCACATTCTCGCGGGGAGTTCATTCTGCGCGTGATCGCTTCACGCCACGCTTTGCTCACCGGCTAGGTGCCCATGAAATCCTTAGATGGTTCAGTGACTGTGGCTACGAGCACGCGACGGTTCTGGACTGGCGAACCATGCCCGTCGCTGAGCGTGAGGATTTCCGAAGAAATCTCGGAGTACGAGCGATTCGTGCGAGTTGAACGACCGCTGAAATCGATCGGCGCGACGGCGGTGGCGAGGGCGACCGTTGCGACGGCACCGGACCGCCCTGAGCGATTGTTTGTATCGTGGGCCCCTTTCTGCAGCCGCAGCGACAATATCGCGCGAGAACTCGGCGGCTCGTCCGCGATGATCTACCACGACTTCTGGGGTAGCAGCTATCGGACAATTGTTTTCAAGTATTTCACCCAGTCGATCGCGACACTGCTGCTCCTGTTGAGGAAACAACCACGCTGCGTCTTTGTCATGAGCCCGCCTCCGATCGCTTGTCTGCCAGTCTGGCTTTACTCGCTGATATCGGGGGCCCGTTTCATTATCGATGCTCACACGGCAGCTTTTATCGATCCGCGCTGGCTCCGGTTTGATTTCGTACAGCGCTTCTTCGCGCGCCGGGCGGTGACAACACTGGTGACAAATACACACTGGCAGACGCTCGTTCGCGGATGGGGGGCTCGTTGCGAGATCGTACCAGACGTTCCCGTCGTGTTTCCCGATCCGGCACCGGTCAATCTGCCGGATAGTTTCAACATCGTTGTCGCCAGTACTTTTACTTTCGATGAGCCGACAGAGACCGTGTTCCGGGCAGCGGCACTTGCACCGGACGTTGCGTTCCATGTTACCGGTGACCATCGGCGCCTGGACCGTGCCGTCCTTGCCCTCAAGCCGGCAAATGTGCGGCTCACAGGTTTCGTACCCGATGCACAGTATGTTTCTCTGCTTAAGCGGTGTCATGCGGTCATGTCGCTCACGACCCTCGACCATACGATGCAGCGTGGAGCGTACGAAGCCGCATACCTGGGGCGTCCGGTCATCACGTCTGATTTCGCTGTGCTTCGCCGGGCGTTCCCGAGAGGTTCGGTATTCGTGTCGAACGAACCGGAATCCATCGCCAGAGGCGTACAACAGATGCGACGGAATCACGCGCGCTACGAATCGGAAGCACGCGAAATGAGCCACCGGAAATACGAGCGCTGGGCGAGTACGAAAGCGCGCCTCGACCTGCTGCTCACGAATCAGTCCTGATGGCACACCACATCGCTAGAACGAGGAGAGATCCGTGATTGGGCTTCAGTACAGCACTTTGACCGATGCGCTCTTGGCCGCACCTCCCGACCGACGCTTCGTCACAATGTGGCACGACGAGGATGAGGTCGAGACGGTAACGTTCGGCGAATTCGTCCGGTCGGCTCAACTGCAAGCCGCAGCTTTTATTGCTCATGGGGTTCAACCGGGCGACACGGTGATCCTGGTCATGCCGCAAGGAATAGCTTTGATGACAGCATTTGCCGCGGCCTTACTGGTTCGTGCCGTCCCTTCCATCATGGCCTACCCTAATTTCAAAGTTGAGGCGGCCAAATATCGCTTTGGGCTGGCTGGGGTTTCGAAGAATCTGAGGGCACGTCTGGTGGTTCTCGATGAACATTTCCCAGACGAACTGCTGCCGTACGTTACGTGCGAGGACGGTGCAACGATAGTACGAAACATTAGCACGGAGGATGCCCAGAATACGTCCAGATTGCCGGAGTTGCCTTCGGATCCCGGTAGTGTCGCATTCATTCAACACTCCGCCGGCACTACAGGGCTGCAGAAAGGCGTTGCACTCTCCCACGCCGCCGTCTTGACCCAGCTCGAGCATCTGGGAACGGCTCTCGGAATCGACGGTCAGGACTGTATTTACAGCTGGTTGCCGCTCTACCACGATATGGGCTTGATCGCATGTTTCATGCTGCCTCTCACCTATCATCTGCCAGTCGTGATGCAGTCTCCGACGGATTGGGTCATGCGGCCGGGCTCGATGTTGTCGCTGATCAGCGAGCACCGATGCACTCTGGCCTGGACTCCGAATTTTGCCCTGCAGTTTCTGGCGCGGCGGGTTCCTCAACGTGACCGAACTGGCCTGGATTTGTCCAGCCTCAGGATGCTCATCAATTGCTCCGAACCTGTGCGTTGTCAGAGTATCAATGAGTTCTATTCCGCATATTCCCAATACGGACTCCGACGCGAGGCGCTTCAGTCCAGCTACGCCCTGGCTGAAAACGTCTTCGCCTTGACACAATCAGGAACGCGCACAGGAAACGTGCCTGCCTCCGTATGGGTCGATAGTAAATGCCTGACTGATGAAAACGTTGCCGTGCAGGTGTCTGAAGGTGAGCCCCGTGGAGTGTGTCTGGTCTCATCCGGCCGATGTCTGCCCGGTAATCGGTTTCGAATACTCAATGCGGATGGCCAGGAACTGTCGGATGGTCACGTCGGGGAAATCGTGATGCAAAGCGATTGTTTGTTTCAAGGTTACTACAATCGCCCCGATCTCACCGCCAAGGCTCTGAAAGAAGGATGGTACTGGTCCGGGGATCTCGGTTTTTGCATTGACGAAGAACTATTCGTCATTGGCCGAAAGTCGGATCTCATCATAGTGGCTGGCAAGAACCTGTACCCTCAGGATATTGAGGACATCTGTTGTAGCCATCCAAGCATCCACGATGATCGCGCCGTTGCCTTTGGTCTGTTCAACGAGGATCTCGGTACGGAAGACATCATTGTTGTCGCAGAAGTTGAGGACGAAAGCGAATTGAAAAACAGCGTGCCGATTGTGGAAGCCATCCGCAACGCCGTGGTTGCGGAACTGGGTGTATCGGTCCGGTGGGTCTATCTCCGGCCTCCGAAATGGATTGTCAAGAGCACCGCCGGTAAGCCGGCTCGCTCAACAACTCGTCAGAAACTGCTTTCTGAACAGCTGGAATTACGGAGTCAGCCGTGACTGAGTCTGAACAAGTCGAGGAATTGCTCGCTTACATCAAGCAGGTCATCCGGCGGCCTGACGTACACCTGACCGCTGATTCGGCGCTGGTATCATCCGGGCTCATCGACTCGTTTGCGCTGGTCGACATTCTGGGGAAGCTCGAAGACGTCACAAATATGAGGATCTCTGCCGGAAAGGTCCAGCCAAAAGACATGAACACTGTGGTTCTGATGTTGTCGACAGCCAGACGTGTTGGCAAGCTGAAGAAATCCTAATGACTGCCCTGAATTACATCGCCTGCCTGGCTTTGTTTTGTCTTGGGGCTTTTGTCCGTACGCGCACGTTGAAACAGTTGTTGCTACTCGCCGCAAGTTATGTTTTTTACGCACGTGGAGGGACAGGGTTTCTGGCTATTCTGATTGCGAGCTCTGTTCTTAATTTTGCTTTCGGCGAACTGTTGAGGCGGCGGCTTACGCCAGGACTTCTTTGGGCGGGCGTCGTCTCCAACGTTTTGTTGCTCGGTTTTTTCAAGTACCTTCCACAGCTGGCACCTGGCCCATCTAACGATTTTTTCCATCGCATCGCGATGCCGGTCGGGATGTCGTTCTGGACATTTCAGGCGCTCAGCTATCTGTTCGATATTTATCGCGAAGACGAAATAAACCCTACGCTTCTGGAATTCTGCTTGTACATGAGTTTCTGGCCGACTGTGGTGATGGGGCCGATATGCCGGCTGCCCAAACTACTTCCGCAATTCCGGGAAGTGCATGGCATTTCCTTGACAGATCTCGATGCGGGACTTCGCCGGGTCGCCCTGGGTTTGTTCATGAAACTCGTTTTGGCCCAAGTTCTAGGTTCAGCGCTCGCGCAGGCTTCGAAAGTCGGGGCAAATCTGGCTGGAACGGGTGGTGCCTGGGGAGGGCTTGACGTCTGGCTTGTAGCGATCGGGTTCGGCTTTCAGCTGCTCTTCGACTTCGCGGGCTATTCCCATATCGTTATCGGTTCCGCTCGAATATTTGGATTTCATCTGGCAGAGAATTTCGACTCGCCTTACCTGTCGTGCTCACCCTCCATCTTCTGGACGAGATGGCACATGTCGCTGTCTTCCTGGATTCGCGACTACGTCTTCGTTCCGGCGGCGACGCTACGGCGTGAACCGTGGTGGCGTTATTTCGCTTTGTTGTTTTCGATGATTCTATTTGGCATATGGCACGGAGCGGCGGTCACATTTCTTCTTTGGGGTGCCTATCACGGTGTCTTCCTGGTCCTTCACAGGATCGCCCAGCAATATTTGCCCTCGTCCAGAGCCGGTGTGAACGTTGCTGGCGGCGGATTCGTTTCCTGGGCGGTAACATTTCTGGGCATTTCATTGAGCTGGATACTCTTCCGCACCACCGATCTGAGTGAGGCCATTGCGATGTTTCGGGCCGTCCTTTCTCCAACCAGTTATCTGCATATCGTTCTGCCAGCAAGTTATTACGCGGTCGTGCTCGCCTCGGCCACAGGCTATTTTATCTACTACGGCCTTATCGGCCAGGTTCGCGAGAAATGGCAGACGGTGATACCTAGTGGCATCGGGATATTCGGAGGCACGCCTCGGATTGGTTGGGCTTCATGGCAAAAGTCCTGGTGGTGGCGAGGACCAATGATTGCCACTCTCACGATACTTGCCGCCATCGCGGTAGCTTACCAGGCTTCACAGGCCACTCCTTTTATCTACACGTTGTTTTGAGACTGAAGGATCCCGGAAAACAAGCCGATGC
>Ga0058862_10125849_pt1 | contig 8427 bp, 2 predicted proteins | sample SwirhisoilCB2_FD_61147 | JGI IMG/M metagenome (GOLD analysis project Ga0058862, IMG submission 61147) | Switchgrass rhizosphere and bulk soil microbial communities from Kellogg Biological Station, Michigan, USA for expression studies - soil... | ecosystem: Host-associated > Plants > Roots >... | reverse complement strand
CATAAAAGAACACAATCCTTCTATACCATAACTACCATTAAATCCAATTTGGTAATTAGGAGGTGGACAAAGAAAATGAAATGAGAAATCATCTCCTCCAGCTTTCATTAAGAAAGTATTTCCACCAATGATGGTATAATTCATGGTTGTGTTGCTAGCACTTTCCCGAAACAAGGCACTAGAATAGTATGGTATTTCAAATTCCAAAACTGGGTTGACGGATGTTGATAACGTATTACCAACAAAAGCAGTATTCACTCCAGATTGATATTTTACAACTCGTTTGATATCGTCTTTTTGAATAGCTTTACACCGAACTGATCCTCGATGAAATCTGTAAATCAAACCATACATTTCTAAACCCGTATAACTTCCTGTACCTATATTACCAGCACCTTCATACAATGCATTTGGCGTCGCCGCCAACTGACGTAAAGGAACGTAACGATGCACAAAATCCCTATATGTGCGAATTTCCTCGCCCATAACCAAATTTAATTGTTCATATCCTGTCATTGATGGATGAATTGGTTGGAAATCCTTTTGAAAATCCAATCTTGGATTCGATTCCGGAACAAACTCATCAGCTGGACTAAATTCTAAACCAGCTGGCAAAGGATCCAAACTTATCAAATTGTTTACTGGAGCATAAATCCTAAAATCAGATGCCATTGCACAATACACGTTCAGATATATCGGCGTATCAATCGTTTCTTGTGGCTGTGAATATGCCAGTAATTGACATACCAAACGCATGGAACCTGTTGGTGAATTTGCAACAACTGATGAATTCCAATATGGTAACATAAACTCCACTTCGGTATCACCTTGAATATCTACTACACGATGATAACATTGTTGCCAACTTGCAGCCCCTAGGTGATTAAAGAAAAACACAACACGAACAGCATGCATATTAGAAGCTGTTATGTAAACTTTGATTTTTGAAGATCCACTATACCAGTTGGTATGCGTCGCTAACCAATTGGCATATGAGAAACCTAATATTTTCAAATCAGTGTTATACAATGTAACAGCTGTATTTAACGCCGTAGTGTTTCCAAAAGTGGAAGTGCCCGCAAATGTAGGTGTCCCTGCAATAAATGCAATATCCATTTCATCTGTACTAATACCACCAACAATTGGTTGTGTACTAATACCATTTTCTGGATCGACTCCTAATTTAACAGAAGTGTCTACACCTCTAGCATTTCCAATATCGCTATAAGGATTTATCTTACCAACTTGTGTCCTAGCTAATGTGGTTGGTTTATCTAAACCAATGGTTCGCATCAATCTACTTATTGGTCGTGCAAGAGTGTTGTACAAACTAGCATACGGAGCAATCAATGGCAAATTTGCCAAATCACCCGCTATATCAGTTGTGTCTTCCAACACACCGCTAATTATACCTTCAGTAGATTTTTGGACAGCTTCCATGTTAGCATGAGCACGTTGCTTGAAATTAGAAACTCTATCTACTTGACTATGTATGACGCGCTTCTTTCCAGACTGCACAGCAAATGGCAAAAACAAATTGGCATCCACAAACTGAGCTGTGACAAATATGTCACTATTAGTAACGACGCCCATAATGTTTGTCAATGGATTCAACACATAAAAATACAATCTACCCATAGATGATGGCGTATAACTCGTTAAATCTAAACACCTATCTGGATAAATGAATGGAATGTCAAAAACAGAAACTTCACTTGCAGTTGCGGAAACTAAAATGTGTGGAAAACCTGATCTCAGACTAACTGTGGCCAATCTATAACTTAAATACGGATCGGCAGTTGGATTTGGCACATAAACTACCATCAGTTTGCCATAATTAAATGACGTACTTGATAAACGAACTGTCACACGCAAACCTGCTCTAAAGTTTCGAAAACTTTTGATCTTGTCTGCTATAAAAGTTTGATTAAACAAAGCTGACGGAAAGTCAATGGATCCTAACAATGTATTGGTTCCTTGACTTGAAGCCCAATTGTATGTTGCTACAGCGTATTCTCTATTAAGAACATCATTCAAAGTAAACACTTCCATATTTGTAACCACATATGGTGATTGCAATGTATTAGTGTCAACAGCACTCGAAACTATTGGAGCGGCATCTTGGTATGAACCTAACTGCACTTCTTGTGTATCTTCTACATCGTTGGCAGCACGGTTTGTAAACTCCTCATTACGAGAAGTTGTGGTCATAGTCTGACCGGACTCAGGAATAAAATCACTAAATGAATCCATACCCTGGATTAGGGCGGTGCTTTGTTTTCTACCACATATTTGATGTTCACCGAAAACACCATAATGGTCATGATGGTATAATCCATAAGTTTTAACACTTTGACAGCATGTAGCATGAAGCAACACATCATATCTTTCTTCAATAGTAGCTAAAAGGAATTTTAGCTCCTCTTTAAAAACTTCTCGCGGATGATGTGATAACTCCATAGCAATGTTTACTGCCATGTTTAAAATTAATTCAAACTCTGATATCATAGTTCCGCGTTTCCAATATATACTCTCGTATATAGTTTCTAGTTCCAGTGGAGCAAGTACATAAGACCGAAATGGTCTAAAACTTCTACCAAGATAGGTGATACTATGTATATTATCAATAACATCAACATCACTTTTACTATAATGAGTATAAGTCATACCGAAGCGTGCTTTATAGTACACTGATAAATCTTTAGCACTTTTTGGTTTACCACCAAAATATAGGATATTGTCATCACCATACACAGCCATATCAAACTCATCTGTTTTTAAACCTAAGTCCATAACTAAAACTGTAAAGGTCATAATTATATTAACAAACGAGTTCATAATAGCAGTGAGCGGATGTCCTGACGGAAAACCTCTAGCAACTAAATATAGTACATATTCATGTAGTCTGCAAGGGTTAAAGGCATGTGCTAGTAGTAATTCTCTTACTTTTGCATTAACTGGTCCATCATCGTACCACTTGTTTACGTATTCTAAAAATATACGAGCAACAAACGCTGGAGTGTTTCCATCAAAGTTTTCATAATCTCCCGAAACAATGTTCCAATTGTCATGTTTTGTAAAGCGTGAATATAATACACTCCATTGGTTGGAATGTACATTTATGCCAACACTAACAGGATGAGTTGCACTTTTACTTTGGACGTACGACATAAAAGTTTGAAAATACATTCGAACTAATATTAGGTAATCCAATGGGCAAGTGCTAAACAACCTAGTTTTTCCTTTCATGACTTTTTCAACTGGGCGTGTTTCATCTTTGAGCATATCGGTCCATATTACTTCAATTTGTTGTCCTTGACGTAACAAATCATTCTTGAGCAATATATCTTCGCGCACTCCTTCACCATACTGATGTTTTTGATCAACTGTAACCACATATGGTGTTTTTCCTTTAGTACTCTTCAAACAGTACGGATATCCAGGAGAAGTTGTTGCATCTATTGACGGTATGTACCTAGATGGGTCACCATTTAAAGCCATATCAACATCTAAAATGTCATTCCACCTACTATCTTGAGGATATAAATGAAATAAATAGTCCATGACACAATCAGGAACATGTTTCTGGTGTTGGTACTTGACTAAGTTTAGAAAGGGCAACCAACCTAGGATCTATCATAATTCCATCTTTATTCACAAAAGGGGACATCTTTGCTGGTATATATTTAGGTGATCCTTTATACCCATACATCTTAGATTTCTTAATTCTAGAATGTGTTGGTATTGGGACTCCATACGGTACAGTTCCTATAATCTCCAAAGGAAAATGCGATGATTGTGGTATAAAAGTATCAAATAATATATCCACTAACTCTTTTGAAATTGGTAGTGCTGCACCTAAGCGCTGTCCACTTATTAACATTCTGCCAGAATGTATACCAATTACATGAGTCCTTCCATCAGAACCTACATAACAAATAGCAGCTCCAGAATCTCCAGGTTGTGTCAAAGCATCATAAGTGATAGGATTACTTAAGTAATAATGGTTTTCTCCACAATCATACTCAATACTTTTACTTATTTTAGATTTGACAACATCTTTGTTGTAAACACCCGAAACTGATCTACCTAGTAAACCCAATGGACAATTGTCTCCTAAATTTTCAACAATTTGATCATTTTCCTCGCTAACCAAATATTTATACATTTCATTTGGCTTTTGTGGTAATTTTAACTCAACAAACAAAACATCTAAATCTTCAGGTCCAAAAAATGCTTCTTCTTCAGGAAAAGGTATAGTGTAATTACCATTGCATGTATACACTTGTAGATTCCCTGCTGGACAACCATCAACATCATCATAGAAATGTGCAGGTAACATGTAAATGTTATCTTTGACATGGTGAGCCACACAGTTTGTAGTATGAGGAACATCATTATCTAGATATTGGACACTCATGTGAACCACACATCTAGATATAGAATTAAGCATTTGTTCTGTTTCAACATGACTTTCTAAATTCATTCTGCCACGACCCATGGCTAAACGTCGTTGATTTTTCTCTTTACGTCTTCTGTTATTTCTTGGATTACGTTTACGTTTGCGTTCATCATGTGTTTCAACTTCGAAATTAACCTCAGGAAAAAACAACTTTGCACAAACAGTAACAGTAGCTAAAGCCATGAACAGAATAACTAGAAAAGATATCCACCCTTCTTGCCACCACTTGTTTGCACATTCACTTGTAACACGAAAAAACATTCGCACATATGAAGCAGGATCAATAGACGTCAAAAATCCATTTTCAACTTCCATAATTGGTGGTAATGAATACTGTTCAGCATCTAGATCAAAAACATTTGCATCAACCGTGTGCAAATTGTATCTATTTTCATGTACAACATATGCACGCATCATTAAATTTGCTAGTTGACCAGCATTGAATTTGTGCCCAACAAACATTGGGAATTGCTGACAATGTGTAATTTCAAATAAGTCATGCTGACTATCTCCCGTACATGGTTCATCTCTAAAAGCTCGTATGTGACATCTTCGCATAAAAGCTTCATTATCTGTAAGACCTGCTTCCAATCTGTGGTCTGGACGTAAACTATTTGATGTAATAAGTAAATATTTTGAATTAAAAAATTTCTTTCCTTTTTCACCAAAAGCCATATTCAGATTATACGGTGTGGAGTTGGTCATGTTAATAATATTTTTAGCTTCTTGTGCACGCTCCTTAGTGTCTGTTGTGGTGAACATATCATCCATAGTAACAAACATTTGATTACGATAACCTTCAAAATACTCTGCTTGAAGATTCATAGAATAGTTTTCAACCTTGCCATTATTTTGTTTATTTGCAATTGCTTGCTTTATAAAATTCATAGCCGTTGTCTTGCCTGAAGCTGGTTTCCCAACTAAAAGTAAGACAACAGGTTCTACTCTTCTAATATCTCCAACTAGTGTATTGTTAGCCTCTGAAGCCATAGATTCGAGCTTCTGAAACTTAACTGTAAACAATTGTTTAAGATATGAAGGAATACTATTCATTAGTGCATTGGTTGGCAAATCTTGATAACTCTTATATGTTTCCACAATATTCTCCAATTCTTCATTTGTTGTTGGTGTACGTAGATTCCATGAATTAACATAGTCTACGCACATTAACACCCTATATGAAAAATTTTGAAATTCGTAATTGAACGGATCAAAAGAAAATAACAACCTAGAAACAACACTAATAACACTACAAGCCATTCCAACGCGGTCTTCAACATTCTTTCTTTTACCATTGAGATATGCAAATTCAGCATTAGCTCTTTGTAGATCAGCGGAACTAAAGTTTCCTAAAGAATTAGAAGCTAAAAATGTTGCAATTTGTCCACAAATATCAACCAAGTTTTTTGCTTCGGGTTCAAAGTGTTGTTCCAAATCGTTCTCTACATTTGTAGGATAAAAATAAGAACATAAACTCGAAACACTAGACACAAATGTTGATGAACGTGTGTACATAAAGTATGAAGCAAATCTTAAAGCTCCTCCTTTTGTTCCAAACTGCCATTCATACAACAAGTTTAACAATGTGTGAATTTCCACTAGTCTAATTACTAACACAGGATTTTCTTCACGTGTTAAATTTATTAAACTCATTGGAGTCCATGCACGTAAAACTTCTTCTACAGTATTTGCCACGGAATCAACTCGTTGATTTGCATGGTTCATACTTAGAGACATCACTTGAGTGGTTGCAATAACATTGTTGTACATACCAGTAAATTTTTCGTGAATATATGATTCTACGCGTTTGCAAACTTTTGTGATCTCGGTATAATTCAAATATGAACTAATCGCAACACCTAACAAGCTTGGAATAAGAAAAGAAGTTATAGCAACTGTTACGCCACTCTCTGGTTCAAACTGATAACTATCAGTATACTTGCAATCTCGCATACGACCACGATTAATCACTTTAGTCTTCTTCATACGGGAATATTTTCCTTCTACTACTGGATTCTTAATGTGATCAACGTGAAATAACTCATGTTGTTGGTCATATATACTTTGACAAATGTCCTTCTTTGGTATGCCAGCCACAAATTTACATTGCACTTCTGGTGTTCTCATCACGGATTTAAACACTTCAACGCGAGCTTTCTTTAATGCTCTACGTTCTGCTTCATTCATAACATGAACTTTTAAATATTCAGAGGCAAATGAAAGTATTTGAGCTTGCAAAGATTGTATTTTCGTACAAACCATATTGAATAGAGCAAAATCTCCATCAGCATGTTGCAAGTAAAACAACTCACGCGGCATAAAGTTAATAAACCATATAGGTCTATCAATCTTTTGTTTAAGTGAACTAATTTTCTTGTTTCTAACAAATTCAACACAGTTTGTCATTAACGGAAATCTCTGTGACAAGTCTTTTCTACATTATCAAATGAACCATCATGTTTTCTATGTAAACTAGTTATTACACCAATAATTTGCTGATATGAAACCTTGCCAACACGCATTGAAAATAAATCATGTAAATAATTAAGTTCTCCACGTGCTAACTTCATTGCATGCTTGCCATAATCAGCCGTGTCAATTCTAAAAGAACGATGTTCAAAATACACATAGTTTTCTGGTAATGGATATAAAGAATCATCTACCTGAAATACCATGCCAACAGAAACCGGTGAAAAAGCTAGAATGATGGATATAGCTGTTGCTAAATTATCAAAACTATTATGCCAATTGCCGACTTGTTCCTGTACTAATCTTCTTCGTTCAATTGTGTACATATCATTAATATTTTCACTGTCATGATGTAAACATGCCGTTAACATAACTGCTATTTCGCTAAAAGGGGCTCTACGCATCCATGGGTACACATAGTCATTAAACTCTGTATCTCCTATGAATTCTTTCAAGTTAATTTGGAAAGTTCCATGTACATGAAAAGATTCTTCAACTCTTGAAAGGATCTTTCGTGTTTTTGCAACCTGCTCCAACATGTCTCTTACTCGAATCTCTGGAGCTTGATATTGCGATTTGGCAAATTTAGCATTGAACTTTTGTGCTTTTGATAGAGTTTTACTACTCTTCTTAGGTTCTTGCACGACTGCATCACCTTGATCTTCAACTTTCACGTCACAATTTTTATTTTTCTTTTCTCTTTTTGTGATTTTTCTTTTTCCACTTTCCAAAATCATAACGCTATCACTAGCATGATAATATGGAATCATTGGATGATTTGGTATATTTTCATTCATTGTCTCATAAAGAGTTGCGATATCACGTTTCAATCTTCTCAAATAATGATCTCGATGGACGAAATTCTCATCAACAAGAAATAACATGATTCTCACAACTAAATATGTATATACAAAACTAAAAGCAAAACAAAAAATTAGTATGAGTATCAAACCCAATATTGGCCCATATAAAACCAGAAAATTCATAATGAAAGAAAAACCCTCATGTAGAATTCCTAAATAGAATAAGGCTAAACAAATAAAACATGCAACAACACAAAAACAAAAAGAATTCACAAAACAAAAAACACACAAACACAACACACTGAGTACGAATGCAACAAGGCAATCTCGTACCCACATTGCCAACAAAGTTGGCTCAGGAGTTTCGAATCTGCATAAAAAGTTATTTAATGACAGCTTTTTCTGTCTGCTACAAGAGCTGGGTTTTATAATCTTATATACCTCTTCACTAATGTTCGACTTAGCCGTCAACAACAGGAAAGCGCGTAATTCCGTAGAAAGTTCCGCATAACCTAAATTGTGTATCACAACGGTCAACATAATGAAAGCACAAGAAATTGCACAAATCATTTCAAAATTTACAATAGAAAGTTCACAGGTACAGTTTAATCCCTGTATCAGATCTAATTCAACTCTTTGAAGATCTATTACAATCTCCATATACTTCATAACTAAATTTAAAACTTAGCTAGA
>Ga0058862_10158995_pt1 | contig 8633 bp, 3 predicted proteins | sample SwirhisoilCB2_FD_61147 | JGI IMG/M metagenome (GOLD analysis project Ga0058862, IMG submission 61147) | Switchgrass rhizosphere and bulk soil microbial communities from Kellogg Biological Station, Michigan, USA for expression studies - soil... | ecosystem: Host-associated > Plants > Roots >... | reverse complement strand
TATACAAAGAAAAAAACAAAAGTATAATTATTTCTTTTCTTCCAAGTAAGTAAGTTAACTAAATGTATTACTACATAAGTACACAAACTTATTTTAAGGAATTTAGAAATTTGTTCTAACTATCAGAGTTATTTCTCTTGTGAGAAATAGGGGTTACAGGACGACTCAAAATGATATCATTTAAGTGCATAGAAAGTGCCTGTAATTGGTATTGGAGGAAATGCAAATAGAACATTTTAATATGTGGTTTAGACATATCATTTGTTGCAAAAAATAAGAATAAATCATGTTCATAATAAGTTAATTTAATATAATTTTGTACATATGGTTCTTCAACAGTTAATTGAATAATTTCACGAAGTGAATTAATTACATCAAAACCCTTTTCAGGAGGTTGAAAACATTTCATTAAAAAATCATGAAATGATTGCAAAGTTATAAAATAACCTGCTTCAAAAACAGTATTGAAAGAACTCATAATTTATGATTTATAGGCTTATTGCTTACATTTCGAGCCTTAGGTTTTATCTTAGTTTGACAAACATTAGATAATAGTTGATTTGTTTGATTTAACAAACTTGTATGTGCAACTCTTAATTTCATTAATTTTTCTTTCATAATTCTGAGTTGCTCTTCTGCATTTTTGGATTTTGGTTTAATCTTATGGTTGATATCATGATTACCATTAGATAAGAATTTATTATATTCTTCTTGATTAGTAATACCAAGTAAATTAGTTTTCTTATTAGGTTTTATATTACCATTAAGAGAATGCATTTGTTTATTAGTAGGACCTTCACCACCCCAAGTTGTTTGTTTCTTTAAGCGTTCAAGAACTTTAGTATAAACATCTATTTGATCTAAAATTCGTTGTTTAGAATGTTCTTCTGTACCAGGTAAAGATTGTTTAGCATCTTCATAAGAAAAATCAGATTTACAATCTTCATTATCTTCGATTTTAATATCAATTTCATGATGATGATGCTTACAAACAGTACAGTGTTGTGGTATATGAATAAATTTACCATCTCTGTCTACAGCATCAATTGCATTAGCATGATTCATAAGAATAGATTTTTGCAATTGTAAATTTCCATTATTTCTAATAGAAACAGTACCACCGTAAGGATTAACAGATTCATATAATTTATTAACACGAACACTTAAACGAAGTATAGAAATACTAGGTGAAAATAAAAGATCAAAGACACCTCCTTGAGAAGTATCTACACCTAAAGAACTGACAGTACCAGAACCAGCAGAATAAGGACCATAGGTAGCAGGAGTAGGGATTGATTGAACAAAACCACCCACCATAGGACTAGTAGCAGAACCACCAATTGAATTGTTACCAACAGTAAATCTGCCTCTAAGTTGAAAACCTGTATTAGTAGAAGTTAAAGTAGGAGCACCTGCAACAGGGGATACATAAGTACCTGAGCGAGCGCTACCAGTTAAACCAGCACTTGGACCATTTAACCAACTACAAACTGAAAAAACAGAAGTTGCATCGTTCGTAGTTGCAGAAGGTAAGACAGGAGTAGTAATAGTACTACCAGTATCAACATCTATGTCGTAATCATAAACACCTGGAGACCAGACACATTGAGTAGATTGAGTAGGTGTAGCAGCAGAACACATAGGTACTGTGTTATTTGTATTAAATAAGTCATAATTATTAGAGCTCAAATTACCAAAGAAAGCTGCATTGAGTAAAGGTCCACCACTAGGTAAGACAGGAAGTAAAGTGGAAGATCTGGAAACGATAGTTGAAGCTAAAGTAGATGAAGAATAAGTATCATTAGTAGAAATAAATTCTCCTTCACAATTAAGTTCAACTTGTAAATCATTACCAGAAGTAATTGTTGTATTAGAAACACACATAACTACAAAGGTTCCAGGTAAAAAATTACGGCCATTAGAATTAGCAGGGTTTAACCAATACTCGTCTTTGAGAGGAATTAGAGGACATTTTGCTTCAAAAGATTTAAAAGTTTCTTCATTTTTAAAACCTACTTCATCTCTAGCACGTTGTAAATTTGTAATACCAGTAGAACCAACTAACCAACTAGCTTGAGGATCAGGATCAAAGAAAGCACCAAAAGAACCACCAATAGCACTATTTGAATAAGAATCAACTTTACCTACTATTTTATGATAGGCAACTAATTCTTTACTAGAAGCTAATTGAGCAGTTTCTTCATCAAATAAATTATTTGCAGTTAAAGGAAAAGTTGCTAAAATTTGACCTGTAGTATAAGTAGCAGGACTAATATCCATTATAATTACACTAGAAGCAAAAGGTTGATGAGTTAATGAAGTATATTTATTTGTAGATTTAATACGATGATTTTCATTTTGTTCAACTACAGGAGGTAAATCAAGAGGATTTGGTTTTGTTATTATGACATCACCTTGAACTTCTTTCAATAAAGCAAGATTAGGATGAATACCAGAAGTTTTAAATTTAGCTCTTGATTTAAGCATAGAAGTAGTTTTAGAGACTACATCTGGACCTAATTGAGTTAAATCACCTTCTTTAAGATCTTTTAATTTCTTAATATTTTTCTTTCCATGTTCATAAAGTGCTTTACCACCTTCTATAGCTTTATCAATTGATGGTTCTTTCCAAAAATCTTTAACCCAATTAACACCTTTCTTAACATGACCAACAAGATCTTCGACATGATGTAAACCGGGAATATGCTCTTTAGCAGCATTCCAAATGGATTTACCCCAATCAAATAGACCATTAGGTTTAATTCCTGTAGCAATAGTGTTGAGAACAGCTAAATGAGCACGAGGAATAACAGCAGATTTAAGTTTATTATTTAATTTATATGAGGTCAAAGGAGTTTTTAAGACTTCTTGTATTAAACCTTTATTTGTAGAATTTTGTTTGGTCATTATGAAACCAATAAAGAATAAATATCACTAGAGTGATATTATTTAAAACTGATTAATTAAACGTGTTTTAAATCGGTTAATAAAGTTCAGATAATTCGAAAACTAAATCAACAGTATTAACATCAAATTCTTCTGGGCCCTTAGTTTCAAGACCAAACAATAATGTTTCTATTTTGGAGTCAGATAATTTTAATGAACGTAAAGAACTATATGAAATTTTATCTTCCATATTTTTCTCTAAACGTAAATCATTATCATGTTTTTCCCATATATAATCTATAAAATAGTCTATAGCTTGTAAGTGTTTTTTAGAGGTGTAACACAATACGCGCATTGCACATAATTTTGCAAGTGTCAAGCGCCAGCTATTATTTTTCCTGTAATAATAAAGACCCGCAAATAATTTGTCATAATTAGGCACAAAAGTATACATTCCATATGCAGCGTTGTACTGAAATTTAAAATTTAAAAATGTGCTTTCAAATATTGAACCATAACTTTCAACTTCCAATTGAAAACCTAGTTCCTGTGCACTAATTACATAATCATGTGGTTTTTGCCAAATTGGAGAATCTTCTTGAATTGAGTCATCTCCCATATTTTCACGAGCAGTATCTTCATGTTTATCTAATATTTCCTGAACAGAATTTGAAGATAGAGCAAAATGATATAAATTAATTAAAAGTAAAACAAGAGTATTGTCGTCGATGGTGTTTGGACCACCACTAGATATTTTCCCATTTTTGATACCAATTTTGCCATGCATATCTATAACTTTTGAAAAAATATAATTAGCTAAATACCATTCTTGCATATTAACTATATTTTTATCTTTTGGAAGAAAACTGTTACGTATTTTATATAAATCTTCCATTATTCGAGAAGAAATACTTGCTTCCATATGTTTAATATCATAACAGCGAAAAAATCTTGCTCTATGACGCAATAAATTACAAGCAATTTCATCCCATCCACCATAAAATATAGAGGAACCGACAGAATAACCTTCATGATTATAAGCCATTCTGAGAGAGCGAGTTTTTTGATCATAATATAAAATTAAGCCTACAATATATGTTAAAACATCACAACAAAGAAAGGTTCTTTGTTTACGTTTTTCAAGATCATCATTTATAATTTTCTCTAAACTACGAATTTCTATTTTAGGAGAAGTTTCCCATAGAGTTTCGACAATTTTACCTAAAGCAATATCTGAAAGATATTCTTCTAGTTGAGGTCTAAGATAATCAAATACTTGTTTTTTTGTAGTAAAACCTTTTTGTTTAAACAAAGCACCAGAAGCTGTACTCTTAGCTGCAACATCAATTGCTTGATCTACAGTTAGTATTTTGCTACCACTAAAGTAAGGGGTAACTATAATTTTAAGAGCTTCTAATGCCATTTTATATTTTTCTTCATTAGGATTCATATAAGGACTTGTATACATCTTTTTAAAATCATTATCTAATTTTTTCATATCTAGCGTAGCTAAATAATGTTGTTTAGGAAGAAAAAATTGCTTTTCTCTTGCTATATTTAATAATTCAACATTATGATAATATTTTTCTTTTAAATTAACATATTTATTAAAATATCCTATATAAAGAAAATCTTGAGAAGGTTCAACTATATATGTAGGCTTTAGAGGTTTTTTGTAATTTTAGAAAAAGATTTATTGATTGAATCAATAGTCATATTTGATTTAATAATAGTTGCAATTCTTGCATCTACACAATAAGCATAATTTACATTGGTGTTATCATATCCACCTTTATGGATACCACAATGTGCACCATTATCTGCAAAATAAATTGGACTACCAGAATAACCATAAGTACTATTAATATCATGTCTAAATGTAGAATAGGCGATACCATTAATAATATGTTCTTCAACACCTGTAATTTTACCAAAATAAGTCATTACACCTTTAGGACCAGGAACAGTCATAAAAATATTACGACCAATATCATTGGAAGTGACACTTTTAACAGTATTTAAACTCAATTTCTTTTTATCCAAAGCTGCATAAATTGAATCAGCATGTTCTTTCTTTAATTTTGCACGTCCGTAATCTATGACATCTTTCTCAATATAATTCTCGAATTCATATTTTTTCTTAAAGAGGCTAAAATAAACTTCTTCAGGTCTTACTTTAAGAATACCATCAGAATTACACCAAAAGTGATTATTAGTTAAAACAAAACCATTAGAAAACTCACCAACAGCCCAACGACGACCTTCAAATTCAGTACCTATTTCACGTTTAAGCATAAGATAACCTATATTTTCAATATAAGGCTCATTATGAGGATTAGTTCGACCATCAGTAATAACTTGGTCTTTAAAACCTTGTTGTTCTAATACATTAAAATAATTATCTTGAGGTTTTCCGAAAAGAGATTCAAGAACTTTAGCAACTTTACCACTTTGTTTTCTTTTTAAAGGTTTTTTAGGTTGCAAATTTTCTAAAGATTGAATGTATTCAGGACTATTTCGATAAATAGCTTGTTCTTCAGGAGTACTTTTAAGTATTGAAATGGGTTGATGAACATTCAAAGGTATAGTTTCTGAAGTGATTTTTTGATCAACTGGAGCTATATCTAACCTAGTATGAGAAGGTATCTCATCTTCAAGAAATAGAGTAACAGTAATAGGAAATTTTAATTCATTTAAAATATTACTAGTTTTAAATAGACAATCAGTACATAACTGAGCATCATCTGAAAACCAAAATTTCTTTGTGGTTACAACATGTTGAATTTTAAAAAGTTCACCACAACCTTCAACAATTTTGTCATTGATAACACCACCACAACAAAGAAAACCAACAGAATCTTTTTCATTCTTTAAATCATCCAAATTATCAAAAGTTTTAATAATTAGGTTATGATCTTCAATTTTACGTAATAAAGATTCATTAATACTATAATCTATTTTATTACTTCTAAACTTAGGAACACCACCACCACTTCGATCATTTCTAATTTCAAAATCCTTTCGGACTTCATATGGAGTATGTTGTATAAAATAATCATAATAACTACGAGGAATAATTAAACCACTAGATTTGACACGATTTTCATCTTTCTCGTCAAGATCGAAAGGATTTTCATCATTAACTTTAGAAAGAATAGCATGGTAAGTTTTAGGTTCTAAATGAACATAATTTTCATATAAACTAGTGAAAACATCATGTCCATCTTTAACACCAGTTAAAAAACCTCGTTCATGATTAATTTTAAGAATTCTAAATTGATTATAGTCTATAGGTTCATTTCTTTTAAACTTATTCAAAGCAGGAAACCAAGAAGGTAAAACTTTGTGTAAGGCAAAAGTAGCATTTCTTTGAAGATTACCTTTGTAATCAACAGCAGGATGAGCATTAGGATAAAGTTTTTTAAGTGCTTCAAATTCTTTCATGTCATTTGCTCTTTCAAATACTACACGATCTTTTAAGCCAAGATCTATATCCCAAGGTTTACCTAATTTAAGATCTCTGAAAGCTAATTCATCATTATAACCAAGATAAATTCTATTAGGAGCATCTTTCAATTTAAAATCTGGACCTTCTTCATGATAAGTTTTGGGAACTCGGTTCTTGTTTTGTTTTTCTTGATTACCATTTGTCATAGTAAATTGATTATTATAAGAACCTTGAGTTTGAGCTATCATATCAAAATTATCATGACGTTTAGTTTTATCATCATGATGTTGTTGTCTTTGATTGTACATTTTGTTTTGACCATGGCGTGCTTCATCTACAGAATTTTCAATATTTCTAGAAGGATGAATTTTAAAATCACAATTAGGGAATGGACATTTAATGCCACCTCTTTCATTTGGGCAAATATCGTTTAATTCTTTACCTGTAATATTACTTTCATTCTTAAATTCATCTTCAATAGATTCTCTTTTTCCTAAGAAAAAGACAAGAGCTAATAAAGAGATAGAAACTAATACTAAGACTGTATATTTTACTTTATCATCTAAAGTTTCAAAACCAGGTATAAAATCAAAGAAAGTCAAATTAGAGGTAGAGGTATTGGGTTCTTCTTCCCATATAGGGTCTGCAAAATTAAGAGATTCAGAAGAAGATTGAGTGTGATCTTTAAATTCTTCTTTGAATTCTTCTTCTTCTTCTTCACTGGAACTAGAGGTTAATTGAGCCTCGGCTGATCTTTGTTCCAAAGTGAGATATTTTTCATCATCAACTTTGTTTTTGCGACCAACTAAAATTCGAAAAGAGGTTTTCACACCATCTTTTTGTTTAGTACCAATACGTATGGCATACTGACCATCTTTAACTTTCTTAAGATTTAATTTACCTTCTGAACCATCAGAAATAACATGTTTTTGAACATATCTAGGAGCTTTCTTAAACCATTCAGGATATTTAGGTTTTTTATCATCTTCTAAATTATTCATTAAGTGAGTCATAAGGTCTTTATAATAAACAGGAGTTTGAGTTAAAATTTCATCAATAGTTGGATTAGCTTTAGGTTTATTAAGAGTATTAACTACTGCGTCACCTGCTTTATTAACAGCACAAGTACTACAAGTGTCACGATGACCTTTCTTATACAATTTACAACCTTCTTCACTACAGTTTTCTGGTTCTTTAAAAACACCATTGACAAGTTTAGAGATTTTCATATAAGTTTTAAAATCATTCCATAATTGTAAGGGACGATCAGAATTAGCAGACCATGCAGTACAAATAGAAAGTAATACAACAACAAGATTAATTAAACAATAACCTCGAGCTGACATACCAGTAGTACTCTTATTAAAATGTTCAAATGAATGATCATTAAAACGAGAAGCATCATGAAAAGTATATTTACCTATTTTAATAAAACCATTCTTATTATTTTGTCTATATAATGAATGATTTTTAAATTTAGTAGTAACTTTATTATAAGTATAATAAGCCATCATAACAGACATACCAACTAAAGATATAATTAAAATCTTATCTCTAGTATTTTTTTTATCCCACCAATTGTAAATTCTAGATTGGATAAAATAAACTTTAAAGTTATGAAATAAGGCATGTAATCTATTTTTATAATTTATTAAATTAGAAATTCCATTATTCATTAAAGAAAAACAGTACATTCCTAAATGAAAATAAGTTAAATAAGTATAAATTTTCCTTATTAAGTTAAATTTATAATAAAAATAAATAAATATGATATAAGGTATAATTAATAGAGGATTTGATATTATACTGATAGCTATACCAAAATACATAAAAATAGGTTGTAAAGATAACAATAAAAGAATAATAGGTAGGAGAGGACCAAAAATAGTACTTGTAAAGATATCTAAATTTTCTGAAACATAATCTTTATAAGAAAAACTTTCAGGACTTTCATCAAAAATTTCTTGTATTTTATTAAAATCTTTACGAATATAACACTCTACTGTTTCTAAAACTCTTTCTAAAGGTATTCTTTTGTGATAACCTCTTTTTGCAGGTACAAACATATTTCTATATTTAGTACATATGGCACATTCGCATTTAGCAGCAATAATATCTTTAGCTGAATTATATTGAGCATATTCAGCAGCATAATAAAGAGCATGAGGTTTTAGAGAACCATCGAGATTAACTTGTTTATCACTAGAAAATCTTAATGAAAATGTTTTATGAAATAAAGTACGAGATTTTTTAGTCCAACCTTCCATTTCCCAATGTAGTCTAATATATTTATTTTTTT
>Ga0058862_10115903_pt1 | contig 8762 bp, 2 predicted proteins | sample SwirhisoilCB2_FD_61147 | JGI IMG/M metagenome (GOLD analysis project Ga0058862, IMG submission 61147) | Switchgrass rhizosphere and bulk soil microbial communities from Kellogg Biological Station, Michigan, USA for expression studies - soil... | ecosystem: Host-associated > Plants > Roots >... | reverse complement strand
ATTTGAAATGGGGTGGTGCACATAGTGCACCTAGTCTACGGACTGATCAGTGTCGACACACTGCGGGCGGGGCAGACCGTCCGTTTCAAACCGGGGGTGGTGTCTAACCGTCTGCCCCCCGCCGCGTCTTCGCAACGCGCGGCATCCTCCCCACAGAGCCGTAAGGCAGTGTGGGATGCCCCTTCTCGTGGTGTTGGTAGTCGTTTTCTGCGTTCGGCTGCCACCACCGATCTCTCCGACAACCACTGGGGGGAATGACGAGATCGGGAAGGTGTGGACGTCGGACCGCTTCGAGCGGTACGAGTGACGCGTCTTGCGAGTAACCTTCGGGTGACACCGGACGCTGAATTGACCATTGGACCTAATGCGTCCACACCAGCAGGCTTTGAGAGCCCTAGCCCGCGCCCGATCCCAATCGGGCCAAGAGAAATTGGAACCGGGAAGCTGCTTAGCTGCTCACGGGGTTCACAGTATCTGACAGGTACGTCTTACCCGTGGGCTTTCATATCCTTTTTCGATCATGAATCAAAAGTCTTACAGTTCGCTTACTGAGATAGCCCTATACCATCATATCTTTTATTCGATAGTGTGTGATTTAATTTCCGATATCACACAGCTGTGGCGTGATACCGAAACGGGAGCTCGAGAAACGTGTTTTTGAATATGTTTGCCGTCGGACCCCTAGTTTTACCGCCATTCCTCAATCACCCCGCTATACCACCACAACACTATGTGCCAGACCACCGAGGTGTTCCGTCGCGTGAACTACGCACAGCGAAGCACAATGTGTTGGACCTCGAAAAGGTAGAGGACTTCCAACAGGTCCTCACCGAGGTGCATAAATCCGTACAGTATCTACGGTACTCAGTCGACAAATCTCAGCTGGCACGGTTAGCCAAGTTGATGCCCACCGACGTATTAGTAAATGCACCACCACCGCGCAAATCTTCCAAACACCCGATATCATCCATATTGCGCGATTCCCTCTTAGAAACAGCCACTCTCCATATTAACCACCTCGCTCCGTGTCCGATTATAGGCGGCGATCCCGACCGCGATGGGCAAATCTTCCCGGGGGCGTGGTACCATTGTCCGCCTCTAGATGACAAGGATCATTATGCGGAACGTGGCATGGCGCACATGAATTCCTGTCGGCACTGGCCTGGGTGCGGTCACTACCCACTCGCTAACCAGTGTCTCCTCATACACACAATCTACTTCTTCACACCAGATCAGCTTCTGGACTTGACTGCGCGTCTGACGAACGTGTACTCTATCCATTCAGAGATGCCAGATGCCTATGGTGTCCTCGAGGGAGAAGTGGAATATATTAGTGTCGACCCAGCAACAACTAAAGTTCGCTTTCTGGGTAGCGAACCACATCTCGTCCACTCGACGCATTGGCTACGGTCGGGGTACTTTACTGACGGGATTAACGCGATGTGTTGGACGTCGCGGCACCGCTTGGGATCTATGGTGCTAGTGCATTTTACCACATGCCCACTCCGCGTTGCGCGACGAGTCACCGATTTCGACTTCACCGCCGCGATAGAGTCCGACAGTTACTACGGTGCCATAAATAGTGCCGGCGCCCTCAGCGCCCCGTCAGCCCTCGGCGATCGTATGGAGCCCATGCCTGACATTCCTCTCTTCTCCCTCGGTTCTTTTATTCGGGTTGGCGGCGACTCGCCTCTTTACGTCCCGAAGCAACTGATTACTGGATTGATCGAGCCATACCTGTACGCCCTTACCGGACCACAACGATTCCGAGCGATGGCGGCAGCGGCCCCCGAATTAGCCCGTCGCTTAGGAGTCCCGCCCACATGTAGGCCCCGCGCATGCACGTATGCAGTGGCGATGGCAGCCGTCATGAACCTGGCTGACGAGACGCGATGTCTAATTGGCACCCAGACACACATGGGATTTCCCAAATTTCAGATCTACCTGCACGACATGGTTATGCGCCACCAATGGCTTGACTTCGCAAAGGCGATGCGTATAGTGTTCAAGGTGGGCGGATGGGTGCTCGTTTTGATTGTCACACGCCGGCTGTATGTCGGTGGAGCCTCACTAGCTGAGATCGCCCCACCGCCGACCGAAAGAGATCGCCGTCTGTCGTCGCAGCGTGCGAGCTCTGCCTCAGCCCTGGGGCGCATGCTGGGTGGTAGCTTAGTCTTTGCCGCCAACGCCGTGGCGAGAGTCGCGCGCGGGACAGTACGAGCTGGAGCCGACGTGGCCGAGGGAGTTTTTGAGCCAGTTGCGGCTGCCGTCGGACCAATCGAAGTTCCGCGGGCAGTTCGGCGTTATGCAAGTGACGCCCGGTCCGCGTTGGCACGGCCATCGTTGCGCCGTTCCAGACTGTCCCGCTACTTCGCACGGCTGGCCACGCGGTTTAAGGACGCATCGAGCGCGTCTTACCGATTTACAGCCGACCGGCTGTTGTCGTTCGGAGCGGCACTTAATCTGTGGTTGCCCGAAGATCCTTCGTCCGTTTTACCAGAGCTAAAGACGTCTTTTGGCTGGAATTTGAACACTTCGACTGGTGAACGTGGAAACTGGAATGTGGGGCGGATTGACTCCGACTTGAACTTCGGCGTCCGCGTCGGGCCTTTCTCCCGGTCTGAGCGCGTCACCACGGAGACGGAACTACCTTTCTGGCACCGGTGGTTACGCCGCCGTCCTCCAATGTCCGCCGGAGGCGAGGACATGGATTCAGTCGGTGGCTTGGTCGGAGACGTTTCTTTGCAACATTATGTAGCGGCCGGAGCGGTAGTCGCCGTTCTTGTCGCTATGTGGTGGGCATTTATGTCACCACCTGGCGACCCAGCCGCTCCCGAGCCTCTCATGGACTATACCCACTCACGTCCTCCACTCGAGCCCATTGCGTACTACGAGAAAGTCGACTTGTCATCCGCCATGCACCCAACGTACAAAGCGCGAAAGATGGACTTCAGTGCCCGTCTCGAAAAAGCACCGCTACCGACGACGGAAGTCAAAGAGGGCGCCCTGTCTCTATATGGAATAGGCGTGAATGGAGCTGTGCCTGAAGTACCAGCGAACAACTCTGTCGTGGAAGAAAAAGCGATGATCGGCCGCGCTCTTGTGCAAACAAACCCTGGCACACCCGCTATGTGGGCTGAATTCAAAGCATGGACCGATAAGAATTTCGACATCCTGTTCCCAAATTGGGTCAGCAACTGCGGAGTCTGGGATTACGCTAACATCTACGAGGTCTGGAATGCACGCTTTCCTGGAGCCGAACAAAATACACACGACCAAGCTCGTCGATTACTATCGATGTTCCCAGCCAGTCCGCGGATGTTCGCACATCAAGCTTTTCCGAAGACTGAGATGTTGACCAACTTTATTGGGCCAATGTACGCAGGAGAAATTTACACGTTCGTCGGCAAAGACGCGCGCATCATTCAAGCCTGCAAGCCAGCCTGGAACGTTGTGGCGGGGCCTTTCTTCTATTGGGTGACTGCGGGCTTGAAAAAATCGTGGCACTTAAAACATTTTATGGTGTATGCCGCCGGCTACCACGGCGATGAATTGGGCCGTGAAATGTACTACGCTGAACAGGTGATGGCTCGGCGCGACGTCAAAGTTCTCGAAGCAGATGGAGCTCGTTGGGACGCGCACATGAAAATGCCTGCTCGCAAATTCATGCATTGGTTGTACCAACGGGCGGGCCTCTCAAGCGTCCGCGTCCCAACTGGGGCTGGTCTCGTGCAGATGCGTGAGATGCTGAAGAAAACCGAAACCGTGGCGGGTAAAACGTTTCACGGCGCTCGGTATAGGATCGATGGCACTCAAGCGTCCGGTGAGGCGGACACAAGTACGAGCAACACCATACTGAATGCGCTGACCCAGGTCTTTGCGTATTGCCGCACCTCAAAGATTGATGTGGCTACGCTGGTGGCCCCCACGGCCACCGGCACTGGTCTGCCGCCGACGATGTTAGGGGCCAAACCAGAGTACGTCGTGAATAAGGCGCAGGTTGCGTTTGCCAACGATGACTTGGATGAGCCATTGGACGATGTAATACCGATACCCCCACGCGGCAAGAAGCAGTATTCAGATGTCCTGATCGACAAGAAAACCAAGCCACTGAAGCCGAAAGCAGAGCGGAAACGCTCAGCCATGAAGATGGACCTTGAGCCAGCGATACACCAGTATCTGCCAATACTGACGAGGAACGATCGCTTGTTCGATAAGTCCGGAGTCAGTGCTTGGAGTGACAAATGTTTACATGAGTGGAAGGACGCCGACCTCAACCCGTTCTACATGGTGGCGATGGGCGATGACAGTTTCGGCATCTGTCCTCGCGCGACTTTCCACAACGAAGAAGAAGGTGGCTACGATGCAATCCTCGCCGATTTGGGCATAGAGATGGAGCGTGTTCATCCTGATCGCGTGGACGCGGGAACTTTTATTTCAGCGCGCTGGTGGCACTGCGACCGCGAGGGTGAGCACATTTACTGCCTTGGACCGAAACTTGGTAGGATCCTGCCCAAAATGGGTTACACGATCAACACCGCGACATCGCCGATCGGGAATAACGCCGCGAGGGCCAAAGCTATGGGAATGGTGTCGGACTTCCACCATGTACCAGTGTTTAATGACTACGTCGAAACGGTTTTGCGCGTTTCAGCCCCCGACGTCAAAACCGAGGGTAAGGATGTGCAGCCCATGAAACACAATTACCTTCGCCCCAGTCGAGTTTGCCAAGAAAACGTGCACACCCGAGAACAACTCAACCGTATATACGGAATCGATGAAACCGCACGGTCGTACATCCGCAGCTCGCTAGCTCGGATTGAACGGCTGCCGGTGATGTGGACTGATGCGTCACTCGACCGAGCGTTGCGGCTTGATGGGTCAGCTATGCCTTTCAGCGTGATTTATTCTCGATACCTGGCAGGCTATGTGGAAGAGACGTTGCGACGCTTGCACCCGTGGTTTACCGACGCTATTGTCTATTTTGAGTTTACTCAATGGTATTTGACAAACATATTACTGTACAGACACGTGCCCACGGACGCGGAGATCTGCTTCCGATTCGTGTCGGTGTATATCCTACACCACTGGCTCGCCTCACTGCCCTACGTCGACGCCATCGTCGCCCACACCGTATTTAATAATTCCCCGATGTGGTTCCGCACCATATGGGTCTTACACCTTGTGCGTATGCGCACAGCCCACGCAGGTGACGCACGAGTAACAGGGCGCCACTTTCCGTACGGGTTCGCGTGGTTGCAACACCCTCCCGCGACGAACGTGTGGACTACACGCACCGTTGGACAAAGAATGCGCGTTCTTAGTGGCAAGTTGCTCGATGCCGCGAAGTACTGCACGGCGGCCTTTTCAAACGTGCCTTTTCCGATGAGCCCGCCAATAGACCGTACTTGGTGGGAGCGCCATTATCCTGCCGGGACTGATTTGTTCAACCCTGCCGACATACCGTTCGACTGGCCCAATCCACCCCGTAACTCTTTTTTCGCGTCGTGTCCGTTTTTATCTTTCCTGGTTCTTGGTCAACATATGGAGTTGGGCCAACTCCGCGACGATCGGGGGAAACTCAAGTCGCGTCGGAAGTTGGTCAAACGCAAAGGCGGTTCCCATTTGATAGTACAGGGGCGCGGCAAGAAACACGTCTACTACGGCCCTGACAATGGCGTTGCTGCTCACACCGCTCGTCACTGGTACCGCAAGCGGCATGGACTCAGCCATGATCAAATGAAGTACTGGCGCAATTTAGACATCGCACGGGGCCGCCGACAGTGGCACGGTCTCACTCGCGATCAAGTGTGGTCCGCCCTGCGGTCCGAGTGGGTCGCTGGAGTGCACTACACGCCCTTTTCTCCAGAGCCCATGTGTACCGACGCGACCAAGATGGGACGTGATGCTCCTACCGCGAATGGGTGGCTTCTCCCAAATTCCACCTTCCTGGCGCAAGAAAACTTCGCACACTACTACGGGTATTCGACTCCTTCCCGATACGCACAAATGAACCGTATAGTAGATGGCGAGGACTACGGAGACGACATGACCTTCTACCGAGCTGGCAGTGACGCAGACACCCCTTCTCTGCCGCCTACACCTCCTGATGCAGATCTTGGGGCGGCAGTGCCCGCTCGGTTTGAGGGACGCGTGTTTTACAACAACTGGAATGGCGTTGAATACGACAACGATGCGGCCCGAGAGCGGATGGGACTACCGGCCCGCGAGGACCGCAAATTGTTTTTCAACCCTATCGCTTTTGAGGGAGGCAACGACGTCGCGATTAACACGTTTTACGTGATCGACGATGATGTTAAAGCGGGCCCTACCGCTATAGAAATCAAACACGAGATGGCTTCTCCACGTGACAATGCTCACCGCGGGTCAGGCCGTCCTATCACAGAGTACGAGCGCAAGCACGGAAATGGACCGGACGGTAGTAACGCGGAGGCTGCGTTGGTTACCAACAGTGGTGTGAGTGCTCCTGGGGAGCAATTGTCCGTATCTGGACGGACGGGAATCTCTCCAGCAAACTCTCACTTAGGTGTGGCAACCAACAATGGTGAAAAGAAACACCCAGAGCACGGCAACCGGTTGCCACTTCCGGCCCCGTCGACTCTTTTGGAGTGTGCCGGAGGACTGCAACTGACCAGCTCGCCTCCGGCGTGTGAAAATACCCCCCCCCCCCCCATGAGTAAACAAAAAACCCAAGTAGAGGTTAAGGTTGCCTCTGACAAACCTAAAAGAAGTTCTTCCAAACGGCGCAGCAAGTCCAAAGGCTCACGGTCTCGGTCGCGATCGAGATCGAAGAGCAGGGCTAAAACGCCTAAGAAACGGACGACCAATCGTAAGGAATCGAAGTCGTCCAAGACCATGCACAAACGTGCCGGTAGAATTAAAAAGATGATGAAGTCAGGTGGGTATGGTGACTCCCACACCGAAGTATTTCATCTGCGTCTTACGACGCTCGATACCACCGGCTTGGCACCCGGCGATCAGATCTTTAGCCTGCCATTGAGCCCAATGACATTTGATAATTTCCGACTGACTACTCTCGGGACCATGTACCTATGTAATGATCTGGAAAGCTTGTCACTGGAGATCAAATCTAAGATGCCAGGCAACATGTACGGGCGAATGCTCGTCACCACTGTTGCCGACATTGTGACTGGAGACTCGTTACCTGTCACAGGAGGCGGACAAGAGTTGTTGAACTCGCTCAGCGACACATACAAAGCGCGCGAAATCGCATACTCGACCAGTTGTTCGATTCCGATCAAGTTGACGAAGGCCCAATCGGTCATCTATAACGACATCGATTCTGCGACGAGCCGAGAGTCGTTCTATGGACTGGTCTCCATCAATCTGGTTGATGCACCGACGACGACACTGGATTCCGTGGCCGTGAATGATCCGGGCGAACTGTGGCTACATGGCCGAGTCCGTTTCTATCGCAGGTACGATGTTGACGTTGTTGAGGGAAAGTCTTCTGAGATCGACATGCAGACGAGTGTGAATGTGAATACGTTAACCACGGTGGCTGCGCGAGGCGATAATCTCGATCCTTTGACGACGTTCCACTACACGCTCAATCCCAAGTGGAGCGCGGTCTTAGATATCGCGTCCAACCTCGTTACAGAAGTAGTTCCTGGCGGTAACTTAATCACTGTTGCCCGTGCGTTCTACAACATGTGGATTAGCTGGCAGTATGTGACCAATGATCCAGTGATGACAACAGATGGATCCGCCACATGGAACCTGTCAGATGGCGAGGAGCGTTACGTAGCCAACAACACGATCCTCACGTCCAGCACGATAGCGACCGCCGTTGAGACTGTTTGTGGCGTCGTGGCATCCATGTATTACGACGCGGACGACAGTGAGCCATATCAGACCCAATCGTGTTCGGTCGCGCCCCACAGCCACGTTGCGTGTACCAACGACGGCGCAGTATCCTTTAGCACAACGGCCACGGCCAGCGCAGCGTCCGTCACCGCCTGTGGCCCAGAAGACGTCATGGCAGTTGCGATGGCCAAGTTCCAGCGCTACCAAGTGTGGCAGCGGAGCCAGGTCGTCTTGGAGGTCCTTCCTGAGGACTGGAAAACCATGCCCCGCGTGAAACCGCCACCTAAAGCTTTGCGTACGCCGTTCCAGCGCGCCAAATACAAAGACTACGTCGTTACCGCAGTGTTAAAACCGCACCTTGAAAAGCGCGGCCGCAAGGTTGCAATAGGATCCAGTCACTTCGCTCAGCGAGCTTACCATCGCGGCGGTCGTGGAACGACCGCTATCGGACGTATGTCCGCTACGTATGATGTGCTTGCCGATGAGAGTGACGACTATGACGACGTGTCTACGAACACGGCTTCCGCTTCGAGCCGCGTTTATGAGCGCAAAGAAAAGCCTCCCGATAATGGAGAGCAAATGGAGCAAGACCGCCGGCGCAGACGCCGCGGCACTGACGACGAAGAAGCTCTGGTCGTCGTCTCTCCCCAAGCCTCGAAGATTGTCATCGAGCAAAAAGAGCCCCCGGCCCGACCTAACCCAGTCGTGCCGAAGCCCATTAAACCGCGATAAAGTGATCGCGACCTGTGTGTAGGGTGCACACCGCCCGCAGTCCCCGATATGGACGGCTTGGTTTCGCAGCATGTCTCACTGCGGAATGACAAATGGCAAACCTCCGGTTGGGCCCCGGACGTTTTGGACAGAGGGTTATATCTGTCTTTTCTAGGAAAAGTGCGAAAGCACCATGGGTTCCC
>Ga0058862_10092853_pt1 | contig 8799 bp, 2 predicted proteins | sample SwirhisoilCB2_FD_61147 | JGI IMG/M metagenome (GOLD analysis project Ga0058862, IMG submission 61147) | Switchgrass rhizosphere and bulk soil microbial communities from Kellogg Biological Station, Michigan, USA for expression studies - soil... | ecosystem: Host-associated > Plants > Roots >... | reverse complement strand
ATTTTTCTTACTACTAAGTTGTCGATGTTGATCATATCACGTTTAATCGTGCTATGCTCAATACTTGATGATTTGTAGATCTTTTATGTTGGAATTAAGGCGTTGACCCTGCCCTGTGTATTCTATTTACTGTTCCTGTCGAATTTTGATTTCGTCGCTTACTAGCGTTTTGCGTTTTGACCCTATCGTCCACTTTCTTGGTGGTGGCGAAATGTCGCAAAAATCTGGTTTTGGCAAGTCAACGATATTTCGAAAAGGGTTGACTGCAATCCCAAGCTCCACTTATGGTTATATAGTGATGAGTTAGGAAGTACCATTGCATTATTTGGTACACCGTTATAACTATCTGGAATTTTATTCCCTTTTGGAGACGAGTCTTGATTTATTGAGATTTCCGTCTGAAGCTTCTCCAATCGTAACGAAAGAGAGACTGGAAAATTAGATATCATGACGACCCCCCCCTCCCACTGGCTGGTAGAATCAGAGATTTTACCCAAAGCTGTAGAATCAGCGCGTTTTTTAAAGAAGAAACCTAGACGAGGTAAGTCGTATGAAGTTGTATGGGGCGCAGTAATAGATCAGAGGTATTTTGCGTCGTTGTTGTGTGTGGAGTCTGTTTTTCAAAGGATGAGGCAATTGCCTCCCGCTTCAAGTCCTGCTACTATATCTTGTTCGTTTGTGGTGCAGAAGGGACCTCAAGAGAAGTTAACTTCGAATAACTTTCGTCATTTATCTTCTCATAGTTCTAAATGGTTTGAAACTGTAATTGCCGCCATTAAGTTGAAAAGGCAGCAGTGTGGATTTCATGGTCAGGGACCTTCGTCCGATTGGGCGTCGGGTCTCTTTGCCGCATCATATGGATATGTGATGTCCGCACCTGACGAGGTTTTTGAAGTGTTGAGTATTCCCCGAGATTGTTTATTAGACGTTATATCGTTATGCTCATCGTACCGGCACCTTCCTTGGGTGGAAGTCGCGATTAATGTTCATTCGTTTATGCGCAAGTGGAGTTTTGAGAAGCTTTACGACGCTGCAGTTGTTGAGGAGCTAGGAAAACCTCATGGCCAAGGGCCAAATCCGACGACTAGTGAGGGTGCTGCCCACCTATCGTCGTTGAGTCACTATATTTTGGAAGTTTTAGGCGTTGCGGTTATTTGCCGTGTCGTGGGAATTTCTGAAAGTACGACGGATTTGAAATCAATTCGGAGTTTTCTCACAGGCCCTTTAACTAAGGCTGCGGGGACAATAGTGGACTATTTGATTGCGATTATTAAGGTTCTTTATTCTGGTGATTGGACGGACTTTACGGCTAAGGTTTCGTCGATGGTTTATGGCTCTCGGAAGGATATTCTGATGAAGTGTGGAATTGTCACGGAGGAGGCTCTTCGTGACACGTTCATAAAAGGTTCTGAGGAACATAGAGCCAAAGTGAGTTTTGCGTTGAGATTTGTGCGCAATTCAATCTTGTCGAGCAAGAAGGTGAGTTGTCAATTTGATGTGTTACACTTGATGGCGTTGGAAAAGAAATTGATGGTTGTGAATGCTGAGATAAATACGTTTAAGCGAATGCGTGAGCCTCGTAAAGAACCTTTAGCTTTTTTCAACAAAGCAGCCCCAGGTGTTGGCAAGTCGATTTTTTCGACGTTTGTCCTGGCTGGTGTTGCGAAAGCATATGGAATAGCCCCTGAGGACGCGTATCTTGTTCATCATTTTTTTGCTGATGAGAAGTATCAAGAGAATTATGGAGATCATATCATGGTAGTTACGATGGACGAGGTTTTTTCCTTAGTTCATGAAGTTGATGATAATTTGAGTGTCGCAGCCCGTACGATATTGAGTTGGTGTTCTTCAAACCCCATTTCAGTACCCATGGCTTTTGAAGGAGGCAAGGGGACCGTGACGACGGCAAATCTTAAGGTTCTGATAATGAATTCGAATGCCGAGACGGAAGACTTAGCGCATATATTTAAACGCGGTGCTGCTGCGTTGTATCGAAGAGTGTTCATGGTGGATATGAAATTGAAACAAGAATCGAAGATTCGCCATTTCGATGGTACGACTAAATTGGATGGTGTTGATCCATCAGTTTTAACCCCTGAGTTTTTGAATGATCAATTCACGATTGAGTTGCGTAAGTATCGTGTGAGACAAGATACAGGTATGTTAGAGTGGAGCGTTGAGACCATGAGCCCATTCCAATTAACGGAATTCGTGTATCGTGACATGTTGGATAGGAGTGAAGGAAAATGGGATAAGATTTCAAATCAGTTGAGTTCTTATTTGAAATGGGAACCGAACGTGATTATAGAGAAAAATTCCGATTCGGATCTTGTAATCGTGTCGAAGCCCGACTCTGTCGGTCAAAGTCCCGAACCTCGGCCGCCTTTTGTCATGAGCTGGACGTTATATATTGGAGTGTGGTTGTTCATTATCATGCTTTGGATTATCGTGATTGGTTTTTATGGCTTTTTACTTGCCGGTTTGATGGCGACCTTCAGCGATTGGTATCGTCACGGTTGGAGATACGTGTGGGCGCAGGCCCGACCATATTGGTACATGATTAGTTTTTGGTTGGGACTCCAAAATGTGTTGATGATGTTGCTTCCTATTCAATGGGCATTAATGGTTTATTATTTGTTCATTGCTGGTTTTCAGAACCTGGTTGACGTTTTTTACGAGCACGGCTATCTTGCTGGTGTACGTGAAGGAGCGATCGCGGTGTTTGCTAATTATACGGTCGCTGGTTCGGAGTCTGATCTTCCTGAGGTGCGTCAAGCTCGTCAACCGCTAGCTCGAGCCGCGTGGCATAAGAGATTTCGTCAAGCGGCGTGGCGCTATGAGCTTCGAAGAGAGATTGATTTACACGTATACGCTATGCGCTACCGATTGTGGCGAACAGTCGGAGGTACGGAACCCTCGGAACCTCGCGATGATGGTGAAATTATTCCGTTTCAAGGTCAGTCAGCTTCAGGTTCATCTAGTGATGTCGTCGAACTTAGAGCACGTTTGAATCAAGAGAGAGTATCGGATTATGTCAGAATTGGAGCTTCAGGAGCCTTTTTACTGGCGGTTTTTGGAGTGTTTTGGCTGTACCCGTGGACGTTTGTGGTTACATTCTTCTATGTGTCATTTCTCTCGATGATCGCTTGTCATCGTTGGTTCGCTGTGTGTGCATGGACGTATGTTCCCTTTCTGAGGAGTACGATCGTTGGGCATGCCATTGCTGGTCAAGCTGCGTTATTTACGGTTGATCATTATGATTGGGCCTATCGTGTGGCTAGGCGTCGATTTGACAAGATGCAACTTCTGGTGCGGTCTCGTTATTTTATGGGAATGTCAGCTATGGCAGGTTTCGCAGCCTTGAGTTATGGCGTCGCGAAGATTGTAACTCGTGAGCCGGAACTTGTAGCTACTGGAGGAATAGGCCAAGGTGGAGCTTTTTGTATGCCAAAGAAATTTGATTCGTCGGAGTATGTTGAATTAGATGGTAAAGTCGTTGATTTTCTCGGGGCAAAAGTTCGCGTTAAAGAGTTTGGTAAATCTGACGGAATGATCCGCCAATTGGTTCCATCCGGAGGAGGGATGACTGCGGACATTATTATTAAAATTCGTCAAGGGTATTTGCGTCTGGAAATCTTGGAAATCGATGGGAAGCCTCGGGATGAAAAGTATAGAGATTGCGTTTCCTATGCAATTCGTACGCTTGGATTCGCGGAGTTTATTGATCACATCGTTCCTCCCGATGCTAAGGAAATTGTAGTAAAGTTGGAGTGTCCCTATAGTGCGCGTATTGTTGAGAATGTGCGTGTTACAAAGGACGAGTGGACGCGTATTGGAGAGAAGTTTTTCATTCCGACGTTGTTTCCGACTGGTGTTAAAAGTATGCTTCGTGTTATGAATTCGAGTCGTACGCCAAAGCAAGGAGATAAGGTTATCTTACTAGGTCTTGAGCGTAGTAAAGACCTCGAGGGAGTAGTTACACGCGTGGGTATTTGTGCGTATGTCACGGAATTTGGTGAACGTCGGACTCCTGGAGCGGTCATTCAATGGGATGAAGGGCGCACGATAATGGGAGATTGTAAGCGTATCTGTTTGATTATTTCAGGAGGTCAATACAATTTTGCTGGAACACTGATGGCGGGAAAAGATGGCGAGTCGTACATCGATTTAGCCCCTCCTGGTGGTTACGCGGCATTTTTAGAATCAATTCGTTCGAAAGCAATCTCTCAAGGATTGGGATGGATGGATTCAGATGTTGTTTATGAGGAGCCACCATTTGAAATTGTGCGCAAGATGCCTATAGGAGGGATGTTCGCATACTCCCACACTCGCGATACAGTTGGTGCGTGGGTTTTAGGTTCAAGTCCATCTCAAGGAGCGCCTCCTGGTTCTCGTTTGAGAAATAGTCCTTTTAAGACGGAGGCTGAAGAGGCGTTGAAGTTACATTGTCCAGGAAAAGAGTACGCTCCTGCTGTGCTTGAGACGACGATTCGATATGATGATGATCTCAAATGCAATCGGTATGTAAGTCCCTTTGAAGTAGGGATGAATAGGTCAGGTTACGAGGTTGGGACATTTTCGGTGAAAACAACTCAAAAGGTAATTCAAGGTATGAAGGAGATGTTGTTTCCTCACATTCGAGACTTGGAAATGTTGAGTCTGGATGAATCGTTGGAATCATTTGGACAATTTAGCCGTGTTGATCCAAATAAAGGCGCGAATGAGTTGGAGCCTGGTAAGAAAGGAACGTTTATCTATGAGTTTCAAGGTGAAGACGGAGAAGCGACGAGATATGTTGATGATCGTGTCCGAACGGCAGTTTCGGAGAACATTTTTCGTTTAGCGTCTGGTCTTGTCACTCCCTCGTTTTCAAAAAGTATGTTGAAGGACGAGCTACTTGCCAAATCAAAAGTTGAAAAGGTTGCTACTCGAGTTTTCGAGTTACAAGGATTTCGCTTTTATTTGACGGATCGAATGGTGTTGGGACCTGGACTTGACTTGTTCATCAAGGCGATGAAGATGTTTGGGTCGAAGATAGGGATCAATGCCTCGAGTGAAGACTGGGGTAAAGTTAAGTCCAAATTGGATGAGGTATTGGCCGACGGTGGGTCAATCCTAGAGGCGGATTTTGGTAAGTTCGACAAAAGATTCCAGTTTTGGATTCACATGATGATCAAAGAATTGAAGTTCTGGTTTATCATGTTGTGTTACAAAAAGAAATTGGAATCTGTTCTAGGTTTGAAAGTTTTAGAACGAATTGTCGGAGGTTGTTTAGTGCAAAACATGCTGGTAATTCGCCTTGTTGATGGTGCTTGGATTTGGTTTTACGGAGGAAACTTGACTGGCCATTTTTCGACGACTGATGAGAATACGTTGGAAAATTTCATTTTGTGGGCGATGGTGATTTTGACGTTATTTCCGGATTTGACGTTCAGGGACGTTGTGACTCGAGTGTGTGGAGCCATGAATCTCTATGGGGATGACCAATTGGTTGGAATTCCCAAATCAATGTCGGATGTGTTAACGATCGACCGACTTCGCGTTGAGATGGCGAAATTTGGTCAAGACATCACCGGTGTTGGATTCGACAAAGGAAAAATGGTGTCGAGTGAAAATTGGACGTTCTTGAAGAGGGGATTTCACAGAGATGAAGAAACGGGTTTGGTGTTTCCCTGTCTCGCGATGTCGTCAATTTTCAAAAGTATGCTGATGTACGAACCGTGTGGTGACGATAAGCAGGATAGGTTCCGACATTTTACTGTGTTGAGAACCGCCTGGGAGGAGGCTCTGTTTCATCCTCCAGCCATGAAGCGAGCGATTCGTGACGTGGTGTTGCAATGTCTTAAGAAGGTGCCTGAGTTTGGAAACTCGACGTTTGAATCTGATGAGGTTCTCGTTGCTCGTTTCAAATCGGGAAGCTTAAGAGTGTGGGACCTGGTCATTTGACTAGACCCACGGCGGGTTGGATGGTACTCGCTTTATAAATTTTTATCACAGACTGTTTTTGTTTCCGTTCTTACAGAATTAAGAAGAATGGAGGTTCGTGAGTGGAAAAGGTTTCAAAAGTTAGAGGTTGTCATACTTCGAACGCCGAGCTCGCGATTCAAGCCTATTAATACGTGGCAGCCCCACGTTGTCAAGAAGCCTATGACAAAGCGGTGGTTGGTTTTAGACGATCAGCTACTAAGAGTAAGTCTAGCAGAAAGAGAAGAAAATGTTAATTTGGTTCAAGATGAAGGGACGTCGACGGTTGCGTTGACTCCGGTTGAGAATATTCCAGCAGTGGAAAGTATCAATGGTCCCGGTGTAGAGACGACAGGTGGTCCTACTACGGAAATAGAGTTGGACTCGTTCGAGACGGTGATGGACACGGAACGAGTTCGGAGGAAGGTTCAACGCTCGATGGCGCTTGTGTCTCATGGTTTCAATATCACTCCTTCTTGTGATGCGTTTTTTAGTAGACCAGTGGTTATTTCCACAGTTTCTTGGAGCTCAGCAAGTATCGAGTCGGAAATAAATCCGCATCAATTGTGGGTTAATGATCCGATGGTGATGCAGCGTTTGAAGGGAAATCTGTACTGGAGAGGGACGCTAAACTTGAGATTTGATTTGGCAGCGAGTCCGCACCAGTATGGTTTGATGCGAGCATCGTATCGTCACATGCAGGTTCCAAACCCTGTAGTTCCACCGTACAATCCGTGGGGGATTGATTTTGATCAGAACACTGGTATTTCGTGCGCGAGTCAGAAGTTCGGAGTTGATTTTGACGCAGCGGTCCCAGGTGGTAAGGAGATTGCGATCCCGTGGATTTATCCTTATGAGTGTGTTCCGACGGTTGTGACGGACCAACTCGACTGGATTGGAAAATTGGTTTTCACACCGATTATTGCTCTCCAGCGGGATGATTCAGCAACGTCAGGCACTGTTGTAATCGTGGTTCGTGCGTGGATGACGGACATGGTTCTCTGGGGTGCGACTCGCTGTTCAGCTGTGGCGCAAGCTCCTCAACGTGGGATGGTCGGTGGTATGGCTGATTTGGTCGTGCGAGGAGCAAATGCGTTGACTGGAATTCCGGAATTAGGATCTATCGCTAAAGCCGTGTCGAAAGGTGCGACGTTAGTTCGAACGGTCGCTGATTATTTTGGATTTTCGCGTCCAGCAAAGTTCGAAACCCAATCTGTAATGCAGAGAAATATGACGTCGATGGCGCTTACGGATACGGTTGTTGTTGCGGATAGTTGCGCGTTTTCGAAACATTGTAAGTTGGATACAAACATGGTAGACGAGGGATATTCGTCGCTCGATGAGATGGCGTTGACAAGGATTTTTTCTCATGATTCTATCGTTCAGACAGCAACGTGGTCACAATCGCAAGGTCGAGGAACGACCGTGATGAGCGTGTATTGCGACCCTACGTGTTCGTTGACAGCTGGGTCCTTTTGGGATGTCACGAGTCTCGCATACGGTTGTTTGCCATTTTGCTTCTGGAGGGGGTCTCTGGTGTTTTGTTTTCGTGTGGTGAGTTCGCAATTTCACACGGGTAAGCTGCGTGTCTACTACGAGCCCGGAACCACTCCGGGTGGAGTGGAAGACGCAACGTGGCCGTTGGCGGCTCTTGAAAATTGCACGTTGGATTGTGCCCCTGGTTCATGTGGTGAAGTTGTTGTAGGTTGGACGTCACAGTCGATGTGGTTGCCTATTGGAACAACCTTCACAGCATCACCCGGTTCATCAGCAGCATCGATTGGCAAGTTGGTGGTTGTTGTTGAGAACACGTTGGTTGCTCCATTGAGTTCGTCAACGATTGGAATTGTCGTGTCGGTAAAAGGAGGTCCCGATTTCCGTGTATTTGGAGTGAAGACTGATCTTCCAGGATACGCGGTGCAAACGTCCGGACCCTCATTTGCTGATCCAGTGGAAGAGATCAAGGAAGAGGGTTTCGTTGGTCAATCCGCTTTGATTCCGAATCGTGTACCGTATGAAGTATGCCACGTTGGTGGAGATTCGTCTAACACCGGTTTAACAAACCGTGTGTTTGGTGAAGAGATGTTGTCGTTGAGAGCGTTGTTGAAACGTTACACCTGTGGTGGTTACGCTAAAGCGACGTCTACAGTGACGAGCATTTTAAAAACGAAGCAATTCATTTGTACATTTCCAATGTATCCTCCAGATTATGGGCATACGGCAACAGGAGGAAACGGAATAAACTATGTGGCGACGAACAATTTATTTCGTTGGTTCCGTATTGGTTATATCGGTTGCCGAGGGTCGATGAGATATAGAGTTTCAGACGGAAATCCTTACTCGGATCAAAATGCAGCCGTAGTTTACCCAGCTAGTTTTACCATGTTCATTTCCCAAAACCCTGGGGTGGCGACATCGTTAGCGGCGTCGGATACCATTTATCTTGGAGCGCCTCGTTTTTCAGGTGTAGGTGCTATGGTTGCAAATGGAATTCTAAGTCATGAAGCGGACTTTACTATTCCGGATTATTATCCATTGCGCTTCACTCCTATGTTGGCTCGAACAGCCGATGTTGTTCACGATTCAATCACACCTTTTGTGTGTTTAACGGTTCAAAAACAAGTCCAAGCGATGGAGACTTGTAGTTTTCCGATTTCTCACGCAATTGGTGATGATTTTTCGTTTTTCGGATGGCAAGGTCCACCGAATGTTAAAAGTGCGTGAGTTGTGTGTGTTTTTACAGTTTGTCCCTGACTTTATGAGGGTTGTGTGCGTTGTATATGTAAAAGTTTGGTCTCGACTTTATGGAGACGGTGTGCGTGCGTGTGTGCGTGC
>Ga0058862_10125566_pt1 | contig 8958 bp, 2 predicted proteins | sample SwirhisoilCB2_FD_61147 | JGI IMG/M metagenome (GOLD analysis project Ga0058862, IMG submission 61147) | Switchgrass rhizosphere and bulk soil microbial communities from Kellogg Biological Station, Michigan, USA for expression studies - soil... | ecosystem: Host-associated > Plants > Roots >... | reverse complement strand
CTCATTTGTTTAGCACCTGTCTGGTGCATGTCGTTGCGGGCTTTAGGAGTGCAGAGATTTACGCTTAATTCGAGTGCGTATGCGTTCCTGAGGGAGTGTGCAGAGATTCTGCACGTTCGTGCAGTGTGGCTGCACATTGTTTGAGGCGGAAGCGGACTTTTCAGAGTCTGCCGAGATTTTTATCATTTCTAGGCGCGTTTCTAGAGCGCGCCGACTCGGAGGAGAATCATGGCGCGGAGAGTTCAGGTCGTCACCGGTAAGAAATCCGTCCGCACACCTCGGGAAGGTGTGATCGTTCAAGCCGTTGAAGGGGCGCTGGAATTACTTGAAAGTCGTCAGTTGTTGTCGGTGGCCGCTAATTTGAGCGCGCCCTCGACATCGTTGTCTGCGCACGCGCGGCACGTTGCGCATGTGAAGCATCTGAATCACATGCGGCACATGACGATGGTGCAGCGGAGCACGGGGACGACGAGCGTGTCGAGTCCGGCGGCGGTTGCCGCGAGCACGCCGGTCGCGGCCGCGCCGCCCCCCGCGTTCACGACGGTGCAGCAGGGGGCCGATGGGAACCTGACCTTTGAAGCGGAGAACGGTTACATCAGCGATCCGGAAAACGACGGTCAGACTTGGGTGGTCAAAACCAGCCCGGCAGCCGATGGAACCGCGACGCAGGCGAGCGGCGGGGCGGCGCTTCAGGCAAACCGACCGGGGACAAGCAATGGATTGGTGACGTATCACCTCCACTTCAACACTCCGGGCGTTTATAAGCTGTACGCCCGCGACAAGTTTGCGGGTGGCGGTGACAACAGCATGTTGGTTCCACCGGGAACGGCTGCCACACCCGGAAATATTTCTGCATCCCCGATCCCCGGTCAAACCTATGACAACGACACGGCGCTGGCGGACGGTCGCGTTTTGGGCGACTACTCTTGGGATTTGAGCACCAATACGGCGACCTACAACGTGACGGCGGCGGGGGATACGACGATCACGTTCAACATGCGGGAGAACGGTTATTACCTGGACCGGGTCGTGCTGAGCACGAACACGGCGCTCACCGGTGCGGCTCTTGATGCGCTGACCAACTCTTCGACGACCCTGGGCGCACCGCAGACGCTGGCAGCCACACCGAGTGGAAGGACGGTCAAGCTGGATTGGGCAGCGGTGCCGACGGCAACGTCGTACAATATTGCGCGCGGGACAGTGGCGGGTGGTCCGTATCCGACTACGGTCGCATCGGGCGTGACGGCAACGACGTTCAACGATACCGGTCTGGCGAACGGCACTTATTATTACGTGGTGACGGCCACGAATGCCGGGGGCACTTCAACGACCCAGTCCCCTGAAGCGGCGGCGACCGTGACGGGCGTGCTTGCTGCGCCGACCAAAGTGCATGAGACTCCGGGAACGGACCAAGTCACGCTTTCTTGGACGGCCGCTCTCGGTGCGAGCAACTACACGATCATGCGCGGCACGTCGCTTAACGGCCCCTACACCGCGGTGACCGGTGGAACGGCGGTCACGACCACATCGTTCACGGATACTACGGTTACCCCGGGTACGCAGTATTACTACGTCGTCACGTCCGGCGCGACCGATGGCAGTTCGCCGTCGGGCAATTCGACCATCACGCCGGGTGCGACGGTGACCACGGCGACCCAAGGGTTTTCGTCCGCATTTTACACTTCGACGAACGCGACGAATCCGCGCATTTATAATGGCCCGAATTCCAAGTTCGGCTACTACACGACGGTGCCGCAGATCATGTTCCGTGGCGGCGGTGACGACACTGCTCCCCCCGATGCGCCGGCGACCTGGAATCCCGGCAGCCGCAAGGGCGATAACTTTGACGCGCATTGGGAAGGGATATTCAAGGCTCCGTTCACGGATGATTACACGTTCTTCGGGGGCAGCGACGACGGCATCCGCGTCACCGTCGATGGCACGATCCTGGCACCGGATAACATCAATGCCGACCGCGGTTATGTCGATGACACGCACGCCCCGGCTGTTCATTTGGTCGCGGGCCAATACGTGGACATTGAAGTCGATTACAACCAGGGTGGCGGCGGTTGGGATGCGACGTTGGGGGCCATGGGTGCCGATCCGAACAACTCGCAGTTTACGGTCGAGACCATCATTCCTCAGTCGCTGGTGTACATCCCGCAACCCAAGCTGGTCACGAACATAACCGGTACGGGTAAAAACGGCGCCGTGCAGTTGAACTGGGCCAACGACCCCGTCCAGACGGACAGCTACAACATCTACTCATCGCCGACAGGCCTGCCGGGTTCCTTTACCCTGGCTGGCACGGCGCCAGGCACTGCGACGACGTTCCGCAAGTCTGGCTTTGCGATCGGCAGCGCCTCTTATTTCATGGTATCGGCGGTCAACGCGTCGGGTGAGAGCTTGCTCTCCGATCCGATTGCGGTGACCCCGCAGGCGGGGCTGGATGCGCCCACGAATGTTAACGAGATCCCGCACACCGACGGTGTGGTCCTGACCTGGAATAGCGTGCTGGGCGCAACGGGATACAACGTCAAGCGTGCGAGCACACTCAATGGCCCGTACACGCTGGTGACGGGCGGCGCGGTGACGGGGACGACCTTTACCGATACCACGGTTACCCCTGGGACTCAGTATTATTATGTGGTGACGGCGACGGACACCGGCATTGAATCCGGCAACTCGACGATCACGCCGGGTAAGACGCTTTCGACGAGCCAAGGCTGGTCGTCGGCGTTTTACTATTCGAACAGCGGGGGCAACCCGCGCATCTGGAGCAGCGCGGCTTCGGTATTCGGTTATTACACGACGACGCCGGTGATCGACCTGCGTGGCGGCGGCGTCAACACGCCCCCACCGAACGCCCCGGCGGGCTGGAATCCCAACGGCACTGGCAACCTGTTCGACGCGCACTGGGAAGGGTACGTCAAGATCCCGTTCACGGACGATTACACGTTGTTCGCGGGGAGCGACGACGGCATTCAGGTGACGGTGGACGGTCAGCTTCTCACGACGGGCAACGGCGCGAATCACCTGAATAGCGACCGCGGCTATGTGGATGATCAGCAAGACCAGATTCTTCACTTCACCGCCGGACAGTACGTCAAGGTTGAAATCGATTACAACCAGGGTGGCGGTGGTTGGGATGCGACGTTCAAGGCCCGCGGTGCAGATCCCACTAACCCGCTGGGCACGACTGAGGCAGACGTTCCGCAGTCGGTGGTTTACATCCCGCAGGCCAAGCCGATCACAAACCTGTCGGTTGCGGGCAAGAACGGCACGGCGATCCTGGCCTGGAACCGAACCAACGTCCGGACGGACAGCTACAACATCTATCAGTCGGCGACGGGCGCCCCGGGGACGTTCACGTTGTCCGGCACGGCGCCTGGCACAGCCAACGGCTTCAGCAAGACCGGATTGACCAACGGCACGCAGTATTTCTTCATGGTGACGGCGGTCAACGACTCGGGCGAGAGCTTGCTCTCGAACGTGGTGAACACGACGCCGGTGCTGGCTGCACCGGACACGCCGGTGAACGTGGTGGCTCGCGCGACGATCACGATGACCGCGCCGCCGAAGGCGACACCGACGATCACCTGGTCAGCGCAGTTGTTTACCGACAGCTATAACGTTTACCGCAGCACGAGCGCTACGGGAACGTTTACCAAGATCGCATCGGGATTGACGGGCACGAGCTACGTGGACACCGATCCGACACTGGCGTTTGGGAATACCTACTTCTACAAGGTTTCCGGGACGAACACGATCGGCGAAGGCGCACAGACGGCGACTGCGGTTTCCGCGGCGTACACGTCGGGCGGCGAAATCCACGCATACAACAATCAGTGGTGGCGGTCGGCGAACCAGTCAACGACTGGTTATCAGAATATCGGAAATACGCCGGACTATGCCGAGGTGCGTCAGACGATCGATTTCGATAACCCACCGGTCAGCACGATCGGGCCGAATACCTACTCGGAAGTCGCGACGGGCAAGATTCACGTCAACGTCGCGGGCACGTACACCTTCGTCAATGCGACCGACGACGACGGGTACCTGTTCGTCAACGGGCAACTGGTCGCCAGCGAACCGGGTGGGCACGGCGTGGACAACGCGTTCCTGAACGCGACTGCGGCTGCCAATGGCAATCCCTTCCAACCCGGCACGCCGACACCGCTGACGCTGGCGGTTGGCGACTACGACTTCATCCAGTTCATGTCGCAGGGCAATGGCGGTTCGGGCATTCACTTCCGCATGGTGGATCCGGCCAACGCAAATAACATCATCGCCGTTCCGGCCAACAATGCGACGTCGCCGGTCGTTTACAGCACGTCGATTCTCAGCAGTCTGCCGTCGGCGCCGACGAACGTGACCGTCACCACGGCCACGGGTGGAGGAGCGGACGCCTTTATCAGCTTCACTGATACGGCGACGAGCGAACTGCATTATCTGATCCAGCGCTCGACCGCGCAGAACGGGCCTTATACGACGATCGCCACCCTGGGTCTGCACGACAACACCGATGGCAGCGCGATCAACTACACCGATCCGGTGCTGCAAGCGAACACAACGTACTGGTACCGCATCGTCGGCACGAACTTCGACGGCACGGGAACGCCCAGCACACCTGTCAGCGTCCTGACCGGAACGGCGATTGCGCAAGGACTCGAAGCACACTACTACGGCAACCCCAATTATTCCCTGCCGGGCGCTAAGACCCTCAACGCGGACGTGTTCCGGGTTGACCCGCAAGTGAATTTCCAGGATGGGATTGGGTTCCCCGTTGGATTTACCACCAACTTCTCCGCGCGCTGGACTGGCAAAGTGTTGGCGGATACCGCCGGACAGTACCGCTTTACCCTCAATACCGATGACGGCAGCCGCCTGTACATTGACGGCGTGAAAGTCGTCGATTCTTACTTCGACAAGGGGCAAAGCGACGTGAGCGGAACCGTGAATCTCACGGCCGGCCAGCACGACGTGGTGATGGAGTTCTATCAGATCGGTGGCGGTTACGGCGCCCGGCTGGAATGGAACCCGGCGGACCCGAGCAACAACGGTCAACCGGTCGCCGGCGCCGCGCAGGTAATCCCGCAAGATCACCTGCAATCGCTGGCCAGTCTGCCCGCCAACCCGACGGCGCTGACCTTCCCGGTACAGGGCGGGCAGGCGGTGAAGCTGCAGTTCACGGATAATTCGGTGAGCGAGATCGGTTATACCATCGAGCGTTCGACGGATCCGACGTTTGCGACGGGGACGACCACGCTGGCGTTCCTGCCCTTCTCGCAGACGCAGGCGACCGGAACGATCAGTTATACCGACAGCACGATAACGGCCCCGGGAACTTACTACTATCGCGTTCAGGGGCTGAATTACGACGGTGCATCGGCGTATCTGACGGGGAATGCCGTGGTGCCGGCGGTAGTGGGCACGGGCGGGTCGATTACCGCCGTCAGCGCTCCCACCACCGGACTGGTGGACCTGACGGCCAGTGGCACGCTCGACTGGACTCACTATGGTTTGAATACGCTCGACAATTACAACCATAAGACCGGCACGTCGCTGATTGGGGATGCGCTCCTGATCGGCACCGATACGCGTCACCGCTTCACCGGGTATAGCTCGTCGTTCCAGTGGAGTGACGGGACCCCGACCGCGTCGGCGACTACCAATGCCGGCATCTTCACCAACGGGTTGAATAACGGCTTTGAGATCGTGGCCCCGGCCTCGACGGTCGATCGGACCCTTAAGGTGTATGTGGGCGTGTTCAATTCCCAAGGCACCTTGACGGCCCGCCTGAGCGACGGCAGCGCTGCGACGTTGACCAACTCCGGCCTTATCAATCTCGCCGGTACGACGACCGCGGTGTATACGATCACCTATCACGCGGCCAGCGACAACCAGCAGCTCACCGTGGACTGGGTCAATTCCCAGAACCTCAATGGTAACGTTGCACTTGTAGGTGCGAGCCTTGCGTTGGCCAGCGACTTTATCGCCCCGACGATCAGCACGGTCGCTCAGGTTGATTCGTCGATTGTGGTGGGATTCACGCCCAATACGTCAACCCAGACGGGCTACGAGATTCAGCGGTCGAGTGACGGCGGCGCGAACTGGGTCACGATCGGAACCGCGGGAGCTGGCGCCAAGACCTTCATCGATAAGGCGACGGGTCTGACGAATTACGCGAATTACAGCTATCGCATCCGGGCCCTGGGAACGCCGAACAACTCGCTGTTCGGATCCCCGAAGGCGGTGACTTACCTGCCGACAAACCCATTCGTGCAGCATAACAACGGATTTGCTGCCACGACGTTCCCGCCGGTCACGCTGGACGGCCTGGCAATCCAAGGCGGATTTGAGTCGCCTTCGGAAGCCGCAGGGACGTTCACGTACAATCCGACTGGCGGCCCGTGGACGTTCAACGGGGAGTCGGGCATCCTGTCGCCGTTCAGCGCGTTCGGCGAACAGACGGCTCCGGAAGGGACGCAGGTTGCCTTCCTCCAGACGAACCCCGGCGACCCGCGCTTCGACGCGGCCAATGGGCAATACATCAGTCAGGACGTTACCTTTACCGCAGGGACATACGTCTTTGCGGATATCGACGCCGGCCGCCCGGGCAACACGCAGGCCTCGTACAAGGTCGTGCTGGATCCGGGTACCGCCAACGAGAAGGTGATCTTCACCAACAGTCCGCTGGGCAGCAACTGGACCCAGCATGTGAGTCCGGCCTTCACGGTGACGGCGGGCGTTCACACGCTGCGGCTGATTTCGACAGGCCCGGCAGGCGCCGACAACACGTCGTTCATCGACGCCGTGCGCATCGTCCCGTCGGCCTCTTATGCTCCGCTGGCGACCCCGCTACAGGATCTGCAGTTGAACGGCAGCGCGTCGTACCAGGCACCGACGAGCTTTGACACGGCGGCGGGTTATCTGGGACGCCTGCGGATGACGCGTTCGACCAATGGCCAGACCGGCTCCGCGTTCGAGCGGTTGGCCACGGGCAGCCTGGTTGGCGGGTTTAGCACGACGTTTGATTACCAGATCTCGCAACCCAGCGGCTCGCCGGCTGACGGCGTGGCGTTCGTGCTGCAGAGCAACGGTCCGACGGCCTTGGGTGGCGGTGGGGGCGCGTTCGGGTACGACGGCATCGGCAACAGCCTCGCCATCTACCTGAACCAGTACAATGGCGTCACCCAAACGGGCATCGGCATCAACGGCGCTCGCCAGGGCGCGTTGGATATGAGCGCCGCCCTGGGCGGCAACGCGTTCCACGTTTACAACCAGAATGTCGATGGCAACACCGCCACCGACCTGTTCAAGATCACGCTTAGCTACGATCCGGCCACGCAGACGCTGCATGAGACGGTCGTGGACACGCAGAACAATAATGCGACGTACACGCACGACTTCACGGGTATCGACCTCAAGTCGATCCTGGGCAATTCCGGCGCCGCCTATGCCGGATTCACCGGAGCGACCGGTGGCGAAAACTCCACGCAAGACATCGTGGATTGGACGCTGACCCCGACGACCACGGTTCCCAAGGTACTGACCAACGTGGTTGACGACGGCACGGTGCAGCGTTCGAAGTTGCGTTCGTTCACGATGTCGTTCGATCGCGCGGTGGTGTTGTTGGACGGTTCAGTGACGGCAGTCAGGCTGAACACCGGTGGCAGCGGCCTGAACGACGGCAGCGCTCCGACGGACGTGTCGGCGGCTCTGGGTACTCCCTTCTCGAATGACGGCGGGTTTACCTGGATCATCCCGGTGAAGGCCGGCGTGGCGGGTCTGACCGATAACACGGGCAGTCTGACCGACGGCATCTACACCCTCACCGCCCATACAACCGGCGCAGCCGCTATAACCGACCTAGGTAACCACGCATTGACGGGTGGCGATGTCGTTACGACAACTCACCGGTTGTTTGGCGACATCAATGGCAATAAGATCGTCAACACGGCGGATTACGGGCCGTTCCTCAATGCGTTCAACGCCAGAACTGGCCAGGCGAATTACGTCAAGGAATTCGACTTCGATAATAACGGCATCGTGAATACCGTTGACTACGGTCAGTTCCTGAATCGCTTCAACAAGCGCTTCACTTACTAAGTCCAAGAGAGAGTGAGACGGCATTTAGCGACGAATGTCTGTAATCAGTACAATCAGGCTACCAGCAGGAGATCGATATGAACGTGCGGAGGAAATGGCAGAGTGTCGTTTGGGTTGCCGCGGTGGTATGCGGCATGGTGATGGCCGCCGGGACATCGCGTGCGGCGGTGGTTTACGAATACGTAACCGACCAGCCGTCCTATCAGATAAACAGTGCAGGCGGATTTGTGACCGTTTTACTGTATCTGAAGGAGACGCTGACCGGGGGTAGTACGTCGCTGATCACCGGCGATGGCGGCTTGCTGGGTGGTGGCGTTAGCGTCTCGCGCCTTGCGACCGGATTGCCAGCCAGTCCGTCGGTGCTCGTCACTGACGCGTCGGGTGTTATGCGGAATACCGTGGACTTCAGTGGCCCGGGTGCTGTAAATGGCGCTAACGGTGACGGAAATCCAACCGCGACGGATGTATCGTTCAACGAAGCGATCGGCACGCCGCCGGCGCAGCCTGCCCAATTGGGCAACACCGGTGGCGGCGCGGCGCCGTCGGTGTCTAATGAGATCTACCTCGGAAGCGTCAAGATCCAAGGTGGCAATGCGAACGGGACGACCATGTTCGCCGTGCGGGTTCACGACAATCAGTTCTTCGGAAACACCTTGACACGGAATAACTTCTACGATCTTGACGTGGACAACAATGGTGGCACTACTCCGGCGTATGCCGGAGCCGCGGACAAGTCGAACCCGTTTACGGTCGTCGTCAACGTTCCGGAACCGACGAGCTTTGGGCTGTTGCTTGGAGTTGGCGCGCTCGGGCTGATCCGGCGTCGTCGGATCTAACAGCGTCGGA
>Ga0058862_10056651_pt1 | contig 8967 bp, 2 predicted proteins | sample SwirhisoilCB2_FD_61147 | JGI IMG/M metagenome (GOLD analysis project Ga0058862, IMG submission 61147) | Switchgrass rhizosphere and bulk soil microbial communities from Kellogg Biological Station, Michigan, USA for expression studies - soil... | ecosystem: Host-associated > Plants > Roots >... | reverse complement strand
GTAATAAACTTGCACACTCTAAGTTTTCACATGAGATGACTGGATCTCTGGAAGTAACTCTTTCAGTTGTCCGGAAACACTCTTGTGTGTCTGCTTAGATGTGCAGTCCCTTTTATGGATCACTTTTATTTATAGTATTTATTTTATATAATTTGATTGATGATACTCTGTCGCCCTTACATAAATTTGCTTGTAGGCCGCAGTTTAAATCATACAATTTACAACTACCCGCAGTAATTGAAGTATCAAATAATTTCTTTTGTCATTAACTTTCCGACATGAAAGTTTTTGAAGCTTTTGCTTAGAAAATTATTTGGTGTGAGCGATTATGATGTAGGCTCTTGGATTATATAAAATAATTGACCCCTTTGTTGAAAGGATAAATCAACCTCTTTCGTTTTGAAGCGTGGAATTTCAATTCGATTGTAGTAGTGTCATTCCTATTTAGGATACGGTTGGACACATAAATAACTAATCTTCCGCCCAGCTCCTTGAACTATACCATCTACCACTAGGAGTTGTGTAAAATTATGGTGGTCAAAACAACAACAACAATTCTTCACAATCTGGCGGTTCCCAGTCTACCTCCCCCGCTCAGATTCACAATCCCGATAAAATGGTAGACAATTTGTCAACAGACGTTCAACAGGAAACTAATACTACGTATTTCGAACAACGAGCAGTTTTCGATGAGACAACCTTTCCAGGCTCCTCTCTCTCAATGCCTTCAGGTATTGAAGCAGAGATGGCAGAATCACACTGGTTAGCGCGTTCTCAATTATCGAAACCCACTCAAATTTCGCAAGTACAATGGACTACCACTCAACCCTCGGGTACCAACATCACCACATTCACTTTTCCCGAGGTTCTTACGTCCATCGACTCTGTTATTAGGCGAACACTTCAAATGTATGCCTTTTATAAGATGTCCCCTGTATTTAGATTTCAGTTAAACGCCACTCAATTCCATCAAGGTCAACTCATTATTTCTTTCGATCCCTTTAGACAGGCTATTTCAGATAATTATGTTATTTCCTCTACCAATACTACCACTCCCATCTACAATAGGTTTTATGCAACAGGTTTACCAAATGTCAAAATAATGGCTTCAGAATCAGATCCCGTAGAATTAAAGATTCCCTATATACATCCCAAAAATTTTCTTTCATCCAATTCTCAGAATTCTTCAACATACAATATTTTAGGAGAGATTCGTGTTACAGTTTTGAATCAATTGCAAGTCGCTGAGGGAACTACGCCCTCTTTGACTCTGACAACTTGGGTTTACGCTCAAGATGCTTCAGTGCATGTGCCAATTCAGTTTCACGATCTCAGTGTACAGCCAACTTCTCTTATTTCTACTATAAAGTCAGGTATCTCCCACGGATCGAATTTAATAGGAAATTTTGCAACCGGAAACTTCGGAAAAGGATTACGCAACGGACAAGGATTAATTGATGATTTAGGTGAGCTGTTTGGATTTGATTATCCGAATAGGCCCCTAGGTCCGGAAAATACCATCAAGAATGTTGAATCTTTGGCTAACGCTCGAGGAGCTACTCGCTCTGAAAGGCTCGCCTTAGATCCAGTGTCAGGACATCCCGTGGATGTAGAAGAAACTACAACCATGGAGGAGATGAATATCTCTCGGATCATACAAATGCCCATGTTAATAAATCAAACTTCATTCCCATCAACAGCATCCCCACAACAAATTTTATATTATATCCCCGTCTCTCCCCTTCTTTCAGCGAATGCTGGCACCTATAATGGTCGCACTATCACTCAGCCTTCCTATCTTGCTTATCTAGCGCAGTTTTTCTGCTTTTGGAGAGGCTCGATTCAATTTGAATTCGAGTTTATCGCCACTAGGTTTCATTCAGGTAAATTGTTAGTTGGTTTCATACCAAATGACAACCCAGAAGGTCTCACATATCAGGCTATTTCAACATCAACACCTTCTGCAGTGATAGATATTCAGCAAACGTCGAAAGTTACCTTTTCAGTCCCCTTCCAATCAACAACAGCCCTTAAATATGTAAATCATATAGATGACAACTTCGACGAAACAATTTTAGGTTATTTAGTAGTAGCAGTACAGAATCAGTTAACTCATGCATCCAACGTCGCTCCTGCAATTGACATTAATTTGTACGTTAGAGCAGGCGATGATTTTTCTTATTTAGTTCCCAGAGCTCCCGATATTGATTTTAGAATAGAACCCCCAGATACAGCTGAACCAACTTCAGATGTCACCTTCCAAACTTCCCGCACAGGTCAAGAAGACTCTTCCACTCCTGCTGTACTTTCTCATGGTCAATCGTCAATCAAGCCTAAACCAAGGTTTGGTGAAACGTATGGCCTTATTGATTGTATACGCAGGTTTAATCCCATGTTAGATCCCCTTTCAGATTCTGCGATAACTTTGCCAGGTACTGGTGAAGGTCGTTATACTTTTATTTCCGTTCATCCCGTTTTATTTTCACAAGCTAAACAGTATACCCAAACTACAGATTATAATTTCGTATCTCTTCCTTCTTACATTTCTTTAATAGGCAGACTCTTTTCTGCCTGGTCAGGTTCTCTTAGATATAAATTCGTAACAACATCCCCTCGTACTTCAGATCAGTCTCTATCAATTTATCATATTCCCGATGTAGCAGTTAGAAACCTTTCAGCTGGTGGCTCAATTACAGATTATTCAGGATACGCCGCCGCTCAGACAGATTTAGCTCAGAACACCTCTTTGGAAATTGAGGTTCCCTTTTATTCCATTTATAATTTTCTCTTAACCCAACCCACTTCAACAGAAACTTCAGGAACAATTTCTTATTTAAATGATCACAATTATCCTTACATCAATGGTATGCTTAATTTAGTTACCTCTCCCCTCATCACTACTGAGATTAAACCGACTGTTTATATAGCGGCCGGTGAAGATTTCAGATATTTCTATCTTAGGTCCCCTCCCACTGATTTATCAGGTAGGTATAAGTATGTATCCACAACTCGTCCCATCCCTTAGGAATTTCATTTTATAGGAACATTTTCACCTCATAGCAACACTCCCATTGTTATGTTGTACCCCTCCCCTTTCATAATTGCCTTCCTAGTTTATCTTGTGCAGTTTTTATCCCAGAAGATTGCATTGACCTGCTGTGTAACAGGTGTTGCATGGTAATGACTACTAGGTATCCATATTCACGGCTCGAGGGCCACAGGGTGAAAATCCCTACATTCTAGTGTGAAGCGAAAGATAAGCTGGAAATTGAGAGAAAGCTATTCAAGGATAGTGTCGTGCAGCTCTTAGGAGTAAAGGTGAGTAACGTAATATGCCTTATGAGCTCTCGACTTCTCAACACATTTCTTTGCCCAGGTAGTGGATCACAACGTGAATGGTCCCATAATTAGGGGTATTGTAGGTAAAGGTGCTTCGACATGTATAAATGATCGAATAGCGATAACCGGCCGTGACTACAGGGACCCCCTTTACAAAAATGGAGGCACAAACCACAAAAACCTTGGGAAAACAAAACTTTTATGAAAACAATGCATTTACTTCTCAGAATCTTGAAGACATGTCTGAGGATGAGTTAATAGCTCTGCTTGGTGCCTCTTTATCACCGGCAGCTGCGAAAGCCGTCCAAAATCAGTCGTGTTCAAAGAAACGACAGAAGCTGGCCAAGAAATTGGTCAAACTCCCCACTCCTCGAACCCGCAAAGCGAACTTACGTTTGCCAAAATGGCGTTCTGTGGAGCCCACAAGTTATATCAAGACGGATCTACTGTCTGCTAATGAGCCGGAGCAAGTGGAGCCTGACGTTCACGATGATTATCCATTCGTGCCCGTTCAGCCTCCAACTGCCCCGCCCCATTATCAGGCAATAGATTTTATTGAAAATGCCATTTTGAATCTCACCCGTCCCGGAACTTCTGAGCAGGAAAGACTTCTTCTCTGTTTGGATTTCGACACCCCCATCACCCCATCCCAATACCTTCGTATCAAACAACATCACTTGGAATTTGTAGCTAGTGTTTTGACTGAGGTTTTGTCTGAGTACCGCATATCAATGCCAGATTTCTATTATAGAACTATGGCTCTTCGACATATCGAATTGATTGCGGCTGCTAATGCAAAAAGTCAGTTGAAACGCAAAGTTGTTAAATTTCGTGCTATCCGAAGATTTACCAAATATTTTGAAAAATGGTTATTCCGTTTATCGTTCAATTATTTGTTCGATAAGCGTGTATTCCCAACCGTGGAACCCACTTCCCGTATCACAAGCGTGCTTTCAGGCATAGGAGCCAGCGTATTTGCTGGATATAACTTCTATAAGGCTGGAACAGGCGATGACGATACAACTAGTAGGTTTATCATGAATTGGGCTATGCAAGGAATTTCTGTTATTCAATCAGGTAAATTTTTGGATTGGTTGTTATGGATACTTTCATTCATCAACATTTTCACCCCCCTCACAACCGTGGCAATGGATTTGTTCAATCTTTTGGAAAAACTGTTAGCTAAACTTCCATCATTTGGTTTTGGTCCGCAACAAGCAACTGTAGGACAAGCTGCAGAACCGACATCTCTTACCGAGGTGTTCTCTGTGGCTTCGACTTCCTTCGCAGGAATAGCAAGCAATGTTGGAACAATAGCAACAGTATTGAGTATCTTCACCGTATGTGTTAGTAGTATGATGCTCGGACTTAACATTAGAGATGTCTCTAATGCTGAGGGAATTGCCTCTAAGTTTGTAAAAGCTGGAGTAGCAATTTCTAAAGGTAAGTCCGGTCTATATGCTATTATAGCTATGATTGGAGATCTCAAACCATGGATTGAACAAGCTCTGTCCTCCATGGCCTTGATTAATTTGGACGACGCGTTTTCGCGAGCTATTTTAGCTTGTGATATTGACGACACTTCTTCTCTCAAGAAAAGTGAAATCTTTACACACGTCGAGTTTTTGACTAACCCCATTAACTATCTTCAGATTAATCAAAGTCATGATGAACAGATCAAATTGTCATGGACCCATTCCGTCCTTTCCCGAGTTCTTGAAACAAACGCTAAAACTAATGTTTTGGGCCCTGCTGCTGTACAGCTTTTAACTAAGCATATAGCAGAATTAAACAAGGTTCGAGCAGCGGTTTATCGTTATGTCAAGGACGAGGATACCCGATTTGTCCCCTTTTGGATTAATATATTTGGTCTTGCTGGTACAAGGAAATCTACATTCATGTCAAAGTTGGCGAAGACTCTCATTGAGGCTCTACGTCGGCTTGGTAAGTATGAAGTAAACGGTTCAAACAATATTTATTCAGTGAATTTCACAGATAAGTATATGACCGGATACAAGCAGGAAATGTGTGTGCTCATTGATGATATATTCCAGGACGCTTCACCTTTAGGTGATCGCTCATCAGCCTTGGATATTATCTCATGGGTATCTAACATCCCGCATCATACGAATCAAGCAGCTTTGGATGATAAAGGTTTACCTTTTACCTCCAAGATCATTATATCAACTTCAAATGTCCCCCCTAGTGCGCTCAAACGGAAGGAAATTGTGTGTGACGATGCTCTCAAACGACGTATGAAGTTTGCAGTAGAGTTTGTAATAGATGAAACTGCAGATTTGGATCCACTCTTAGGAACTAGAATTAGGATTTTCCGAATAGAGCCTTTAGGTTCTGTGACAGATAGAGTCCCGATTAAGAATTCCCAAGAGTTGTGTTCTCTCATATTGAAGGAGTACATTGCGTGGTATGATCTACAGCAACGATTAATCAAGAATGGAGGCGCTGATGATATTTGTGTAGCTCAAATGCTTGCAAGTTTAGGCTTGAAAGAAGAGTTAAGTAAATCAGATATTAAGGCGGCTTCAGACGATGAATTCGTGGATGTATCACGGTCTGTACAAGACAACGTAACACCAATTCCCGATGTTGAACCCACTTCCCTCATTTCCTGGTGGAAAGAGTATTACTCATCCCTAGGAAATTCCCCCCCTCACATCACCCACATCAATGGTATTGAACAATTCGACATTCAATATCATCCCGACAAGGTCGAAATCAATCAATTGTATTATGTTTATGCAAAGGAAAGATGTCCCGGTTTAGATATTACTCCTCGTTCTCTTATTGATTTTGCAAAATCTGTTGAAAAGCATCGAGCTGATCTCAGATCTGCGCAAGAACAATTGACAGGAGGATCTTCTTACATACAACGCTGTATCGCCATTCTTAAGGAACGGCCATTGTGGCAGTATCTGGGAGTTGCTCTAGGTGCTCTATTAGCATATCGGTGGTTTACTTCAGGTCCGAAAGGACATCCCGAAGTTACCGCCATTCAATATGACTATGGAAAACCAATTAGACAGCCCCCTAAAATTGCTAAAGTGGTCACCCCTACTAGTGGTGTTATGGACGCGTATAGAGATGATTTTACTACAACTGGAACTGACGCCAATGCTATGGACTTAGTACTAACCTCTCTCATAGGTAAAGGAGGAATATCGCGCTTAGTCGTTCCTCTAGAAGATAACAAGTGTGAAACTGCGGTAGCTGTGAGAATAGGTGGGACCTGCATCTTAGCGAATCACCATGTCTTTACCAAATTCAAGGAAGGACAAGAGTTCGTGATAGAAATCCCACATTATTTGAATGCTATGAAACCAGTTCGGCAAAAGTTTTCTTCAAAGAGGCTTTATCGAATCAAGTCAGCAGATGCTTGTGTCTATAAGTGCGACAATTCAATGCCTTGTGCAAAGAATATCGTACGACATTTCTCAGCTGATGATGTGATGATAAAGTCGACTAGTGCTATAATTGCTACCAGGAATCCAGAGGCCATGTACGTTTCTAATGTTATTGCTACCCCTGTTACAAAACCTCTGAGTTACAAAGATGAATTTGGAACAACTGAATATTCTACTCTTGGAAGTTATGAAGTTTCTAACTACGTAACAACCAAAGGTATGAGTGGTTCATTATTAGTTGCTTTGGATCCTTACAACAATAAAAAGTTATTAGGCATTCAAACTTCTAGAAACACCCATACAAAAGCAGGATACTTTCAGCCCATATCTGAATCAATGTTACTCGAGGCTCTGAAAGGCGTTGGAGAAGATTTATCTTCTACTCCGGCAGACAGAGATTTTATAGCAGAGGCCTGCTCTTTCGTTTACGACACTGCTTGTCCTCCTAATCTTGGAAAACAATCCCTCATTTACCTCGGCACACTGGAAAAATCTTCTCAAATTCAATTTCAGAAGAAGTCGAAATTACGCCCTAGTTTGGTCCAAGACGAGGCGACTTTGACGAAAGCACCCGCTGCTTTAGATAAGTATGACCCTCGCCTTTGTGACGAAGTTTATGGAAAAGATCTAATGTTTAAGAACATTGAAGGCTACGATCAAGCAAGCTATGGATCCTTGGATTTAACCATCCTTGATGAAGTTACTGAAATGATGGCAGCTGAATATGCGTGTAAGAGATCAGTTCCAGGTATAACTAGACGACTTTTGGATACGAATGAGATGATTAATGGAATCCCCGGAAAAATCAACCCAATTGATATGACAACATCCCCCGGTTATCCATTCGTTAAGCAGAGAAAACTCACTGGTGTCAACGGCAAATTCGAGTGGTTTGATGAGGTCATTGCTGATGGAGGTAGGAAGACGTATCTTCCTAAATCCATCCTCAATGATCGCATTAAATTGCGAGAAGATGCTGCTCAAAACGGGCAAAGAGTCAAATCTTTAGCATATGCATGCTTAAAAGATGAAACTCGACCGCTCGCTAGAGTAGAAAACGGCGTTACTAGAGTGTTTATTTGTTTACCTATGGATTACAATCTCCTCATCCGAAAATATTTTGGCATGTACACAGCAACTCAGCATGCGCTTGCAGGTCGTATACCTTCTAGCGTAGGGATTGATCCCGTAACTGGTTGGAAAGGCTTGTATGACAGGTTGAGATCGAAGGGAGACGAATGGGAAGATTTTGATTACAAAAACTGGGATCAGTTCTTACATCCTGAGTTTGTGAAGCGTTACGCAACGATTGTTAATAAGTGGTATGGCGACACTGATGATTCCCCCAGCGGAAAAGTTCGCCATGTCCTTATGCAAGAGTTGGTTTATACTTACTTGATTGTCGGAAGTAGATTGTTCTTGAAAACAGGTGGACAATGCTCCGGATGCGCTATCACTGCTGAGATCAATTGCGATATCCATGATATAATCATGTTTTACGTATTCTACATGCTGGCCATTAAGAATAACATCTCTGTAAAGTGTTGCGAAGACTTATTAACCTATTATAGGGATAATGTCGAGCTTGCACTCTATGGGGATGATATTGTTAAGTCATCATCTAAATACGTAACACAATGGTTTAATGGTAAAACAATTGCTCCTCTCATGACAGACATCGGGATGAAAATTACTCCTGCTGACAAGGAATCGGTCGATTTCGTGATTAAGAAGCCTGAACAAGTGACGTTCCTCAAACGAGGATTTAAGCCTGATTCTAACTACCCAGATCGGTTTGTTCGTGCCCCGCTGGATCATAAAACAATTTGGAATATCCCTCAGTGGATTAAAAGTTGTGATGATTTGCAGGGAGCAACACGTGTGAACTGTGAAATGGCTCTCCGAGAAATGTATATGTACGGAGAAACTAATTTTAAAAATGCTCGCGATTATCTTAATAAGCGTATCGAGTTGTACAACCTTGTGCATCCCGGAGCTGAGATTCGTCCTTTGACGTTGACCTACTCTGGACTCGAGAAAGCTTACGAGGAAGGAACGCTAGAGATCTGTTACCCGAAAGGGTGGTTTGATCCTCTGGAGGAACCTTCTTTAATTGAGTGATCAAGAGACTCTATTTCAGAAGAAATATCGAAGGTTAACCCCTTGAGGGTTTATATCGAGAAATATTTTGTTTTGGAGATTTAGA
>Ga0058862_12804986_pt1 | contig 9263 bp, 1 predicted proteins | sample SwirhisoilCB2_FD_61147 | JGI IMG/M metagenome (GOLD analysis project Ga0058862, IMG submission 61147) | Switchgrass rhizosphere and bulk soil microbial communities from Kellogg Biological Station, Michigan, USA for expression studies - soil... | ecosystem: Host-associated > Plants > Roots >... | reverse complement strand
GGTCGACATAGCACGCAAGTGTGTGTTGTGCACCGACCACCGGGACTAGAATAAAAAGAAATAAACGACTTAAACCGTCGCTGCTGACTTTTAAATAGACGACATACGTGCTAACTCCTTGCTACCGTCTTCTATACGTCAGCAAAATGAGAGGCACCTATGAATAGTGATTAATACTACTCGTGCGATGTAGCTCAGCAAAAAGGTATCACCAAGCAAAACCCCCCCTTTTGTTTTGATTACCGATATTGGTCTTTAAATTGTAAGGATTGACCTCCTTTATTATTAGATAATTTATTATCTTCTATTATCAAAAATTTCATGCCTCACGAACATGATCTTATTAGTGCGCTCCATGCTACACTACCATTAGTCGACTTGTTAGGAATTGAGGGAAGTACCCGAAGCCTTCACAAATATACATTCGAACCAAATACCCATTTATTGGGTGGTTTTAGAACGGCAAACGAGATTTTAATCCATCTTGTGTTTGTATATTGTGTTTAGTCAATATTTAAGATTAATGCGATTGTCTCCTGTGTAGTATGAGTTTTGTCTTAATGAATCTGGAAATATGGGTACACCATCCCCATTAGTACCTACGTCATGTTTAGACATTACAGCGGAGGCTGTGACCCCACATGGACAAGTTGTTAACCAGCAGGAATGCTTTGTATTCATCCCCGGTTGAAGAATTAATTTTTGAGACATCTAAAATGAAAATCGAGCGTGCCCAAAAAGCCGCTCGCAATTATCTTAGTGAAGAAAAAGCTAAGAAAAGATACGTCCCGAATATACCAAACGGGGTTGGATCGGTCAACACTAGTCCAACTGGAGGTTCATCAAAAGGTTCTCAAGCCCAAGACCCCCCAAAACCCATAAACAAGAGTCCAGCTAGGAAACTTGTTTATGTTGGCCCCTCTGGCCTTACAGAACAAGAGAAAGAAAAAGTACTTAGAAATAAACAAAAAGTACAAAAGAAAAAGGAAGACGCTTGTCGAAAGCATAAATTCCTACTTATTCACAAATGGGTTGCTCAATCTGGCCACCTAAACCAACCGTCACTTCAAAATGCTAACATCGAAGTTTCGGGCATAAATCACCACAGTTCATTGTTGGTTGGTGATATAATCCCACAGGTTGGTTTCGGTCTACCCAATTTTACAAATCCCGTGATAAGTTTGGACGATTCCACTAAAAACGTTGTGAATAATTTTACGTTGACAATAGAAAAAGCTGTCAACGCCCTTCAGGCTCCCAACCTGAAGGTTGAAATGGGAAGCAACACGATAAAAGTTTTCGACCAGATTTCCACAGCGGTTACTGATTTCGCAATCGTTATTTTGATTGCGGCCATTTTATGTCTATACAAGCCCAAGACGCAAATGGAGAAAACTTACCTTTCTATGATGTTGCTAGCGTATCTCGTTTCTCGAGGCGCTCTTAAGACATTGTGGGAAGAATCGGGTCTCGCTACTTGGTTTTCAAAACCATTTACCGATCCCAAACCAGAACCACAGTCTGGATTTTGTGCTGCTATTGATGATACAGCCGTACTAATCTCAGGCCTTCTTAGTTCCTACGTTTGCTTGCAATCTGGACAAAAACTTTTTGATGCCAGGGAGCTTGCCCGCGTTATTGGTGTATGCGGAAAGATGAAGATTGGCATCAAGTCCATGACTGATGCCATTTTCATTCTTACGAACTTTGTACACTCATCATTGGATTGCTGGTTTAACGGCACTCCATACTTTATCAGGTCAGGCCATGAGTTTATTGATACGTTTCTGCGTGAAGCAAAAGAGATCTTGGATCTCGCTGAACAAAAGCAACTTGCCAATTTACAGTCCTCTTTGGACAGGGTTAACTCCGCTGTCATTCTGGGAGAAGGGGTGGTCGTCAAAATCCCGGGCACATCGGATTATGTCGGCCTACGCATGCACACTGTAAATGTGCTTGCCGAATTACGAAAAGTTAAGAAAAATTTGCTTTCATCCAATTTTCAATTTTCAGGAATTAGATCTGAACCAGTTTCCTTGCTTATGCAAGGCCCGCCAGGAGTGGGTAAGTCTCAGGCTATGCAACACATTGCACATGCCATTAATGCTCTTACTCTTGACGAACGGGCTTACTCTCTTTATAAGGAGAATCCTGGTTCAGCTACCTATAATAGGCAAGCTGAAAATGTTTTTTGGGAAGGCTACGAACAAAGCAAAAATGTTGTCTTCTTTGATGACTTATTGCAGGCTCGTGACATCCAAGGAAACCCTGACAATGAGGCCATGAATTTTATTCGCGCTCACAACGTGTTTGAAAATCAGTTACATATGGCCGGAATTGAAGGAAAAGGCAATACTACCTTTAGATCAAAGTTTATTATTGCCAACACAAATATTAAGAACTTTTTGTTTGAGTCGATCAATGATGCTGGTGCCTTCATGAGGCGTTGGGATCTGGTCGTTATTGTGGTACCTAAGGATGAGTACTGTATTGATCCTAGTCTTCCTGACTGGGACAAGCGATTTGATTCAAGCAAAATGGAAGTCTTTACAGAGTCCGATATTGGCGGTATGGATCCTAAGTTTGCCCACTTGTTGGGCACTACTAGGATCCACCCCACCATGTGTTTGTATAGACTACAAAAACTACAAACCGGGAACAACACTTTTGTTGATGCCGGAATCACTTTGGAATTTGATCAATTGGTCACCAAGTATCATGAGAAGTATGTTATGAAAAATAAATTTTATGACATTTACTTAAAGGAACTTGATGAGACACTTGGTTTTTATAGAACCAAGCTCACATCACCCGAGAAAGTCATGGAGCAATTTGATGACTTTGTTCCTCAGAGTGGCTCTGTGAATGATTTTGGCACAATCATGGAAGGAGTCACGGTCACGGATACAATCAATATACCAAATGAGGTAATGCGCAAGTGTGCCGCCAAAGTTGCTCGTTTCAACTTGTCTGAAATCCAGAAATGGAAATTGGATTATGTTAGAATAGACAACATGCTGATGTACACATTTGTTGTTTGTATGTTGGAGTTGTGTATTAAGAAATATGGCGAATATTCAAGTACTGAGTTGGATCAAAATAGAATGCTGGATATTGTTGTAGATTTCACTGAGAAGTTCAATTTCTCTCAGGATAAAAGTCCCAATGAGATTTCGAGGTTACTTCTTCTCAAATATGAGGAGACTCGGATTAATCCCCAAGTTGGCTCTTCTTCTACGCAACCATCTTACATTCTTTCTGAGTACAAAAATTCTTTGTTCAATTTATCTGCTGAGAATGAAACTCTCATTGGTCTTCTCAGGTTTACTCAACAAGAGAAGTACTTACTTGTTACTGCACTTTTACATGCGGTTATCATGAAAGTTGAGGGTTTTGGTTCACAAGCTCATCATGACGACATCTTGCGTCTTATTAACGAACATGTTGAACAAGAGAATTACTCCTCATTTTTCATATCCACTAGTGAGTTTGAAGAACTTACTGATAAAGTTGTTGCTGAATACCTCGATCCTGAGTGTATTCCTCAACATCTCAAGGGATGGTCAAAATTGAGGAAGAAGGTTGACCACCACATTAGTCAGTTAGAGCTCATTTCTCTGGAAGAGTTGCCACCATGGTTGAAAAAGGTTTATAACGCTTACAAGTGCGCTTATTCATATCTTCTCTACACAGTTGATGCTGGTGTTACTACTGGTTTGAGTGCTTTGGAGAAAGGATTGCCTGGTGGCACTGTGAAGGCCAAAATATTGGCGCTTTCTGGAGGTGTAGCTGCTATTGCTGCTGCTTTCAACCTTGTGTTGTTCTTTATTAAATCGGTCTCTCCTGAAGATTCAAGTCCTGAATCTGATGAAAGAGCTGGCCGCATTAGGCACACCCGGGTTGTTAGGCCGCGTACAAAGAATGCAACTCCTTCAGGCGTAACTTTTAAGCCTGAATCTTTGGTTAGAGTGAATGAAAATTTGAACTCTATAATTAAAAAAATTATTCTCTCCAACACTTTTGAAGTTTGGATGCCCCAGAGGACAAAGGACTCTGATGAAGTGACCTATATAAAGATGGGTTATGCCACCGGTATTAAAGGCAGAACAGTTTTGATGCCCTATCACTTTGTTAGTCTCATTTCGTCTGAACTTGAGGCGAAAGTGATTAAAGAGAGTGATCTTATTTGTATGTATAGGCCTGCTACCAAGTACAAGGAATTCATAATTACTATTGAGGAATTCCTTGATTGTTTCAAACACTTTGATAAGGCCGAGAAACAAGATATTGCTCTCATCAAGTTTCCAAAGAGATTCACTCCCGTTTCAGATATTACGAAGTATTTTGCTGATGAAAAGCAAATGTCAAAATATACCAAAATTGATGGGGTATTGGTAGTACCCTCAACCGGAGGCAAAGGATCCGAAAATTGGAGGATCACAGAGTATCACTCCATTGTTGCTAATCGCGGGCAGAATGCTCCAGTCAGTTCACCTGATTTTGAAGAGTTTTCAATCCAGGATCTTTTTCTTTACAGCGCTCACACTACTAGTGGTGACTGTGGATCTCCCTTCTTTGTTAACGACAAGAGTAAGGCACCATGTGTTGTTGGAATACATGTAGCCGGAGCTGCTGCCATGAGGATGGGATTTGCCGCCAAGGTCTCAAGGGATTTGCTTGAAGAATATCTCAAGTATATTGAAGAAGACTATGAGATGTTGGACAGAGTTCCCGGTCTTGATGGCACTCTCGGGCTCGTTGATGCTGAGAGTCAACCTGACAACATGATTAATTTGGGCAATTTTGGCCCACAAACTCTCCACCCTACTAATAGTGGAAAGAGTAAAATCGTCAGATCTCCTCTTTATGGAATGATCGATGAAGTTAAGAAGGCTCCCGCTCAACTCAGACCTTTTGAAAAAGACGGTGAAACTATTGATCCCATGAAAGTTGCCCTCGCTAAATATTGCCGGGAGGAGACACATATCCCAACTTTGGCAATCAATGCTGCAGTTGTAGCTCTTATGGATTATATGGAATCTGAATCCATGCATGGTGTTGAACGCATCATTTATGATTATGAACATGCCGTGTGTGGGGATGATGAAGGGGATTTTGCTCCCATTCCTAGGGGTACCTCTGCCGGTTATCCCTACAATGTCATGGAGGGTGATGGCACTAAGGCTAGATTTTTCGGTCATGAAGATTTTTATGACATTAATAATGAAGAGTCTTTGAAGCTTAAGTGCGAAGTCGATCTAACTGTCCAGCTTGCTGGTGAGGGTAGGCGATTAACTCATCCCTACACAGATCATCTTAAAGATGAGAGGAGGTCCCTCAAGAAGGTCGCTGCTGGTGAAACAAGATTGATTTCTGGCTGTCCCAGCCCACTACTTGTAGCTTTCCGCATGTACTTCGGCGCGTTTCAGAAATGGATAATAAGAAACCGAATCAATAATGGGATGTTAGTCGGAATCAACGAGTATAGTGGAGAATGGCATACTCTCTCCATGAAGTTACATAAATTTGGGAAAGAAGCAAACAATATCGGTGCCGGTGATTATAAGGGCTTCGATATGAGTCATAATAACGCGGTCGCCTGGGCTATTTTACGTGCCATAAATGATTGGTACGATGATGGCCATGATAGAGTTCGTGCCACGCTGTGGGAAGAGATCGTCAACTCCGTACACATGGGCCCTGATGCTCTTTATGCCTGGAAACATCCTTTGCCCTCAGGCGCCCCACCCACCACCATCTTCAATTGTATGGCCAATCATATTTATTTTAGGCTCTGCTGGATTGATATAGTGCATCCCAAAGAAAGGTTTGCACATGACTTTAATAAGCATGTGTATCTTGCGGTTTTAGGTGATGATAATGCCTTTGCTGTGAGTGCTGAATTTAAGGATCGCTTCAATGAGAAAGCGATTTCTGTTGCAATGGCCAAACTTGGCCAGACTTTTACCCCCGAAGATAAGGATAAAGTTGAACATGCTGGTGAACTTCGGAATATTACGGATATTACCCTCCTTAAGAGGAAGTTTTACTTACATCCGAAGAATTCCCGCTACATGGCCCCTTTAGATCTCGATACAGTTACTGATATAGTTAACTGGTCTAAGAAGGGTGTCGAATACATATCTATATCACAAACCAATTGCAAGATCTTTTTAGAAGAGCTTTCTTTATACCCCAGACCCGTTTTTGAGTACTGGAGGAAGAAGTTGCTCGATGCAATTGACAAAACACAGGATTTAAGCAGACCTGAGGTCACAGACTACGATGCTCTTTTTAGAGAAGTTGTGACCCGAGAGAAATACTCGGATGCTGAACAAAGGTTCCTCACTGATTACGACAACATAGTATACAATATCCCCGGCGAACAAAACTATGGTGGACGCTTTGCGGAACAACGTGCTGGCTTATTAAAGCTTACTTCCAAGATGGCACACTGGCAGCCCCAGTCAAATCTAGGAAACCGGGGTCCCTCACAGCGATTGGTACATCCTGTGGGCACGAACAGTACTGCTACAAATAATTTAACTGGTCTCACGACCGACGGCGCGATGGAAGCCGAACGCACTAGCGAAATTTCATCACAAAACATTGGCACAACCAATTCAACGGTTGATGCCGAAACACCTGTGGCGCACATGGCTAAGTACGTTCCTCTTGATAGGAACGCACTAGACAATGCCATGACTGTAGCTACGCAAGATATTAAAACATTTCTTGCCAAACCTGCCATTATCACAACTGGCACACTCACTACCAGTGACTCCACTGCCTCTTGGAAGTGGCAGTCCGTCATACCCGGTAATCTCCTTTATGGACAAACCATGTGGACGAGGAAATTGGAAGGAACTTTTGCCTTCCGTGGGACACTTCATTTGACGGTGCAAGTCAACGCAACCAGATTCCAGCAAGGTAGATACATTCTTGCTTGGATTCCTTCTGGTGGTGCCATTAGTGAAGATAAGTGGGCCCGGATGCATGCTGCTAGCATCACCCAGGTCACTCAACTCCCACATGTTGAAATAGATGTCAATTGTGATAGTGAGGCTACCTTGGTTATTCCACATGTTACTGCTCAAGGGTGGAGTATCTTTGATCCCCTTACCCCTAGCAACTACGGAAACAATGGTAGAGCCATTTTTATGGCGTATTCCCCATTACAATTGTCAACGGGTTCCACCACCGCAAATTACAGCATTCTTGCCCATTGGGAAGATGTTGAGACTGCGATGCCCGTTAATCCACAATCTGGTAGGGCAAAGACTTTTGTCAAGAGGAAGGTCAAAGCCTCCGAAGCTGAGCAACAATCGGCTGGTGTCTTGCCCATCTCTGGAGCTCTTTCCCGTGTATCCACATCGGCTGGTATACTAGCCGGCATCCCTTTACTTTCATCAGTTGCTGGGAATGTTGCCTGGGCTGCAGATCTTGCTGCCCGTTCTGCAAAGAGCTTTGGATGGAGTAAGCCACACAACTCAGAACATTCCCAACTTATCACTAGGTTGGTGTTGCCAAAGTATACAAATGCTGACACAGTTGATGGTTCCACAAAGCTTGGCTTCATGGATTGCAATGAGATTGAGGATCTGCCAGGTTTCGCTGGTACTGATTTAGATGAGATGTCGCTATCATATATAGCTTCTATCTCAGCTTATTACAATACAGTCCAGTGGACCACATCTAGTGCACAAGGTTCGCAGTTGGCGTTTTACGATATGGCGCCAAGACTTTTTTACAATGAGACCACCCAAAATGGTACTCTTTTGCAACACTTGACGCCTGTCACCTTTGTGTCATCCTTCTTTGCTATGTATAGGGGCTCGCTGAAATTTACCTTCAAGCTCATGAAGACTGAATTCCACACTGGTAGATTAATGTTGGCCTTCTATCCGCGTGAGAACCTAGCAACTCTCACTTATCCACACGGCACAACTACCACTTCAGCCTATGTACACAGAGAGATCATAGACATTAGAGATGGCAATGAATTTTCTTTTGTCGTTCCTTATATGTCTGTGACTCCGTACAGGATGACTACAGGATTGGACTCCAATTATGGACGTCTCTTCTTGACTGTTCTCAACCCGCTGGTGGCCCCTGCGAACGTCTCCAGTTCTATACCCATTATTGTGGAAGTTAGTGCTGGGCCCGATTTCGAATGGGCACAACCAGCGGATATTTCTGGTATGGTTACGCAAAATTTCTCCCCTCAAGTTGGTAGAAATGATTGTGAGATCACCTCTGGAACTTTAGGAGGTGGTGACATACATATGAGTACTAGTTCTTCACGTTTATGCGTTGGAGAGCGCATTCTTTCTTTTCGCACATTGGCCAAGAGGTTCAACTTCTTGAATTTTCAAGCTGCGAATCCTACTAGTACTTTCCTGATGTTTAATCCCTTTCAAGCGGATATTTCATATGTCGATACAGCAGTCGCCTATAACACGTCTTTATATTTCCCTGATGTGTACACTCTTATGTCGAGCATTTTTGCTCTTTACAGAGGTGGAGTACGTATTAAGGTTTTCAGTACTGATGATGTTACTGCTGCTAATTCGAGTCCGCAAGCTTTCTCCGCTGCATATAAGGCAGAGACTGTTAATACTGTTACGAACTTCACGTTTGGCGCAGCTCTTTCACTTGGAGGCCTATATACGGGCTTCGCCGCTGGTCGTCCCAATGCGGTTTTCCGCAATGATGCGAATGGAGGAGTTGAAGTTGAGTTCCCTTTCTATAATCGCACACATTCTGCTGCATGTGCTGATATGTTGAGCACAGCAACAGCCAATACCAATGGCTTTAAATACACTCCCACTGGTCCAGTTCCTAGGACTTATGGGTATGTTTGGTACAAGACCACTTTGCCGGTTACGCCCCATGTGTACCGGTCCATTGCTGAAGATGCTTCTTTTGGCCTCTTCGTGTCTATTCCCCCACTTAATACCTGGGCGGGCACGAATTTGGCTTAGAGAAGTGTCCAGGCACCCCTTCCCCCCGAATTTAAGGAGTTTTATCGGAACGGGACAGGATATATGCTCCTCTTGGCTAGCTTTTATGCCATGTAAGTATATCTTGGACGATCTAATGATCGTTTATTTCTTTTGACACGCAATGATACCAACAACTGGTTCTGATTGCCCAGGTTTCCGTTTGAGCGGCGGCCTGTGCTTTTGGCACATATAAGGTTAAGTAGTTAGCGTACGGTTAGGTGTATACATATTTCTAGTATTGTATAACGATAATGCAAC
>Ga0058862_12867811_pt1 | contig 9275 bp, 2 predicted proteins | sample SwirhisoilCB2_FD_61147 | JGI IMG/M metagenome (GOLD analysis project Ga0058862, IMG submission 61147) | Switchgrass rhizosphere and bulk soil microbial communities from Kellogg Biological Station, Michigan, USA for expression studies - soil... | ecosystem: Host-associated > Plants > Roots >... | reverse complement strand
AAATTACAAATTTAATAAATATCACAAGGTATTTCAGTGAGTTTGTTTTTGTGTGGTTCATTTCTGTAAGAATGTGCAATTTACTTCTATAGTGCACTTCGTATTCTTTCAGTTACGAATTCGCACGAGATTTATTTGTACATCTCTGTGATTTGTTCACTGGGTGTATGTTCACTAAGTACCTGACAATTTGCCCGAACCCTATTTTCGTTGTTGAGATTTCTTTTTAACAATTCCGTAGAGTCCATCGGGACAGGTGCCTACCTGTATAAGAATCCCCATCAGGGGCTATTAGTAGTTTCAGCTATTAATACGAGGTAAAAACATATTTATGTCTTTACATACCATCCTCGGATAGGATACAGTAACGTGTGTCACTAACTGGTGGTCTTAGACCGATTAGTCGTCGTTAACACTGCGTACTTCCGCGCGAATGGAGGGCCGCAGGGGGCCGGTTGTGTCCCCCCTTGGGATCAGGCCGATCCTCCCAGGAATGGGTAATAACCCCCAGAGGGCGGGCTGTCCTCCCCTTAGGCAAGGGTTTTGTCTCCTCAGAGGGCAGGTGTCCTCCCTTTAGGCAAGGGTTTTGTCTCCCAGGAATGGGTTAAATCCACCCACCACATCACATACGAATACACCGACCCACGAGAGTTAACGATTTGCCGCGATACAAACTTTACACATTTTACAACAACAAACAATTACAAAATGTCTATCTCACCGCAGCGAATTATCATTGATGACTATCCTAAAAGGAAGTCATCACCAAAACCGAATTCTCTTGCTCGAAAAGAGCCGGCCGTCAATTCACGTACTCGTATACGTGATCAAATTATCGCAAAGAAAAGAGATAAGAAACAGGAGCGTTACAATAACATTCTGTTTGAACCTCAAAGTGCGAAGACTTCTCAAGTTCAAATTGCTATTTCCGAGCTTGAGTCTGAGTCGTATGTTCCGCTAACATTGCTACGGGAACACGCACAACCACAAGTCTTTCACACTTTGATGAAGAGTTTTTCTTCTCTCAATTCTGTTGCTGATACTGCGGAAGCATTCAGAGCTGATATTAGCTCTGACGTTATCCCTGAATTGAAAAGATTCAATGACAACATTGAGACATTGAAATCCGAAGGTGTTCGTATGGACCACAAGATCGATGGTGACACATTGGCCTCGGTCTCTGCACACTTTAGTGATTTCATGATGCTCATTTTGGTTATCACAGTCGTTTGTGTGATACAACCCAAGACCAGAAACGAGAAGATTTGCGTTTCGGTTACAGTAGCCGCCTTGGTGGTTACTCGGGTTTCGTTGAAGGCCTTTTTGGAATCTTCCAAATTTTCCAATTGGTTCAAGAAAGAATCAGCAATTCAACCAGAATCCTTCAATGCCGAAGTTTCAGACATGTTGTGTTCATTAGTGAATATGTATGTCTGTTACGATCATGGCAAGGATTTGTTTTCCCCGAAGAAGTTCGTTCGCATTATGTCCGATTTAGGTCGTGCTAATGCTTCATTCCAGTCGATCATGTCTGGGATGACCAAGGTTGTTTCCTTCATTTATGAAGGGATAGATTCTTGGATTACTGGACGCCCTTTCTTCTTATCATCCGGTCATGGTTTCATTGATGCCTTTGTCAAAGAGGCTAAAGAGATCATTGATATGTATGAAAAGAAGACTCTATACAATCTCAACTCGTCTGTTGATCGAGTCAATGAGGCTATAGAGTTGGGAGAAACGATCAATTTGAAGGTTCCCTCCCTTCCATCATATGCTGGCCTGAGATTGCAAATCACAGGTCTCAATACGGAGCTCAAAAGAATCCGTAAAGCTATAATGGCGTCAAATTTCAGATTTTCTGGAATTAGACAGGAACCCGTAACAATCTTGCTACGGGGTCCCCCAGGTGTTTACAAGTCAGCCTGTTTACAGCATTTGGCCCATGCAGTTAATGCTATTACTATGACGGATACCGAGTATGCCCTTTACAAGGAACAACCCGGTACTGGCATTTATAACAGGCAGTTTGAAAACAAGTATTGGGATGGTTATTCCCAACAACACAACGTAGTGTTTTTTGATGACATCTTGCAGGCTCGAGATGTTGTTGGTGAACCTGACAATGAAGCAATGAACCTTATTAGATGTGCAAACGTCTTTGAGGCCCAGCTCCATTGTGCAGCCATTGAATCTAAAGGTACAACAAATTTTAGATCAAAGTTTATTATGGCTACTACAAATTCCAAGGAGATCAAATTGGAGAGTATCAATGATATTGGTGCTTTTATGCGTCGCATTGATTTATGCTACGACGTTTCTCCAAAATTGGAATATTGTGTTGACCCAGCTGCTCCGATTTGGTCCAGAAGGTTCGACTGGTCGAAGTTACCCTTGTACAAGGAGGGTGATATGCTAGAAGAAGGCAAACCAGTCCCAAAAGAATGGATTGGACAAAGTCGTATTGAAGTTGGGATGCTTGAATTTCATGAACAGAGATTAGAGGGCAGAGCGACGTCAACTCCGTCATTTGAGTCAAGTGGCTTAACATTACTGTTCCCTGAAGTTGTGGCCGACCTCATTGATTCATACAACACAAAGAAGCAGCACCACTCTATCTATATGTCTCAGTTAGAGAAGACCCTTAATGATTATCGTTTGGGTCCAGATGAAGAGATGTATGATAAGTCTGGCGTGTTTGATGGTATCGAGCTTGATGATATCGCTAGACCAGAGAGTGGGCGTTCTTTCACTTCTCCAAGCACAGGTCGACGCCTCCATGTATATGGAAATGTACCTGTGCCAATGCCTATGCCTGAGTGGACTAGAGGTTCTCTCCTCATTGGTGACGAAGAACTTGTTTGGTGGAGACACTTTGTATTTGGCGATGATGCAGAAGAAATTCTGACAATGTTGCGAGGTATGAAGCTTGAAAACGGGTATGCTTACCTACTTTTGATGAGGTGTGTATATATTGCCCGAGATTGTTTCTTCTTACATCCACGATTTGTCTATTCTGTCATGGCTTGGATCGAACACGTCGCTGACGAGTATCTGAATCGTTTTGTTGACGATTGGACGGATCCTGATCAGTTCACTTGGTGCCATGATAGAAATGCACAAGAGCGTATGAGTTTTCTTAGTGCATATATTGATTTATGCAACAATGAGCTCGCGAGAGTGTCCCTCGAGTTGGCGGAGAGAACTGGAGAATCAACAAATTACGTGTATCGCCCTGAATCCGGAAAAGGTAAAGGTGCAGCACGCGTGATGGATGATGAAGATTTTCCTTACAATGAAAAGAGGCACCCTCTCGTTAGTGGACCCTTCTCTTTTATTGTTCCATCCCCAGAGACATTTGGTGATCTCAGTTTACTTAAAGGTAAGGACAAGAGCTTCTACGAAAGTGTCGTTCTTTTATCCAAGCTTTTTGTTTTAAGTAGTAAACACTACTTGGGAAATGATTCTATAGTCTTCGCTGATGATGCCTATGAGGCAGTCATGAAGACATATGATGGATCGTGGGACGTTGGAAAAGATCCAGATCCCTATTTGCAAAGCGCTCTTGAGTATTATCTCAAAACCCCTCGAGGTTCGCGTTACCGAGTGGATGACGAAATTATCACTTCGGTTTTGCAAAGAGAAGAGAGTAAACCTTCGCCGATTGAAGAAAAGATCATGAGTGTTTACAAGTCATGTATGGCATACCTCGTGTCCATACCTGGTTTGGGTGTTTCGACCTCAGTCGTTAAACACCAGTTCTATACAAACCCTGTGATTGTTAGATTCTTCAAGTATATCGTTGGTTTTACTAGTTTGAGATTTGCCATCATTGGTATTCAAGCTCTCGTGAAGAATTTCTTCCCAGCTGATGACTTAACTGCTGAACCTAATTCAGATGAGCGATCCAACCGTGTACAACGAGGTCGCTTTGGAAGGAAAATGAAGCAGCAAAAGGCGTCTCCTCACTCAATTGTTCGGACGAATGAGAACCTCACGTCCGTTATGAAAATGATCATGAAGAGCAACACCTTCCTCATGTATATTCCAGTTCCACTCGATGAAAGAGTGCTTAGAACGAAACACTACTGCATTGGTTCAATTTTGGGCTTGCGTGGTAGAACGATGTTGCTGCCGTATCACTTTGTTGATCTGGTTGATTCAAAGAAAGATCATGGTGAGGTGAAGTGGAATGATAAAATCTACTTTGAGCGTCCCGGCTACAGCCACAAGTTTTTCGAAATGACAGTGGATGAGTTCCTTGGTGGAGCTCATGCTACTGATTTTGGAGAAAAGAGAGACATGATAACTCTTGTTATGCCTCTCAGGTTTCAGCCCGTTCGTGACATTACGAAATTCTTTGCTTCCCAAAAGCAGCACGATTTGTACTCTACTGTCAATGGTGTTTTGGTTGTCCCAAGTGCACCTGATACGGTTGAGTATCATAGCGTGACCATTAGGAGATCTAATGTCCCAGCTGTCATCTCTGATGACGAGTTTGAAGAATACCGTGTCGAGAATACATATGTGTATAATGCACGTACTAGCGCAGGTGACTGTGGTGGTATATTGCATGTTGATGACAAAACTAAACATTCTGTCATTATTGGTATGCATATAGCCGGCTTTGCTCAAAAGGAGGTCGGCATAAGCACGATTCTTACTTATGAGTTCATTATGCAGATGTTAGCTGAATCTGGAGATTCCTACAAGGAAGTAGATCAATTGGATATCCCTCTGGTGCCACCAGAGAAGGATATTCCAAATATGGTAGTTCTTGGTCAAGCTCAATGTAAGACACCTGGTAGGATGGGTCGTTCGAAAATTGCTAGATCTGTACTCTATGGAGAGGTTTGTGAAGTCAAAAAGGCTCCCGCCCGCTTGATGCCATTTACTAATCCAGAAGGTGTGCGGATCGACCCTCTTGACATAGCAGTATCCTCATATTGCACGCCTGAAGTGTATTTTGACTATGATAGTTTATGCAGTGCGCGAGACTCTCTAGCAGATATGCTTGGGAATGTTAGTGTGAAGAGCGTAGAAAAACGCGTCTTCACGTTTGAGGAAGGTGTTCTTGGTGATGGTCCTGGTTCAGAATTCGGTTCTGTTCCTAGGACAAAATCCGCTGGATATCCTTACAATGTTATGTCTGGAATCACTTCAAAAGCTCGTTTCTTTGGGATGGGTGATGATTATGATCTCTCGAATCCTGAGTGCGATCAATTGCGTAAAGAGTGCGATGAAGTCATTATGAATGCTGAAAAAGGCATAAGGATGACCCACATCTTTACGGATGCACTTAAGGATGAGAGAAGGTCAAAAGCGAAGGTTCAAGCCGGAAAAACAAGAATGTTTTCTGGTTCGCCCACTCCTTTATTGATTGTTTCCCGCCAGTACTTTGGCGCTTTCCAAAAATGGATTATTTTGAACAGAATAACCAATGGAATTGCGATTGGAGTGAATGAATACAGTTCTGATTGGAATCTCATCGCTCGCAATGTTGAGAAGTTTGGAAAGGGGCTTCACAATGTTGGTGCGGGAGATTACCAGGGGTTTGATCAAAAGCACAAACCCGCGATCATGTGGGAGATTTTGAAGATAATCCAGGATTGGTATGGTTATGAGGACCAGAAAGCCACAAATGTTCGACATATTTTGTGGTATGAATTAGTTAATTCAAAACATCTTGTAGATGGTTTGTTAGTTTCTTGGCCCTCTTCGATGCCATCTGGACATCCTTTGACTGCTTTGGTCAACTGTATGTACAACCATATTCTTTTTCGTTTGAGCTGGATAGATCTCATCAATCCAGTATCAAAGGATGCACACAGCTTCAACAAAGCGGCCTATTTGGTCGTTTTGGGCGATGACAATGTTTTCAGCGTTGTATTGCAATATGCAAGTGTTTTCACGGAGGGTAATCTTAGTGAGTGCATGAAGAAATATGGTGAAGTGTATACTCCAGAAGATAAGGAGTTGACCTGCTTTGGTACTACTTTGAGAAGAATAGACCAGGTCACGTTCTTGAAAAGAAGATTTCGTTATGATCGGAGTCATTCTAGATATCTGGCTCCTTTGGATTTGGATGCCATTCTTGATATTCTCAATTGGAATAAAGATGGCGCCAATTCTATTGGAGACACTGAAGCGAATGTCAGTACAGTCCTTCATGAACTGACTCTCCATGGACAGGAGACCTTCGAGACATGGAAGGGAAAGATCTTGAGTGCAGTAGATAAACACTCTGAGCTTTCCCGCCCACCAGTAACGACCTTCAATACCTTGATCCGAGAGGTATTAGATCGTGAAGTTGGGTATGAAGGTTCTCCACGCTTTTTCACTGATTACGACGAGAGAAGAGCCAATTCCGCGGCCCCTCAATCTTCTTCTCGGCGCTTTGGGAAAGAACAGGCTGGGCTTTTTAGCCTTACTTCCAGGATGGCCTCTCGGCAAACCCGAGTATATCCAGGAATCCGCGGGAAGTGCACTGGTTTGGCTCAACCTTTGTACTATAACTGAGCTGCTGACCACAATAACTCAAACGATACACATGTCACCGATATGGAGACCCCAGGTTTAGGGTCAGAAAACCGTCTTAGTGTAGTTGTGACTGACAACTCGCAGTCCGGAGTGACCTCCGGTACAACTTATAGTGCCAATGAATCCACTGTAGTTGTAGGGACGCCAGATTCATATACGCCCATTGATCCTGCGTTCTTGGCGACAGCGAAGACTGGTGCTGGTCAAGATATTGCATCTTTCCTGGCTAAACCGTTGATGGTTGCGAGTGGACTTTTGTCCACAAGTGATACTTTTACAACTCCGGTTTATTCAGTTAAGATTCCACATGGACTTTTGTCCAATATTTTGTGGAAAAATAAAGTTGACGGTTTGGGAGCCTTTAGAGGCACACTCCGTATAACTATTCAGATCAATGCCACTAGGTTCCAGCAGGGTAGATATATACTTGCTTGGATCCCAGACGGCGGAGCTCAGTCCCCAGACTTGTTCACAAGAATGCATTCTGCAACCTTGTGCCAAGTGACTCAGCTCCCTCATGTTGAGATAGATCTTGCTTGTGACACAGAGGCTTCAATGGAAATCCCCCATGTCAATGTACAAGGGTGGGCTTACCTTTCCTTATCCAACAATCCGACTTGGTCTGTTGGCTCTAACGGTAAAGTTATTCTAGTTCCATACAGTCCTCTCGTTGCGCCAGCGGGAACAAACTATGCTTCCTACTCAATATTTGCTTCTTGGAGTAACGTTGAGATGGCTCTTCCGATGAACCCACAATCCAACGCTCGCGTTAAGGTTAAGGTTAGAAGGAAGAATGCTTCAGAAAGAGAGCAAAGATCACAAGATATGGGTCCTATTGAATCAGGACTCACAACCGTTGCTACAGTTGGTAGACAATTATCTGCGATCCCATTGCTAGCTTCTGTTGCTGGTCCAGTCACTTGGGCTGTTGAAACAGCAGCAAAGGTGGTTAGTGCTTTTGGTTGGAGTCGACCTCACAACTCTGAACACGCTCAGTTCATGCAGTCAGCTGTTATGCATAGATTTACAAACACTGATGTTGCGGACAACTCAATCAAATTGGCTTACACCGATAGAAATGAATTAGAGGATGTCCCTGGATTTGCTGGTTCAAATCTGGATGAGATGAGCTTGAGTTACATCAACTCTATCAGTGCGTGGTACAAGACCCTTACGTGGCAGACAACTGACACAACTGGGGTTCGCCTTCTCAGTGAAGGGGTGACTCCAAAGAACTTTGCCACCTCTACCACTCAAGGTACTGATACGATTTGGCATCTTACACCAATCGCATTCACATCATCATTCTTCAAACTGTGGAGAGGAACCATTAAACTTAAGTTCAAGTTGGTCAAAACCGAGTTTCATTCCGGTAGACTTATGGTTTCCTTTATGCCTTATGATAGTAAGATGGGTTCGGTTTCCGTTCCTAATCTAACCAATACTGTTTATTTGCATCGTATGATTCTCGATGTCAGAGAGGGCAATGAGTTCACTTTTGTGTTCCCGTTTGCTACACTCTCGCAGTATAAGGCTACGAATGGATCAGACACTATTTCGGGTTATTTGTTCGTTGATGTTCTCAATGAATTGACCGCGCCAAATACGGTGTCTAGTTCCATAAAGATCTTGATTGAAGCTTGTGCTGGTGACGACTTTGAGTTGGCCGGTGCTGCAGGCACAGCCCTCCAGGTTTGTGCCCAATATCAACCACAGAGTGGAAGGAAGAATGTGTGTGAGATAGTTTCTACCGATCTTGGTATTTCTGAAGGACCCACTGGTACGGCTACAGCACGAGCTTGTGTTGGAGAATTGGTTCTCTCTTTTCGATCAATAATAAAGAGATTTACTCCACTTAGGCTTCAGACTGATCCTGCACCAGCAGCCTCAGATAGATTACTCCATTTCTATCCTTACATGCTTCCTGTTGATTGTCCAGGCGTGGCAGGACCTAGAGTCAAAGGCAATGCGAAAGCAGATCTTTTGACTTTGATCTCGTCTTGTTATGCCATAGCCAGAGGTTCCGTACGATTCAAGTTCATTGATACCTCTGCCACCCCCCAACCTGCGCAAATGTTATATATGCGAGGTATGGGTGCAGGTGGTGTGACAAATGACCTGATGTTTTGGTCACCATTTGCTGAATTTGTGAACACTAACCCCACAATGGCTTTCTTTAAGCCAAGTGTCAATGGTGGGGCTGAAGTGGAATTCCCATATTACAACAAGTACTTTGCCACAGCAGTAGCAGATCTCCTCACAACGAATGCGTCGTCAACGGTTGTGTCGAGTTATACAGAAAACAGTTCAGCGCCTAAGCTCTTTGGGACTGTTCAGAATTTTACGACGCCATCGCACCCGCTGATCTTGCGTGGTGCAGGTGAGGATTACTCGCTCGGTTTGTTTGTTTCCGTACCTCCTATGTACGATTTTAACGCAACCGATCCGGGTTAAGACTCCCAACTTTAGACCCTGGGTTTATCCGGTTTCACCAGGGCTTCACATTTCCGATGCCGGAACCACGATCTTGTGGTTAAGTCGGGAGTGGGGAACTTTTGTTCCTTTTATTTATTAAATTTGCTTTTTCCTATGAAGTTGACTTTAGTCTCACATATTTGCACGTATAGAAGCGTGAGGAGTGTGCGACGTTCAGAAAGGTCTCCTGAGGATAAGGGGATAAGTGTAGAAGAAAATATTCGACTATGCGGAAACGTGCCCCGTTAAAGCTGACCAACTGC
>Ga0058862_10075156_pt1 | contig 9290 bp, 10 predicted proteins | sample SwirhisoilCB2_FD_61147 | JGI IMG/M metagenome (GOLD analysis project Ga0058862, IMG submission 61147) | Switchgrass rhizosphere and bulk soil microbial communities from Kellogg Biological Station, Michigan, USA for expression studies - soil... | ecosystem: Host-associated > Plants > Roots >... | reverse complement strand
CGACGAGCGTGGGCCGATTGCTCGATGCGTGCGCCGCGATCTGTGGTATCCGTGCGCGCGTGACGTACGAAGGACAGGCAGCCATCGAGCTCGAAGCGCTCGCGCGCCGCGTCGGCGTGACGGCAGCATATGACATCTCGATCACGACCGAGCGAGATGAAATCATCATCGATCCACGCGAACTGATTCTTGCAGTCGAGCGAGATGTCATCGCTGGCGTGAATCGCGCAGAGATTTCTTCGCGAGTGCACGGCGGTCTTGTTTATGCAACGACCGTCGGCGCCCAACGGGCGTGCAAGCTGACGGGAGCACGCACCGTCGTTCTCTCGGGTGGCGTGTTCCAGAACGTGCTGCTTATCGAGGGCGTGTCGTCGGCGCTTGCGCGCGCTGGTCTTCGCGTCCTGGTGCCGCGACAGTTGCCGCCGAACGACGGCGGCTTGTCGTACGGACAGGCGGTCGTGGCCGCCTGTCAAAGGAGGGACGGTGTGCCTGGCGATTCCGGGACAGGTCGTTGAGCTCGTCGACGAGGAGCGCCGGCTCGCGCGCGTGAGCGTCGCCGGCGTCCGCCGACTCGTGAACATCGCGCTGCTCGACGGCGGGGCAACTCCCGTACATCGCGGTGACTGGGTGCTGATTCACGTCGGCTTCGCGATCTCGCGCGTCGACGAGGAGGAGGCGCACGCTACGCTCGCGCTGCTGGAGCAAATGGGCGCGGAATTCCAGCAGGAAGTCCACGAGATTCGCGCCAGCGCCATGGAGTGATCGATGCAAGAGAATGCTCATCGCGACGACGACATGACGTTCTGCATCACCTGCTCCGACGCCGCCGAGTCGATGCGCGTCGCGTCAATCCAAGCCGATGGCTCGATTGGCACGTGCCTCGATCTCCTCGGACATCGCAGCGACGTATTCCTCGGCCTCATCTCCGATGTCGAGGTCGGCGCGGAGGTCCTCGTCCATGCGGGCGTCGCGCTGCTCAAGTTGCCGAGTGAGAAGCACGAGGCCACATCGCGATGAAGTTCGTCGACGAGTTTCGCAACGCCGAGCTTGGCGCTGCGCTGTCGGAGCGCATCGCCAGCGTCGTCGATCCGGCGCGGCACTACAAGATCATGGAAGTGTGCGGGGGGCATACGCACACCATCTATCGCTATGGCGTGGCCGATCTGCTGCCGCCGAATGTCGAGCTCGTACACGGGCCTGGCTGTCCGGTCTGTGTAATTCCGATGGGCCGTGTCGACGACGCAATCGCCATCGCGAAGCAGCCGAACGTCGTTCTCACGTGCTTTGGCGACATGATGCGCGTGCCGGGCGGAACGGGAACGCTCACCGACGCGAAGGCTGCCGGCGCCGACGTTCGCATGGTCTACTCACCCCTCGACGCACTTCGGATCGCGCAAGCATCGCCGGATCGAGAAGTCGTGTTCTTCGCGGTGGGCTTCGAGACCACGGCGCCATCGACGGCGTTGACACTGCTGCGCGCCAAGGCAGAGGGCGTTCGCAACTTCTTCGTCTTCTCGAACCACGTCACCATCGTTCCTCCGATTCGCGCGTTGCTCGAATCGCCCGATCTGCGACTCGACGGTTTCATTGGGCCTGGGCACGTTTGCACCGTCGTTGGCGCGCGGCCATTCCGGTTCATTGCCGCTGACTACGGCAAGCCGGTGGTGATCTCCGGCTTCGAGCCGCTCGACGTGCTCCAGTCGGCATACATGATCCTCTGCCAACTCGCCGACGGACGTTGCGAGGTGGAGAATCAGTACACGCGCGTCGTACCGACCGAGGGAAACCTCGCGGCGTTCCGCGTGCTCGCGCAGGTGTTCGATTTGCGACCGCATTTCGAGTGGCGCGGCCTCGGGTTCATATCGCAGAGCGCGCTCAAGCTGTCAGCCGACTTCGCCGATTTCGACGCCGAGCTTCGGTACGCTGTTCCAGGCGTTCGCGTCGCGGATCCAAAGGCATGTCAGTGCGGGGAAGTGTTGAAGGGCGTGATCAAGCCATGGGAGTGCAAAGTGTTCGGCACCGCGTGCACGCCGGAGCATCCGATCGGCACGTGCATGGTGTCGAGCGAAGGCGCGTGTGCGGCGTACTACAACTTCGGCCGCCTCACGCGTCGCCGTAGCGAGCACCGTGTGGAGTTGGCGTCGTGACTTCGACGCCAGCGACTGCACCGCTCGCGTTCGCCGACGAGCGTGAACGAGAAGCGCTCGCGAAAATCGCCCGCGCCCGCGCCGTGGCCACGCGCGCGCCGCGCTTTCATGACGCTCATATCACGATGGCGCACGGCGCGGGCGGGAAGGCGTCCGCGGCATTGGTCGCCGGACTCATCGCGCCTGGCTTGGCCTCGCCGGCGCTCGACGCGCTCGACGACGCCGGCCTACTTCAGATCGGCGGACTGGGCCTGGCGATGACCACCGACAGCTTCGTGGTGCGTCCGCTTCGCTTTCCGGGTGGATCGATCGGTGAGCTCGCCGTGAACGGCACGGTGAACGACCTCGCGATGGTCGGCGCGAAGCCGCTCGCGCTCACGTTGTCGCTCGTGTTGGAGGAGGGACTGGATACTGAAACGCTCCGCGGCGAAGTCGACGCAATCGCCAAAGCAGCGCGTGCGGCCGACGTGCAGATCGTCGCCGGTGATACGAAAGTCGTCGAACGCGGTCACGCCGACGGCATGTACGTGTGCACGACCGGCGTCGGTCGTCGAGATGCGCGCGCGCGGCTTTCGCCGGCTTCACTTCGTCCTGGCGACCGCATCATCGTCTCGGGCTCGATCGGCGAGCACGGTATGGCGATCATGCTCGCTCGCCGCGAGTTCGAGCTCGATTCTGAAATCGCGAGCGACACACAAAGCTTGTGGCCGGCAGCGGACGCACTTCTGTCGCTCGAGGGCGACCTCCGATGCATGCGCGATGCAACGCGCGGCGGCGTCGCGACGGTGTTGAACGAGCTCGCCACGGCGTCGAACGTGACGGTCGTCGTGAACGAGGAGCGTGTTCCAATCCTCGCGCCGGTGGCGGGTGCGTGTGAGCTCCTCGGCATCGACCCGATGTATGTGGCCAACGAAGGAAAGCTCGTCGCGGTGGTCGCGCCCAGCGTGGCCGATCGCGCGATAGAGCTTCTCACACATGTTCAAGGATGTGAACGAGCGTCGGTGATTGGCGAAGTCAGCGCAGATCCGACCGGCATGGTGCTCGTGAACACGGCCTTCGGCGGACGTCGCGTGATGGACATGCTCGTCGGGGATCCGTTGCCCCGCATCTGTTGAGGTACTCGGCATGCACGAGCTCGCGATCGCCGACGCGGTGTTGTCGCTCGTGCTCGAGCAAGCGGCCGAGCGCCGTGTGTCGAAGGTCGGCATGCGGATTGGGCGCCTACGGCAAGTGGTGCCGTCGTCGCTGCGCTTCAGCTTCGAGCTCGTCGCGCGCGACACGGTCGCGCAAAATGCCGAGCTCGAGATCGAGGCCGTTCCGGTGCGCGTTCGGTGCGACGACTGCTCCGCCGACAGCGAACCGACGGCGTTTCCGTTGACGTGCGGTCACTGCGGGACGATGAGCGTCGCGGTCGCCGAGGGGAATGAAATGCTCGTCGAGTGGATCGAAACGGAGGGATGACGATGGCGTTGACCGGAGATGGAACGCGTGCGCAACCCGCGTCGAACGGTGTGAAGGAATTGCACGTCCTCTGGATCTCTGAAGGAATGAGCTGCGACGGCGACACGATTTCGATCACGGCGGCATCGCAGCCGAGCATCGAGGACGTCTTGCTCGGACTGGTGCCTGGCCTGCCGAAGGTGCACCTCCACAACAAGGTGCTCGCGGTCGAAACGGGTGACGACTACATGGTCCCGTTCTGGAAGGCGTCTCGCGGCGAGCTCGAGACGCCGTTCGTGCTCGTCATCGAAGGCTCGATTCCGAACGAGAAGATCGACGGCGACGGCTATTGGACCGGACTCGGCGTCGAGCCGTCGACGGGTCAACCGAAAAAGCTCACGGCGTGGATCGACGAGCTCGCGCCGAAAGCGTGGGGCGTCATCGCCGTCGGTACATGCGCGACGTACGGCGGCATTCATGCGATGGCGGGAAATCCAACGGGCTGCATGGGGCTCGCGGACTACCTCGGCTGGGGTTTTCGCTCGGCGGGCGGACTGCCGATCGTGAACGTGCCCGGGTGCCCCGTGCAGCCGGACAACTTCATGGAGACGCTGCTCTGGCTGCTGTATCAGGCGGCCGGACAGGCCCCGACGATTCCGCTCGACGACGCGCTCAGGCCCACGTGGCTCTTCGGAAAGACGGTGCACGAAGGCTGCGACCGCGCGGGCTATTACGAGCAAGGCGACTTCGCGCGCGACTACAACTCGCCGAAATGTCTCGTGAGGACCGGCTGCTGGGGACCGGTGATCAACTGCAACGTCACGAAGCGCGGCTGGATGAACAACCTTGGCGGATGTCCGAACGTCGGTGGCATCTGCATCGGCTGCACGATGCCGGGCTTTCCCGACAAGTTCATGCCGTTCATGGACGAGCCTCCGGGTGCGGTGCTGTCCACGACCGTGTCGACGAGCTGGGGAAGCGTCGTTCGGCGACTGCGGACGATCACCAACAAGACGGTCACGCTCGAGCCGAAGTGGCGCCATAACCGCCCCGAGCTCACGACCGGATTCAACCCCCGCTACATGAACCGCGGAGGAGATCAGCGATGACTACCGCTGTGCGCGAACCAGTCAAAAGCGAACGCCGCAACCTGGTCGAGATGCACTGGGATCCGATCACGCGGATCGTCGGGAATCTCGGCATCTATACGAAAATAGACTTCGACAATCGTGAGGTGGTCGAGTGCCACAGCACGTCGTCGATGTTCCGCGGCTACAGCGTGTTCATGAAAGGCAAGGATCCGCGCGACGCGCACTTCATCACGAGCCGGATCTGCGGCATCTGCGGCGACAATCACGCGACGTGTTCCGTGTACGCACAGAACATGGCGTACGGGGTCAAGCCACCGCCGCTCGCGGAATGGATCATCAACCTCGGCGAGGCCGCCGAGTACATGTTCGATCACACGATCTTCCAGGACAACCTGGTGTTCGTGGACTGGTGCGAGGAGATGGTCAAAGCGACGAACCCGTCGCTTCTCGCAAAGGCTGAGAAGGCCGAGGCGCCGCACGCGAAGATTCACGGCTTCCGCACCATCGCCGACATCATGCGTGCGTTCAATCCCTTCACTGGCTCGATGTATCTCGAAGCGCTGCAGGTGAGCCGTACCACGCGCGAGATGATCTGCTTGATGGAAGGCCGGCACGTTCACCCGTCGACGTTGTATCCCGGTGGCGTTGGCACCGTTGCGTCACCGCAGGTGTTCAGCGACTACTTCGTACGCCTGCTTCGCACGCTGGACTTTGTGAAGCGTGCGGTGCCGCTCAACGACGATCTATTCGACTTCTTTTATCAGGCGCTGCCGGGTTACGAGAAGGTCGGACTTCGCCGAACGCTGCTCGGCTGCTGGGGCTCGTTCCAGAATCCGGCGGTGTGCGACTACGACTATCGGCGCATGACGGATTGGGGGCGCGCGATGTTCGTGACGCCCGGCGTCGTCGTCGATGGCAAGCTGGTGACCACGGACCTCGTGGATATCAACCTCGGCATTCGAATTCTGCTCGGCAGCTCGTATTACGACGACTGGGAAGACGAGACCATGTTCGTCAGGCAGGATCCGCTCGGAAATCCAGTCGACCGACGGCATCCCTGGAATCAGACGACGCTGCCGCATCCGCAGAAGCGCGACTTCGACGGCAACTACAGCTGGGTGATGAGCCCGCGCTGGTACGATTCGCGGAGCGACCAACTGCTCGCGCTCGACACGGGTGGCGGCGCGCTCGCGCGACTCTGGTCGACTGCGCTCGCCGGCATTGTCGACACGCCGTTTCTCAAGGCAACGGGAAGCAGCGTGAAGATGGTGCTCCCGAAGAGCGCGAAGTTCCCGGAGATGGAGCTCGAGTGGAAGGTTCCGAAGTGGGCGAACACGATCGAGCGCGATCGCGCGCGCATTTACTTCATCGCGTACGCCGCCGCGATGGCGGTGTATTTCTACGAGCAGGCGATGATCGAAGTGCGCGCCGGCCGGACGAAGACGTTCAGCGACTTCGACGTGCCAGAGAACGCGATTGGCTGCGGCTTCCATGAGGCAGTGCGCGGCGTGTTGTCGCACCACGTGGTGATTCGCGACAAGAAGATCGCCAACTACCATCCATACCCGCCCACGCCGTGGAACGCGAGTCCGCGCGATGTCCACGGCACGCCGGGACCGTACGAAGATGCGGTGCAAGGTCTGCCGATCTTCGAGGAGAACGGACGCGAAGGGTTCAAGGGCATCGACATCATGCGCACGGTGCGGAGCTTCGATCCGTGTCTGCCGTGCGGTGTGCACATGTACCTCGGCGACGGCAAAACGCTCGACGTCACGCATTCGCCGATGTTGGGACTCGGCGGATGACGTTCCGGCTCGACGACGTCGCGGCGCAGGCCACGGCTCGATCGCTCGACGACATCCTCGGCGAGCTCGACGCGCTGCCCGAGTCGCGCGCGCGCTCGCTCGCGCTCGAGTCGATCGACGCGCTGCTCCAGCTGTACGGTGAGGGGCTCACCCGGCTCGTGCTCGCGCATCGAGAGGGGCGACTGTCGGATGAGCTGCTCGCCACCGACGACGTCGTCATGCAGCTCCTTGGCATACATGGTCTGCTGCCGAAGTCGGCACACCCTGCCGAGCTCGTGCAACTCGGCCGCCGTCGCACGCCTGCGGAGGAAGACGACGCAGTGCTCGCGCTCGAGGTCGACGGTGAAACGCAATGTCAGCTATGCGCGGCGCCGATCGCTGCCGACCACCGGCATCTTCTCGATGTCGACCATCGGCGGCTCGCGTGCGCGTGTCGCGCGTGCGCATTGTTGTTCGACGGACGCTCGGCCGGCGAAGCCCGATATCGCCTGATTCCGCGTCGCTATCGATCGCTCGATCCTGCGCTGCTCGATGGAGATCTCTGGGAGCGGCTCGAGGTGCCCGTCGACGTCGCGTTCTTGTTCGTCAACTCGACGACGCATCGGCCGGTTGCGTTCTACCCGGGTCCGATGGGCACCACGGAGTCGACGCTTCCACTCCCCGCATGGGATGAGATCGTCGCTCGAAGCGAGGTGCTTGCAACGCTCGAGTCCGATGTGGAAGCAGTGCTCGTCCGCAGGGTCCGCGGTGCGCGCGAGTATTGGCTCGTGCCGGTCGACGAATGCTACCGCCTGGCCGGAGGTATGCGCGCAACATGGCAAGGGATTTCCGGCGGAGATGCTATGCGCGGAACCGTCGACGCGTTCTTTCGTCGCCTGGCGCGTTTTGATGAGGCGGGTCGGCACGCGCCGATCGCGGCGACCACGAACCTGGAGGCCATATGTCAGACAACGTGAGAACTGGAAAGCCCGATATCGATCCCGATGCTCCGACGCATATCTCCGGCGTCTCCGAGGGCAACTCGTGCGGAAACTATGAAAAACAGCATGGGCACATGTCGGATGGGAAATCGAGCGCTGAGCGATCCACGGGCATCAACGCGAAAGGCCGCGACGTCGTCGATCCGACGATGCCGAACCTTTCGCCGCCGTGAGCCGGTGACGAAGCGATGATCGACTCTGTCGCGGCGATTGCCCAGAGCGTTCTGTACGAGGGCTACGTGCTCTGGCCGTATCGGCGTTCAGCGCTCAAGAATCAACGACGCTGGACGTTCGGTGGCGTGTATCCTCGTGCCTACAGCGAAGCGGGCCACGACGACGACGCGTGGCTGATGCGGACGGAGTGTCTCGTGGAGACGACGTCGCGCACGGAGCTCGACATCGTCGTCCGGTTTCTTCACGTCGTGGACCGTCGCGTTGCTCGGCTCGAGCGGCAAGGACCCGTCCTTGTCGACTCGCTGACGGTTGCCGGCATCACGCACGTCGCATGGCAGGAAGCGGCCGAGCGCGAGATCGTCATTCCCACGGTGCGGATCGACGATCGTGATGTTCCAACGCCGATGCATGTGCCGATCGTGATCGCCGGCGGTGTGTCCTGCGAGCGTTTGATCGAGACAGATGGCTCACTCGCCGGCATGTTCGTCCGCCACTGGAAGGGCATCTCGGCTGCGATCGACATATCGATTCGCCGTGTCGCGCGCGATGTCCACAAGCTACGCATCGATATCACGAACGATTCCTCGTGGGCAGGTGAACGTCGCGACACGGTGCTCGAGCGAGCGTTGATATCGACGCACACGATTCTCGCCGCGCGGCACGGCGCATTCGTCTCCTCGGCGGATCCGCCGATCGCGCATCGCGAGCAGGCCGCGAAGTGCAAGAACGTGGGCGCGTGGCCTGTGCTCGTCGGCGCGGCGCCCAGCCGCGACGTGATGCTCTCGGCGCCGATCATCCTGTCGGACTACCCGGAAGTCGCGCCGGAGAGCAGCGGCGACTTCTTCGACGGCGCTGAGATCGACCAGCTGCTGGTGCTCAGCGTGTTGAGCATGACTGACGAAGAGAAGCAACAGATGCGCGAAACGGATCCACGCACGCGCGCGATTCTCGAGCGCTGCCAGGCAATGTCGCCGGACGATCTGCGCCGGCTCCACGGGATCACGCGTGAGGTTCGGGCGGCGGAGATCAAGGCATGAGACCCGAAGAACCAATCGACGCCGCGTGGGAAGTTCTCGAGATGCCGGTGCCAACGAGCGTCACGCTGCGCGGCGTTGATGTGAAGGTCGGCCACCGAGTGCGACTCACGCCGCGTGCCGGCGCGGACGTGATGGATCTCGCGCTGGCGGGCCGGACGGCCGTCGTCGAGAGCATCGACGTTACGACCGACGGCGAGCCGCATTTCGTCGTGACGATCGACGATGATCCCGGTCGCGATCTCGCCGATCGGAAATATCTCGGCCATCGCTTCTTCTTTCGCGGCGACGAGATCGAGATCATCGAGGGTGCGAGCACTGCTGTCCGCGTGCTCGTCGCGGGGATCGGCAACATCTTCTTTGGCGACGACGGCTTCGGCGTCGCAGTCGCGGCCCGTTTGGCGAGTGCTCCGCAGCGGCCCGGCGTCGCTGTTCGCGATTTCGGCATTCGAGGCCTCGACCTCGCATATGCGCTGCAAGATGACTACGCCGCGGCGATTCTCGTCGACGCCATGCCGAAGGGCGGAGAGCCCGGCGCGCTCTACGCGATCGAGCCCGATCTCACGAACGATGCGCCGCTGGCCGGCGTCGCCTTTGACGCGCACGCGATGGATCCGGT
>Ga0058862_12650440_pt1 | contig 9308 bp, 2 predicted proteins | sample SwirhisoilCB2_FD_61147 | JGI IMG/M metagenome (GOLD analysis project Ga0058862, IMG submission 61147) | Switchgrass rhizosphere and bulk soil microbial communities from Kellogg Biological Station, Michigan, USA for expression studies - soil... | ecosystem: Host-associated > Plants > Roots >... | reverse complement strand
AAACGTTTGATACGTTGCGATGGTTCCGATAGCCATCCATAGAGTGAGACTCTCTCATCTGGGGGGTAGCATAATAGAATGCAAACTGTAATCTGTTTGAGATGGCGGTTTGTGTAGATGCAGCCCAAGCTCTGGGGGTTTAGGTCAAATGACCGCTCAGTGATACGCGTAGTATCCAACTCGAAGGGTGGAGGTTCCACATCGCATCGCGCTGCCGAAAAGATGCAAAACACACTTTCGGTTGAGTCTGCAGGGCTATTACTGGAGACTAGCTTGGGTGCTGCGAATAGTACCCACCCCACCGCCGACATCGATATGCCGGCAAGCGCGCCCGTCCGGCGCGCACCACGGAGTGCACGCATGCCTATGCGGCCTGTCGAGAACACCAAGATTGGCGCTGTCTCGATCCAGGCTGGTAGAATGCTGCCCGCCGATTATGCCAGGGTTGGTATAGTGACGAAGATGGACAAGCTCAATAAGCCGCCTCATGGTGAGTGGCTGAGCGTTGATGGAGGCGTGCAAACGTCCGGGCATCCGGCTTACTATGTTAGTAAGCAATCTCCTCAATACAGCGTGCGGCTGGAGGAGGTTTTTGATACGGTTGCTGACGGCTTTGACCTTCAATTTCCGTACGATGCGGGGCCTGGACGGCTCCCATGGAGTACGACGATGGAAAGAATTAAGCAAAGTTCTTTCTATAAAACTGTTGTTGATGTGCATCGCAACGTCGGAGGACGTGTGTGGGATGCGGCTGATGGCCAGTTGACTGCAGTATTGGCGTTTCTGTATTCACTACGTGTAGTGTTGTGTGGCGGAAAGCGTACCATTGGGTTCAGCCCTCGGTATGCTAGTGGAGACTGTGAGTATGGTCTCCGTGCTGGTGTTCGAGTGGCGAAGAACGCATGGTCGCTTGACCGAGAGACGCAGAACGCTGATGTTAAGTTTGTACTTGATGAAGTACAACGTTTAATGACGGAGTCAGGGACGACTATAAAGTATAGTGGTACTTTGCTTAGCGCCCTTGGGGGTCCATTATCCACACCTGTTATGCTCGTCTTCATGATGGGCATGAGGAATGTGGGCATGAGGATGTCCGTTAAGGCCGGCCAGGGTAGTACCCATGGGCAATTCACGCCATCGGTGGTGTGGCACGATTATCATTTTGTTGATAACGTGGCTGGGCATTTGCCATTCCCAGGGAAGAATGTAGGAACGCGTGTGCTTGAGATGATGATTACAAGCATACTCGCGAACTATAGCAAGCACTCGAATCTACAAGTGTTGGATGCAAACAATGGTTTGTTCAACATCGATGTGATTGAGGCCGTTGATAACGTGGCGGGAGGCTACGGTCAATGTGGTCGCATGTTCCCTGACCTAGTCGTGGTCGGGCATCGTGCGGGTGCGTTTCGGCGTGTTCACTTAGGCACATATTTGATTCAAGATATGGACATTGACGAGTATCGCAGAGCGATGTCAAGTCCATTGCATACTCAGATGTATGTAGAACACTTGATGTGCAGGGCGAATGAACGCCATTTCTTGAGTGCGTTGCCAGAAGTGGCAACTGATCTCATTGCCAGGTTTCTTACCGGTGAAATGCGCTGCCTGTCTGGCAAGCAATTTGCACCATGTCGTAAGCTTGACCAGGTACCGTTTTATGTGCGCCCACATTTACTACCGGACGAGGTTGCATCTGTGATGCAGCTAGCGCAGGTTCCCGACCATTATACCATTCATGGTAGGTCGCGCCGTGCTGTCCTGGAGTCGGTAGGTATGATTGAGCGCTACATCCAGGCGGTGAATCCGCACTTTAGGTCCAACTCGGAGATGTCTGGGTTGGCGTGGAGTGCGTATGATGATGTTGAACGTCAGAGTACACAGTACTCATTGATGGCGGGGCTTGGGTTTATACCAATGTGGCGAGTTGAGTCACATGGTGATAATTCCTCCTACCATCGGATCTCTGTCGTAACGCAGCAGATTGCTTCTAAGAATGGCAAACCGCATACAAAGTGGCATGCCAAGAAGGTCAATGCTACGGCTGAGACCGTGTTTGGCACCGGTGATGAGATCATCGGGTTGGTGAAGAACAAGGATTGTTACACCACACGCGCCTGCACGATGGCAGATGCGTTAACTGGCGTGATGAAAGACAACCATGCGATGTTGCGTCAGCTTGAGATTAAGACTGGCGCAGTTGTATTGTTGCCTGATCGTGTCGTGCATCCGATGTTGCTGCCTGGAGTGCCGCAACCCGAGATGCGACAGGAGTTTATAGCGAACGATGACCGCGCCATCGGAGTGATGGCGCAGTTATTGTATTGCTGTGAAGTTGCGGTGTGTGAGTTGAACACATCGATCAACTGGCATTATGGCAACAAGGGACAGTCGAATGACGTCATTGTGAAGCCAATATGCACGGCTGTGATGGAAGAGTTGAAGACTCGACCATGTGCAACCGCGATGACGACCACTGAACATGATATGTACATGGCCGTGAACACAGAGGGTGTGTTCAACCAGTATGGCACGACGCGATTGTTTCGGTTGTGTCAGGTGCTGGTATGCGCAGCAGCGTTAATGGGTTTGCCCAAGACTGCTGCACAGACAACAGAACCAATTGTGGAGCCCACAAATGTGACGGATCCACTGGATTGGATGTTGTCACAGCCACGTGATTATATGGCTGAGCACTTTGATTGGGCACGCCGCTCGGTGATTGAGCAGCCGTGGCCCATTTGGGTGCATTGTCTTCTCACCATCCTGATGATGGTTGGTGGGTTACTGATCGCATATTGTATGGTTCAGTATGTCAAGCGTGCCGATGAGGCGCGGCTTGCTGAGTTTGAGGTGTTACAACCCAATACTCAGATGCAGTGGTTCCTTCTTTCTTCACGGGAGGTGAATAAAGGGGATGCCGCTCTGTTACGCTACTTGGATGAGCGTGGTGCGAAGAAGGTCCACCAGTTTAGGGATATGTCCGTTGGCGATTTTGTCCGCGAGGGCTATCTGGGTACTGATGTGGAGATTTCGTTCACGCTGCCGCGTACTGAGAAAGTGCGGAAGGCGCCTGCGAATGAGGCACTTGCACTTTGGCTTAGTGATTGGGGGCCAATCATCGAGAATGATGATACCACAATCACTATCTTCGCTTTTCCTGAGGGGAAAGCTGAAGCACGGGTTGCAGGAAATGATGATTTCCTTGCGGCCTACGCGAAACGGATTCGTATTCGTGACACCGATCATATTCGTATGGTCAGTGAGAATGGGAAGGGTGAATACTTCTCATTCGATGACCTCAAAGCCAAAGCCAAGAGATGGGATGGACCCGAACGTGGTGTCTATGTTCAACTTGGCTTCTCATGGCCTGAGGATTATGAGACTGGTACCTTGTGGTACTACAAGCACGATCATAAGGGTGAAACATATCGTTGTTTCCTCTATGAAAAGAACGATGGTAGCGAGCGCTACATCGTTGGGCCTCGTCAGCGCATCGAGCGTGACGATACCGATTTTGGGGTGACGTTAACCAGGAGGTTGACGTATCCCACTGCCGCGGATTCGCGGCGGTCATGGTATGATAATCACGTCACTGACAAGGGGGAGTTTGCTGAAGTCATTGGTAATTGGCAGTTGCCAGTGCGTATCAGTGACGAACAATACTCCCGGTTAGCTGAATGTGAGCGTAAGATTGCAGCGGGTTCTATGCCCTCTGACTTGCGTTTGACATCATGCTGGATGTCTGACAAGGATGACCATGCGTTCCGTGACTCAGTGATGGGTCCGGTTCGCACGGAGATGGAGTCAAAACACTACTCAGTGCGTAGTGAGCAAGAATTGCTCGCGAAACTGGGAGGTACTTATATTGGCAATTTGAATTACCATGGTGTACCACAGGGTGTGCATCCTCTGCCGTCGAGGCCGGGGAATGACTCGCTTTTCATGCCATCACCTTATGTGGTGATGTCTATCCCCTCTTTTCGCGAGGAAGCTGAAAGACGGGGTTTTCGTGTCATCTTCACGAAAGAGACGAAATCGAATGCGGAAAAGTATCCAATTTCGCAACCGTTTTCAGATGCACGATACGTATTCACCATTGATGACCTCAGTTTGAGTTCTAAGGTCGCGTCGGCTTACCAAGTAAATGGGGCCGGCAAGGTGTACGGTCAGTGGATCATGTACAAGTATACGAAGGTTGTTAACACTGCGTTGACGAGCTATAAGATGGCCGTCATGGGTAAGGCAGAGAATGCCTTTGCGCATCCAGTTGGGAGTTCTCCCATTACTGCTGCGTATCATGTGGCAACCTTTAAAGAGAACATTGAGAAGCCTGAGAATAAGGCACTCAAAGACGCTCTCTTTGTGGATGGGCGGATGCCCACGAAGACGCAATGGAATAAGGTTTGCATGCGGCTTGATGGTACTGTGCTGAAATGCCAGTGTTGCACTATTGCTGGATTTGAACATTCGGCGCGTGCGCATGAGGCATTGTGGCGTACCATTACAGGGTTGGAGAAGATACCACCAAAGGTGCGTGCTCCACCCCGTGCCATGAGTTCAGTGGCGGACGTGATGTCACGAACTGAAGGCAGCGTAGTGTCGAGCGTTACGTACGACTCGTCATACAGTGGGCCAAGCTCAGCTGCGTCTAGCGTCGGTGGTATGATGTTTTATCCAACCGGCTCGCTGAAAGGCAAAGCTGAGGCAATGGTCAACGATATGGGCAGTGTCATTAGCATGGGGAAGATACCTGTGTTTGGCGTTACCCAGTCATATAAGTACAATGACAAGATCATTACGTTTAATGCAACTTGTCCATTGTACCAGGAGAAACGTGTGTTGTTTTCTCCTGACATGCCTGTGAGCCTAGTATTGGCTTACAAAGCGCGTGGAGTGCCATGCCCGATTACTGAGTTAAGTGAAATTCGTATTTCAGGTGAGTGGCAGGGTGATGCTGTTGATATACGCATCGACCCTCGTGATGTGGAAATTGCTGGAGCTGGTTGTAGTACCGCATCGACCACATTAGCAGTGCGTGGTGCACGTGATGTGCTACGCACTGCTTGCGCCCCAGTACCTGGTGGCGATTGTATGCTGATTGACCATGCGCGTGCTGAGCGCACGATTCGCAACGGGTCGGTCCAAGCTGTTATCCGGCAATCAGTGTCGATGCAGGTTGGACCATGTCAGATGAGTTTTGTGAATGCGTATGCGTGTTCATACAACTCAGAAGAGGGGTCATGTGGTGGCCTCATTCTCCAAGGAGGTTCAGTGGTTGGTGTGCATGTTGGTACATGCTCCATCCAACTGGACGGTGAAGTTGCACAGAAGCACTACAACTTGTTTGTATCGATTGCTGATGTGTTCCCTGGGTTGTCAAAAAACTCGCGTTCGGGCCAGCTTCTCCACCGGGCTGTGTCCGAAGGAAAGGAAACGGTGGTGCCCCCGAGGCCTACGTACCAGTCAAGTACAATCCAAAACCTAACCTTTTAATGAAGGAGGCGATGGACTACGCGGACGCCATGTTTGGTCGTCCTAGTGGTTGTGCTGATGAGTATTTGTATAGACCTGCGCCTTGTTACAATAGATTGATTGATAAACGAATGCTCGCGTTTATGGAGCATGGGGAGTTGGATTATGATGGTTACCTGCTTAGGAAGGCGGCCAACATGGTCAAGTTGACGATGAAGCGTTTCTTGGGCGATGATGCCAGGGGCTCCATTGCCAATGATGATGAGATGATCAAGTTTGTTTTGATGCATTTCATAGATGGTGATACATCGTGTGGTGTGCCGATTCGTTATGTCGAGCGCACACCAAAGAAGGAGGATTTCCTTAAGGATCCTGCCAAAGTGGAGCGTTTAGTCGCTCTGATTAAGCAGGTTCTGAATGAGGGCACGTTAGATATACAGACGGAAGATGCGAAAAAGTGGATGGTTGTGGACTGTCCCTTCGGTGCCACCCTGAAGAGGGAGGTCATTTCGCCGGAGAAGATAGAGCAAGAGAAAACTCGATTGTTTATGCCAACCAATTTGGTTACGCATGCAATTATGCTCATGGTGTTTTCTCCATTCCAGTCGGCTGTGCATTCTATTTGGGGCTCTCCAGAAGCTTACACACGTGTGGGCTTCTCGAAGACCGGGGGCAACGTAGATCGGTTGTCACGGCTTCATAAGCGAAGGCAGTTCACTGGCACTGGGGACCTTAGTGGTCACGATGCGCATTGTTTTGCCATGGTCATGGAGTTGGCCAATGAGATTGTGAGGGAGGTGAGTGATCACCCCGATGAACCGAAAGTGAACGCTGTCCGTGCTGAGTTGCTAGAGAAGCATATTCGCAAGACGGTGATCTCCGATGATGGAGATGTTTACAAGTTATTCTGGGGTATTTGCTCTGGTTCCCTCATTACGTCAGATTTGGGTACGATCATTCGTATGATTTTTGAAATGTACAGTTTGTTGCGTACCATCACTGATGCAAGACCTGCGTTGCGTGATGCTGACGATACGTTCTTATTAGAGCGTGTTAATGAGCATGTCACGTTGTCCATGTATGGAGATGATGACATTTGCTCGTTTGACCGTAGTGATGAGCTAGGGTTGGATCCTGAGACGTTTTCCATACCCATACAGGTTGCCCACCACGCGGAACTTGGCGCTATACTGAAACCTGAGGTTGACGTATTCACCAAGTTTGATGAAAGGAATAGCTTCCTTGGATGGCGTCCGCATTTGCACGATGGGTTGATTGTGCCGCGGTATACACGCCTCCCAAAGCTACTTGGTAACTTTTTGTATGCTACCAAAGATACAGAGGTCGATTGCCTCAGGTCAGCGAGTGAAGATTATTCGTTTGATCCTGAGGTGTTTGGTTATTTGCAGTGTATGTTGAAGTACATACGTGATAAGACAAAGGATCCAAAAATTGTCCTCTATGACGCACCGTATTATCAGCGATACTATGCGTACAGCGGGCCTGGACCTGCTGTTGCGAAGGCTATTTTCAAGATAGATGCGAAGGCTCAGTGTCGTAGTCGACAGATCATGCTGTCTGCGGCACTTACGTTATCGTTCTTCACCGCCAGCTGTCACTCGTTGACAGGGGTTGGTGTAGAAAGAAGCGAGGACTTGAGCCCCTCGTATCATGTGCTTCGAAAGCGCATTGAGAATGAGCTTGCAGAGGTTGAAGAGGAAAGATCAACCATTGTGAAGGCGTTACACGTGAAAGGTGTTGATGTAACGCCCGGTAAGCGGTTGCTTACAAGGATTGAGGAGCGCATCCATGAGTTGGATGATCAGCTCGAGGATCTGCATGCGTTGCAAAAGCATGCGGCCGGCACTGAAGACAAACCGAAGTGGCGTAAAGCCAAAGGCCGTAAAGATCGCGCTAGGATGTTAGCGCGAGCTGAGTCAAAAGGGGGTTCACTACCTCTCGCGACTTCAGTTGATACGGATAATATTGAGTTTGCAGAGAGACCGGCGGCGGGCGCACCCTTGAAGAGGGGTGTGGCCACCATTGTTGCGCGGCCTGAGGGGAAGAAGTTCTTCTCGGCCAGCGCTGCGGGAGCTAAAGTGTCATGGACGAAGCCAGAAGCCAAGAAAGGCATTCCGGATATGCGTCGTCGTGCCAGTGTTAGCTCCCGAAAATCGGGTGCGTCCCGTGCGTCGTCCTATACCACCTTTAGGGGTGGGAAGAAGGGCGACGTGAGAGTGATGCCTAAAAGTGGGCTATCACAATTGTTGCGAGGGCCAGTAGCGGTCCGCAACGAGGGCAGGATGAAAGTGAAGGGCAAGCCGGAGAACAGTGTTGTTTCAATGTCTCCTGCCACGTCCGATTTCATCGGGCCCACAAGGATGAACTTGGCAGCGTCTGATCAGATTCTATCAAGTTATGTTGACATGATGGTCAATCCGTGGTGTACTTCGACGGTACGATTGCCTGATCAGTTGATCACGCCCACGGCGATTGCAAAGTTGTTTGCGAATCGAACGTACACGATGAGCAGTACGTTGACCACCAATCCGAATGTGCTTTTTGGGATGCACACTCGGCTGTCGAGTTTTGCCACAAACATACCGACAGACCTGATGACTGTGACTGCCGCGCAGACGGGTAGTAACGCGTATAGTACTCCAGCGTGGAGCTATACACCGGGTAATATATTGGATGCGATCGCATTCAACAATGTACCCACGACTGTCATTACGAACGTTAATGGAACGAACATCAATACGCATGGGCCATGGTCAGATGACTTTGGTACTGACCAATCAGAGTTGACACCCTATATTGCGGCGTCACGCTGTTTGGCCGCTGCGATGCGATTTCGCATCATTGGCTTGCCTTCGGGTCAGTTCATGACGCCGGGGAAGCTGTACTGTGCGCAGATACGTTTCAACGTTGATGATGTGCCTGTGACGGAGCAGGATTTTGTTGTGTTGGAGAGGCTTGGACGAGCATCGCATGTGAGTGCAGACTCTGTCCGTGCGGCCGGCTCCAAGACTTGGTTTGCTGTGCTTGATGGGCAAGAGAAGATGCAGATGTGGAATGGATTCCTGCCTGCATGTGGGAATTGGCCAAGTGCGGCTATTGTTCCCACGCCCCCAGCTGGCTTGCCATTTGGGTTTGTTCGGCGATTTGTGGCCGGAATTGATGTAATCAATTCACAGGCAGCCGCGCCGATTCCATTTGCGGCATGTATTTGTCCGCCAAATGATACAGCCAACCCGTGGGAAGATGGGTCAGGCTACACCTGGGGCGCTGCGTCCTCAACGTTGGACGCACCAAATGCGAATGGCACCTATATGTTGATAGCTGCCTATTTTGGTTGCGCGCCAGGTGTTGTGTTGGAAGTGGATTATGCTCAGGTGCACGAGTATATTCCATCCAAGAGTGCACCAGCAGGTTTGGAGACATCAGTTATGCCTCCAAACCACGCAGCCGTGGACAATATTTTTACGTCCGCGGCAGTGATGACTGGCTTACGGCCCTTGATGTATCAAGCGCCTGGAGATAAGACGGTCATTGGACCCTCGTCCAACCCATTGAAGGGGCGACCTGAGGGGAATTCCAGTATCAAGACTGGGATTATGCGCACGGTGACGCGCGCGGCGGGGAGGCCCTTCTCCAGGATTGGCACTGCACGTGCCAGAGCCGAGGGCTTCTGGGACTTCGACTGGCTTAGTAAAGGCACCTTAGGTGACTCCGATAATGGTATCGGTTGGAACTTTACTGGCAAGTCAAAGCCGAAGCGTTAAGCTTCACGACCTGAGTAAGTCGTTAAACTGCTCCCGAACCGGGGAGGG
>Ga0058862_10073988_pt1 | contig 9400 bp, 1 predicted proteins | sample SwirhisoilCB2_FD_61147 | JGI IMG/M metagenome (GOLD analysis project Ga0058862, IMG submission 61147) | Switchgrass rhizosphere and bulk soil microbial communities from Kellogg Biological Station, Michigan, USA for expression studies - soil... | ecosystem: Host-associated > Plants > Roots >... | reverse complement strand
TGACCCCCTTCCAATTGAAGAAAAATTTTCAGTGCAGAATAATCTGTATTGGGAACCTCTTTTCAACGTAAACAACGCGATAAGTGTAAAATTGTTTTTGGTTTTGTCTATTGCAAGACGTTAAATTGCTAATGTTAATCCTTTGTTTTGAAAGTCGATTTAGATTCATAGTTTTTATTTTCTTTTGTTAGGTCTTACCGTTTGTTACGGTTTTGATTTGTATATAATTTGTGGGTTTCTCTTTAACGTAAGTTCTATGTTATTGATTAGGCTATTTATAGCGAGTAAAACACACGTGCTCTGCGTGTAGCTAGTGTTAAACCCTATTACAATTTCTTTCCCTTTGGGGATTTTCCATTTATTCTTGAGTAATAAAATCCTATTAGTTCTTATTAGGTTGTTGACCCTCGTCTCCTCCGTATTGGAAGATGTTTCAGAGCCGTCTATTCGTGTTAACGTTTTATTTTTATTAGAGGACTATTTAAGTTGCGGTTATTGCTATCCGCTTAACTAGTCTCAGGGGAGTATCTAACCCCGTTTTACTAAATTATATTTCACACGATGTGATGAAGGTTCGAGTCTTTTCTTTACTAGAGATAGTGATCTCTCGTCAATTAAAGCATTTAGGCTATGCTGCCTTACGGTCATAATTTCGGTTATAACCACCCATGGAGGTCGTTTCGTGCGAGTTTCCAAAAAGGGCCCAGGAGTTTACAGTTGCTGACGAAGTAGTGGTATGCCATGAAAAAACCAGTGAAAAGGTCGCTGCCTGGGACCTTTCGTCTCCTCGTGAGGATGAGGAGTTCGTTAATAGTAATGTGTTCGAAAAAGAGAATATGGAAGAGGAATCTGTAATGGTTCCGTTATCTGAGGACGGTATTGACGCTCAGGTCTTTCAAGATGATTTTGAATATTTGGAACATTGGTTTGAATGTTATGAACAAGATCATTCCAATTGTTGTCCTCTTTATTGTAGCGAAGCTGCTAAGTTTGAAGAGGGTGTGGATGCACATTCCACATCTTCTGATTTTGATTATGAAAATTTTTATTGTGCATCGCCTGTGGGAGAACTAGTCTCTAATCAGGCATCGGGTCTTCCTCCCGTTGATAAGGAAGAAATTCAACGGGTTGCTCGAAATCAGGCTTTACACATTATGTCTATCCGTTGTTATAAAAATGAATATTGTTACTGTGAGCAATGTATTAAAATACCCGGAAGGTTTCATCAAGTTGGTTGTTGGTGTGAATTTTGCCAGGCTCAGTTCTCTTTCCATAATAAAGCTTATCAGGATATATATGATTGTTTCATGAATCAGGGTAGATCACGCGTTTTGCGTAAACGCAAACTTGAAGTTGATTTTATTAAGGGATCTACTACTGATGAGGATTGGACTGAACGGCATTTTACTAATGCTGATTATAATTTACATTCTAAATCGGGATCTTTTGAACCCCTTGTGGATTATTATAGTTCTGATCTTAAAATTAATGGACAATTTAGATTTGAGGAAAGAGTTGTTGGACGAGCCCCTGTTAGTCATTTTGTTAAGATGTTCCTTGATTTCTTTTATGAATCCGGTTTGGATGAGTTCTATAATTCTGCTGGTTATGCTAAGCGAAGCATTATGTCTTCCATAATTAAGAATCATCTATCTTCTGGTATCTTACCGCATGTTGAAGATGTTTGGCAATATAAGAGTGAAGTACGCCAGGTTGCCCTTAATCCTGATGTTAAGCGTTTCATACAATATGAGTTTGCACAGGGTTGTTTTTTTGGTAAGCAATTTCGTGCTGTTCGTAGATTTCAGAGTTGGTGGGTTTCTCATCCTATAGTTCCTGGGGAGAAAATTCTTAAAAAGATGGATAGAGATTATTCCATGCTTCGTCATTGTTCGTTTCCCTTGGTTCGGAATGGGGATGATACATCTTTTTCTATCGTTTTTAATTCTCCTGTTTCTCTCCAGGGTTTTTTTGATGGAGAAGGAGATGATAGAGGTATGATGGGAGCAATCCTTGATTATATTAAGGATACGGCCTCTGCTTTTTTTAAAATTATGGGTGAAATGGCTATGGGAGTAGCTGAGTTCTTTTCTACTTTTGGTAAAGGTTTTAAGGATAAGTTGTTGGAATGTTATGAGTGGTTTTGTAAGTTACCATCTATTGTTTCCGCCACGAGTTTCTTAATATCTCATGGTAAGACTTTGTTTCGTCTTCTTATTGTTAGCATTATGTTTTCGATACTTTTTATGATTTATAAGACTCTTGATAAGGTCTATTCTATATTGAAAATAATTGTGTCAACTATATGGGACACTATGCCTTTTGGTAGTGTCCCTGGCGAGTGTGAGGTTCCTGATATTGTTGAATGTCAAGCTTTTGGAGGAGCTTTTGGTAGTTCCATTGCTGGCATAGCTATGATAATTTCTTGTGTTGTTGGCTCAGGAGTTTCGATTCGTAGCATTCTTCCTGCATTCCAAATTTATAACCAGTCCAATCATATGGTTAAGGATATTAGTGAGAGTTTTGGTGAAATTTATGCGCAAGTTATGTTTCGTATAACTGGGGATAGTGTTTACTTGGTTCAGTCTTTAGCAACTAAGATAGCTCGATTTACTTCTGAATACGATGATTTCTTAAAAGCCAATTCTAGTTGGAAGAATTCTCAGACAACTATTTCTAAAGTTAGAGATGATTTTCTTGCTTTTGTTAAGCGAGAACGAGAAATTAAGGATGAGCTTCTGGGTTCTACTTCTATTAAAACCCAGGAGAGACGAGAATTTCTTGAAATTTGTAAAGCTGTTGAGAATGATTATGAGTGGATCTTGCGTAATGATTCAGACTTACAAGTTCGTAAGAAGCCAGTAGTTGTCTGGCTTCACGGTAAACCAGGACAAGGTAAGACAGAACTTGCGAAGTTAATAGCTTGGACTGTCTATAATATGTGTAAGGATGAGAATATTAGAGTAGATGGTTTTCCTTTACCAGAATATCATGATGCTCAGTTTTGGTCCAAACCTACTACATCTCAGTATTGGGATGGGTATTTGCGTCCTTTTGCTTATTCTATGTCGGAGTTTTGTGCTATGTCTGATCAAAAAGCTAGAGGAGTTGAATCTTCCACTTTTTTGAGTCTATGTGATGATGTTCCTTATGCTTTGGACATGTCTCGTGCTGATGACAAGGGTAAGTTTTATTTTACTTCAAGACTTATTATTGTCACCACCAATTTTCAGGATTTTGGGGATATGGGAGTTACAGATCCAGATGCTGTTCTCCGTCGTATTAATTTTCCTATTCATGTGGAGACCAATTCTGAGATTGATTTTTCACCTTCTCTTTCTAAGAAGAAATGGAATGAAGCATGGAAACTCACTCTTTCCAATCAAATTGGTAACCATAGCGTTCTTCACCCTAATATAGTTAAGTATAAGATGGGTGGTGAACGTAAACTTACTCATATACTTGAGGCCATTTCTGCTCAGATAATGTGTGAAGATGCTTTTGTGACCCGTAAGAAAGGTTATGCCACTCTTTATAAACAGATGTCTAAACCTCAACCTGTTAGTGTTGATGAATTGTGGCGTGAAGGTAAATTTGACATAGAGAATGTTACTGCTGTTCTAGGAAATGTCCGTAAAGATATGAAGAAAGATAAACCATGGAGGATTGTTAAGGAGCCATCTGCTCACAATAAAATTAAGAAATATAAAAAGACGATAAGATCCTTAGGTTATTTTAGTGCTTCTCATAGTTCCTCTTCTTCGTTTGATTCTGATTATGAAAGATCTACATCTAGTTCAGATGACGATAAAAGTAAGGACAAGGGGAAACAAAAGGAGAAAATTAGTAATCAGACCTGGTGTTGTCTTGTTGGTGGTTGTATTGGATCTTCTTTAGTTATGTCCGCAACGTCCGCTCTTGCTGCTTTTGCTGGCAACATAACAGATGCTATTTGGAATAGGGAGAAGAGTGTAACTCAACATGAAATGTTTTCTTGGGTTTGGGGAGGAGAAGCTCTTACTGTTAGCAATCTTAAGATTCTAGAGGCTCTTGGGGCATTCCACGACATTGAAGGGACCCTTTGTTTTCATTCTCAATGGGATAAAGCCCCTGCTGATGGATTTATCAGCAGGGTTGAGTTTTTCCTTAAGGAGTACGGTATGTGTAGTTTTATAAATATTGTGCTTTTTCGTTATATGGAATACACCGACAAAGAATGGTATGTTAATCTTCCTCAAGAGCACCCTTATCGATGGATACATGCTTGTCCTCATCTTGATAAAACTATCGAATTAACAGAATTAAAAGCCCCTTCTAATTTTTGTATTGCGTTAGCCAAAGCCGCTCCTGATTTAGTTGCTTGGGGTGTTGCCTTGACTGGGCTTTCTGTTGCTGGCGTTATATTGTATGTTACTGGCATGCGATTTGCCCGATGGTTAAAGGGTGAAGTGGATGACAATGGGGACGAAATAGAGATTGGGCAGGTTGATTATGAGGATGTTGCAGAAGAGATTGTCATGAACATTGTTGATACAACTTCTCAATTTGGTGAGAGTCAGTCTCTTCCTAAAGGTCAAAATTATTCTGTACCTAGGTTTAGGAGGCAGGACGTTGACAATCAATCCCTTCCTAAAGGTCATAATTATACTGTCCCAAAGTATGTTAAGAAGGATCCTGTTCGATTACAGGGAGATAATGTTGCCGAAACTGCAATGAAGATTAATTCTTTTTTGAGGAGGATAAATGTAGTGGGAGAAAAAAGACAGATGCGAACCTGGGCTTTATTTTCGGGGTATACTCTCTTTCTCAATGTTCATGTTTTGCGCTATACGGGTACTCCTATGCGAATTAAAGTTTTGGATAGTTTAGGGGATGTTCCTCTTGCGGATTCACCCGTTGTGGAGTTCACTATTTTTGAAGACAGAGATTTAGCCCGGATTAAGCTAGATAGTCGTCATATTCATTGTTTCCCTTCTATGGCTAGTCATTTGCGATTTCGTAATCAAAAGAAATATGATGGTAATGTTCTTCGAATTGTTAAAAGATTTAAAACCACTGGAAAGGGTGTTACTGAGAGTGTTTTTATGGTAAAAGGAGAACAGGCCTCTCATAATACTAAAACGTATGAGACTACTTTTGCCACGGATGTTGGGGAAATCACTAGTACAGTTAAAGAATGTTATTATGTTAAGACATGTAGTGGTTTGGCTGGTGATTGTGGTTTCCCGTATATATCTATGGAACAACAGAGACCTATTTTGGGAATTCATCTGGGAGCTGTTAGAGGTGATACTTTAGTTGCTCCAATTTATTTTGAGGATCTTAATGATCCTAATTCAGTTGTTTGTAACCAAGCCGGGAATTCTTTTATGTCCCCTCTCCTTGAGATTCGGGAAGAAGAAGAAGGGGTTCATATTTCCTCTATGCCGGTTTTTAAGGGTCTTAATACTATCCATAGAAGTACAAAAAGAAGTTTTCGTCCTACTAAAACTTGTTTGGTTGAGTCACCGATATATGATTCCCTTAAGAGCGCAGGTAAGGTTTCTGTTGCTCCTGCTAATCTTACCTTTTATTATAAGGAGGGAGTTCTTATTGATCCATTGCAAAATGCTATAGATAAGTATGCAAGCCGGTTTGAACCTGAGGATCACTCTTTGATAGATGAAATCCTTGATAGACCTGAGAAGTATCATAGTGATTTTCCTCGTCCAGATATTGCTTTGGAACCCCTTAGTATAGAGGATGCTTGCCTTGGAGTTCCTGGTAAGTTTGAAGGCCTTGATACTAGTACTTCGTTAACTATAGATGGTACTAATGATGGCTTTACTACTAAGAAACAAATGTATGGTTTCACTGACCCTGTTAAAAGAGAAGGTGCGTGGGTTCACGATAAGTTAAGGCGTGGTGTTAAGTATATTGAGGGTGTTTTTTCCCTTCCTAATACTAGTTATGCGGCTTTTGCTGCTGGCTGTGCTAAGGATGAAACCAGGCCCTATAATAGGGTTGATGTTCCTCGATTGTTTATGGTCGAACAATTTTATCTTATTGTTTTTGTTAAAATGTGGCTTTGTCCTCTCTTGACTAATATTAAGGAGCATCTTCTTTTCAATAATATTGCTATTGGAGTCAATCCTCTTGGCAAAACGTGGGATTATATTCTGCGTGGGCTTGATGTTGTGCCCGGAAACAACTATACCGGTGCTGATTGTAAGGGCTGGGATATGAGAGTCAGGTTTTGGCTTGCTCATGTATTCTGGCATTATCTTTGTGAATGTTTTTCTGTCCCCGTTTCACTTGATAATCGCTATGCCTGTATTTTGTGGCATATTGCTGTCACGACAGTCTGGAACTTTGTTGTAATTGGTAATGTTGTGATTGATGTTATCCAGATTCCTTCTGGTCATTGGCTTACTGCCTTTATTAACTCTTTTGCAAATCATGTTATTCATAAAGCAATTTTTCGAAAGTTACGTCCTTCCATTTGTCGCATGTCTTTTCGCCAGAGCTGTAGGTTTTGGTTTTATGGTGACGATAATGCTGGCAAGATTCATCCCCTCGTTTCATCTTGGTATAATATGCGAAGCATCTCCGAAGCTTTTCGAAAGTATTTTGGCATGATTTATACTAAGAGTGATAAAGGTGAAGTTGATTCGGACTTCATCGTTCTTGAGGATTTGGAATTTTTGTGTAGACGGTTTAAGCGAAATAACGAAATGATTGGAGATCAGAGTATCTCCATCGTCACTGCTCCTTTAGATTTAGATTCCATTTATGGTATGCTCGCTTATGTTCGCATGCCTAAAAGAGAAGGAGAGAACGCCTCTCTTAGTGATGATCAATTGGTTCAGAATCAATTAAGAACCAATTTTAAGACAGCCTCCATGGAAATGTTTAATCATGGTCCAGAAGCTTATAGCGAGTTCGTCGCTTTGTTGAGCAAATGTTGTCGAGAGTCTAAATTTCCTAATTTTTCCGTGCCCACTTATGAGTATTGGAAAACACGATATCTTAATGATTATTTATCTCCGGAAGGAGAGAACTCCCTAGAGAATGCATGGGTGGAACTCAATTGTGAAGAGTTCCAGGTCGCGCTTTAGGAGATATCACTATTATTGGTAGGGTTAGGGTTCTTGATCTAGTCCCTTTCCCCACACCACAATTAGATCAGCGAACAAGATTTACTTGGAGTTTTGCCCATTACTCGTATAGATGGGAGCGTTTTAAATAGTATAGAACTTGTTGAGGATCAATCCGTTCATAAGCAGACTGCACCGCATTCTGCTCCAGATCCAACAAGTATTTCGAAGCAACTGTGTCGTGAAGTTCAATTGTCGCAGTTTGCTTTGACTAATGGTTATACTTCTATCAATCTTGATACGGAGTTTTCTGTTCTTTCTTCTTTTGGTCCTTTTCAGGACATCTTAAAATATTATCGGTATTTTTCGGCCGATGGTATTCGTTTACGTATTTTGGTTAGTTCTTTACCTCAGCAATATGGTTTTATTGGAGTTACCTATTTTCCGTGTCGTACTTCTGCTTTGGATAGTATTTGTGATCCTTTGCAAGCTTATACATTGAGACATGATTTACTTCGAATATCTACTCAGGAAAGTTTGGAGATTACTCTTCCTATGCTTTATCCTAGTGCGAAGATTCCTGTTGAGGAGCTTCACGATTATCTTCGATCCATGTGGACAGTTAGGTTTTCTGGCCCCGGTGGAACTAATACTATCCTTACTTCTGAAGCCTCTGGTTCCACAGTTATACACGTTTATACTTTTGTAAGTTGGGTTAATCCTAAGGTGTATCTTCCTGGATCCTCTGTAGTTGTCCCTCCCGTTGTTAGTACTAAGGCTAGGAGAGTCACTTGTCAGGCTTCTTTAGATGGGGCATTACATGTTGCTCAACGATTGACCCCTCTTGCTGCTGCTATTGGTTATGATCAGTTTGGCAAGTATCTTGGTACTGCTCAAACTGCTATGAATATGGGAAAGGATACGTATGAGTGGTATCGAAATAATTATGAGGAGGTTCAGGATGTTTTACCCGAAGGGGAAGACGATTTGGAGCCTAACTCTGATCAAGACCAGCTCAATTTGGAATCCAATGTTCAGTTTGATGTTTATGGCAATGCAGGTATGATGACTACTACCCATGGTAAGAGTTTGATTGATAGCGTTGCCACTTTTATTCATCCTTCACATTTAGCAGATGGCCAGTTTCGACATTCCATTCTTGATATTTGTCGGAGAAATCCAACTCTTTTGGATTCTAGGATTGCTGGTAGTGGAAATCAGTATGCTTATCTTTTACATCCGATCTACTGTAATCCTATTATTAAAGGTTATTTTCAGTATTTTGCCCAATTTTTTAAATTTTGGGCAGGGTCTTTTGAGATTTGTTTACAATATACTACTAGTGCTTTTGTTACTGCTCGTATATATGCTGGATGGTCGGTTACTGCTGCCCCTGTTTTGGATTCAGATGCTTTAGGCCTTATACCAACCCGAGTTGAATCCATAAAAGGATCAGGTTCTGTTTCTTATCACGTTCCTTTTCTTCATTCTCAGGCTCGATTACTTACTAGTCAGAATCCACCATCTACTGAGACTCAATATTTTACATTTGCAGTTCAACCAGTTCTACCTTCCACTCAGAAAGTATGGGTTTGTGCCTATATTCGTCCTGGTTTGGATTTTCGGTTTGAACTAAGCCAATGTACAACATCATACCCTATTATACCACCGGATTTTGTGGTTAATCAGGCTGATGTATCCAATTTTGGAAAGATTAACATTTTTCCTGGGCACCCTGTTCAAATTACAACCTCTCCATGGTCTTTAACCGTGGAGGAGCTTATGACCAAGTGGTCGGCAAGGCGTGTTCCTCTTACGCTTGGTGCTAACTATGAAGCTACTCGGGTTTTGTTATATCCTAATCAACTTGAGGATCCCGGTACTGTTCTTTCTAATTTTGATCATCTCGCACGTTGTTTTCTGTTCAATTCTGGATCCATTACTAATAAGTTGGCCCCTACGGATGCCACTCAAAATTCTAATGCCACGCTTGGTAATTATTCTCCCATTTCTGACGGGATAGAAATTAATAATCCTGCGGATGGTATGGCCGTTATAGACAATGCAGTGTGGCCTGTTTTGGATTTTGAAGCTCCTTGGTTTACTCCATATCCTGTGCAGCCTTTGTATGGAACTACTCCTTTTACTCCAGTTTCTGCTTTTGACCCTAATTTTAGTTACTTCTTTACTGATGCAGATGATGAGACTACTAATATTAAAGCATCATGGCTCAAAGCAGGAGGTGATTTTCAACTTTATCATCTTTTTCCTCTTCTTAATGAAAGTTTTTGGCCTTGGTTTCCTGACTCTTTGAGACTTAAAAC
>Ga0058862_12879121_pt1 | contig 9455 bp, 1 predicted proteins | sample SwirhisoilCB2_FD_61147 | JGI IMG/M metagenome (GOLD analysis project Ga0058862, IMG submission 61147) | Switchgrass rhizosphere and bulk soil microbial communities from Kellogg Biological Station, Michigan, USA for expression studies - soil... | ecosystem: Host-associated > Plants > Roots >... | reverse complement strand
TAAGTATTAAACCAAAAAAAAATCAAAACAAAGTGGCTACATCACGGATTGTGTTCGCCACTTGACTTGCAAGACCTAAACCATTAGCTATAGTCGAGCTAATGGATGAAATGTGGTCTTCATTGTGAGTCGTGTCTGGGGTTCTTTTTAGGATTCTGATAGCCTCGCTAAAGTCAGAATCACAATAGGTGGACAAAGCTACGTCAAAAAACGGATCAACAGTTTCGTAGCAAAAATTTGTCCAGTAAGATAACTCGAAGGAACGAGCATCGATGTCTGGCATGGTAAACCCGACCGCCGCAAACGACTCGTCGGTGGAAATAGGGAACCCAGTCCAGATTAGGTTGTTGCTCGAATCAACCAGATGCTCTTCTCGTTTCTTAAAGCTGTCTTGATCATCAGGTCTAAGCCAAGTGTACATACCTAGATCGCCAGATTTGATCTTGTGTTGATTTTTATCGCCAAAGGTCTGAGCTACGCTTGTGAGATAGTTAGTGAAATGCGCATTCGTGGGAAACTGATTTCTATGAATTAACCCTTCTTTATCTAGGATCTTAGAAGTATTAGTGATCAATAACGCAGTGCCGATAGTTCTTGGACTGCCTACAGAAGCTAGATGTAAGTCTATGAAGGGTGAACATCTATGACCCCAACATTGACCAGTAGCTGGCAAATTGATCAATACACTTGAAACGTTCAATACTACAGCATTCAGATCCTTATTATTATTCAACCACAGTAGCGCGTAGTAACCTGAGTGCTTCTTCATGGTACCATCCTCATATGGTGTAAAGGTTTTTGAATACACAGTTCCGTTGGTTGCGAGTACCATTTGAGCTTCAAGTCTAACTATTTGACCATTATTGAAGTAAAGTAAGATTGCTCCCACAGTGCCATCAGTTGGAGTTCCTCCATTGCTAATGTTGGCATTCACAGTTAAAGTATCTGTAGCATTTAACCAGAACCAAGAATACTGTTTGGCAGACTCACAAACACCTGAAAAGAGTGTAACTCCATGGGGCTGCCAGGAGCTTTGCGCGTGCCAATAAGCAAATTGTTGTGGTAATTCTTCATCTACAGTATCGGGGGTAAAATTCACATCCCAGGTCGTAGAAGGCAAACCAATATCTGTGCCATTTGCTTGTGGAGTTAAACCGACCCCGATGTAATCAGCGGTTGCACCCGTTGTGTTCGTGTCCAAAACCACTAAGTTACGTAGATAATCACGAAAAAGGAACGCTTGGAAATCAGCTGAAGGCATAAGATAGTCTGTGCTACCCGTATTGAGAGCGAGGGGCTCAATGATTAAAGTTGAAGCCTGCGCTAACGGTTCAGTAGAATAGTTATCACCGTAACGGATCGGTCGTCGAAGGCAGGGAAGCGAAATTGCTTCAGCTATCTTCCTCGCAGCGTTTTTTGTAACCATATGTGGCTTAATCACTTGACCCACATTGCGAGGAACCCCTCTCCTTCCAAGTTTGACTGGTTTGGGCTTACGCTCAATTTGGCGAGCGGTAGTATTTAAAGCTTTGGCAAAAACTTGTGCTTGACTGGGGACTTGCACTCTCACCACTTTCCTTGGCATTCTTTTTCTCCCAGGAACCTGTTTTTTGGGCTTCTTCTTTTCTTTTTTCTCAACCTTTTGGAGTGCTTTCTCCATTTTCTTAACTACCTTGTCACCAAACACAGGTGTGTACTCCTTGTTAATTTGAACTAACGTAAAAGTTGAATGATCACTAACATCAGTTCGACAATTTTTGCACACAGGTAGCACCTTATTGTAGCAATGACAAGTACAGCATACCCAAGGCACGCTAGGTGCGGTTTCATTAGCCATAATGAGCTTGTCTGCTTGGAACTTGTAATAATCACGAACCTCATGAAAGTCATCACTGATGAAGTGTACACCAATGCTACTTGGCAAGAATTTTTTGTTACCTGCTAAGGCTGATGGAATGGTAGCATTAGCGTATCCAAGTTTGTAACCCATGCTCGGTACAAATGGCGTGGGCTCATTAGGGGAGCGTTCCGGTTGGACGATAGCAGGTTCATTTCTAATGTTCAGTTGCGGTAATGGCTCAGGCATGATATCGTCAAAGTCACTGAGATCATCATACATTTGAGCAGCTTTCTTGAGAATCGTGTCAGCTTTTCCCCGGTTGATAATCCTGTTTTTCAGAACGTAAGCGCTTGCATGCTTCCCTGACTTTGTGTCAGGACAATTCATAATGGTGACCTTTAAACCATCGTATTCTGCAACACAGGAGAACCGTGGACAATGAGCTTCACCACCGGTTCGTTCAGCGGAAAATAAAGGAGAAGACTTGCGTGTGCGTTGAGAATCCTCGAGAAGCCAATTAACACAAGAAGTGACAACTTGCGATTGATCGAATTGAACCGCTGCAGCGACAGGGGAAGACTTAACTTGCTTAGCTTTCTCAACAATCTTTTTAACGTCGGTTTTCATATTGTTATACATATTAGTAGCAACTGGTAAGGTTGATATTGTCTGTGAATCGAAATAATCAGAGTAAATGTCCGAAGGTAAGGTAGAAGCACAGTAACGCCCACCAATATGGTAATCTTTAACGTGTGTTTCTATCAAATTCTTTCTTAACATTTCAGGCTTGATATAAAGAAATCCAGTGAGCGCTAATATTAATCTATGAACCCAATCAGCGTCACAATTATAATACATAGCAATATCCTTGTAAGCTACAACCTCATTATACCAATAACAATACATAATATTTTTAAGAGAAGTGATATACTCATCAAAGAAATCCTGTCGAGCGAGAACAAAGTCCATATTTTTTCCAGTTATTTTCCAAGCCAGAATGATCGGATTATAATAATAACCTCTTGGAGTGAAAATCCAGTTGAAAAATTCCATAACTCCCTTTGCAGTCTTGGCTTTAATTGGCGCGTAGAGTATCTTGTCAAGTTCATTCCAATTAAAAACATTTGTGAAAGATGTTTGAGTTGATGAATCATCACCACCCAACATCACCACTTTCAAATATTTCCACCAGCTAGTGCCGTAAGGTCCGGCCATACCGGCAATACACATGTCAATTAGTTGTTTTAAAGTGTTACTTGCGAATGTGTCAGGTCTTCCTGAGCCAAGTTGCGATTGTAAGAAATATTTGAAAGTTTGCGCCAAAACAGTGATAAAAGTAGAATGATCAAAAAACGCTTTGATTTCACTAGCTCCGGGATAAAAGATGCTCCACACTGCTTCGAGAATTTTATTTGAAAAAGTGTTGTGGCTGGCGTCCATTTGTGTGTAATCTTTCATTAGAATTTCAATGTCCCAGTCACAATATGCGTTCCACATAACCCACATTTGATGTTCAGAGAGACCTGAAGCCCATATAATATGTGGTTTTAACGAAGCTAATAACGTCTTCATGGCAAACCGGAACACAGGGGAGAAGATTAAGTTAATCACTTTTGGCGAAGCAACGACGGGTTGACCTGTTTTAGCTTCGCCTTCATCACCAATCTTTCCTTTCATCACTGCGTCAAGACCCTTCATTTTGATTTGAGTTTTTAAATGCTCATGTAGGAATCTTAGAAAACCCCTCATTGTCAACATTTCATCATTTTCATTCATATTTAAGACTCTTTTGAATTCATTCCAGGCTTCAGCTCCAAATTCTTCAACGGCACGTTTGTCCCAAAGAGCATTATATTTGTCCATGTCTATGTAGGCCTCCATAAAATTCCGAACCAACTTGTCAACTGAGCCTCGGTAAGACATCACTTTCTTCTCAACCTGTTCATTAACAACAAGACGCTCGGCCACGGTTGCAATATCTTGTAAGGGTGAGCTAACTGAGTCGCGTAAACCTTGTGCAGTTTCACTGAGCGCATGAATAACTTTCTGTGTACCAATGATGTTATCGACATTAACATCTATTTTCGCCCTTAATATAGGTCTTATACCACTAAAATTTGAATTCGGTTCAGGCAACTGAGGAGTGACGTCCATTAATGTTACTAAATCCACTGGAACCTTAGGAATATGGACTTTCTTTAGCCTTTGCTGAGTATAATTTGTTGGTTTGTGAACAGTGTAATCAGGAGCATAAATTTGAGCATCAAATTCTGGCAAATGTCGAGTGTTGCGTGGCATGCGAGTATGTAACAAATAACTTTGGCCGCCTATATGTCTTGTAATACCTGTATCAACCCCTATAGTTGTTAAGATCTTCGAATAATCAGCTTTTGAGCATAAAAACAATATGTTGTGCCTAGCACGAGTTAACCCAACGAACAGGTTAGGTAAAAAGTCTTGAAAGTTGCTCAGTGCCGTTTTATCAGGCAAGTAAATAGCTGCAGTTTCCATAGAGCCTCCTTGGTTCACCCGAATAGTGGATGTCACTGAAGTGACGGAGGTTGAGATCATGTCTGAAGGAACCATGACAGTAATTCCCATTTGAGCGACCTTCTGGACCATGCTTGGATCGAGTCTGCGAATGGACAAAGGAGCTAAGGGTTTGGCCGAAATTAGTTGCGCTCTGGGCTCAACTCTGTTAGCAATTTTGGTCAAGGCTGCTCCAAATCGATACGTGGCGTTCAATGTTGTGACACTGCCTTTAGCCATTGCGTTTTGCTTTATAAGGTCAGGAACGTACAATTTAAAAGTGGCATTTTCTACTCCTGCATAATTGGCCGGGTCTAAACACATTTGATTGACGTCAGAGGCGGAAATGAAGACTGCTTTAGTGAACACCTGGGATAAACAGGCATAATAATGCATGGGATGAGTAAAACCTTCGTCTACAAGGATAAATTGAACCGAATCATCGGGGGCATTGTATTTTTCTTTTGATTTTGAAGCGAACGCTGAAACGTAAGTTTTAATAAACATGTTAGCTTCATCATGCAAATTATCAACTCCTACTACACCCCACGCAGTGGCTTGTTCATCATGCATTTCGCGACATCTCTTTCCTGAAGGAGCGATAACTAACAACCTTGGTTTAACTTTAGCCCCTTTGTACCTGCGGTACCACCACCTAAGCACTGATTCAGTCTTTCCACAACCAGGGCCACCATTAACAATGTGCAGCTTCATAGGCTTCGGTGTACGATGCTTGAGTTGTTGTAGATCAGCCATAACTTTGTCGTGCAGGCCTGCATACTTTTCTTTACCAGTGGGGGGCTTTATTATCCCGATAAATTCCTGAACCATATCTGCCCACTTTGGATATATTTTATTCCAATCAATCTCAGTGTACTTAAGTTTGAAAAAATCAGGGGTTGGATCGGGAGGTATGTGATACGCTTGCCTCCTGATCACCAAATCACAGTGGTCAGCATTAAGCAGCAGAATACACACTACACCTGGCTTAACTTTTGCAAAGTCGAGATTTTGGCTGGTAGTATCCACAATAAGAAGATTTTTTATTGAACCTAATTTGTTAACAAGCATGTCTGGAGTAATTTTCATCATTCGTGGATAAGTAAATTGAGGGTTTTGGCCTTTGGTAAGATAAAATTGTGCATGTTCCATCTTCAAATCGTTGCCATACATGATAAAACTGGCCGCTCTAACTGCACAAAAGCCATCACTAGGTACAGAGCAATAAAGCCAGTCATCTGGCACAGGAAGCATTTTAGGTCTATATGGCACATTCGGCATCTCGGTGAGAACCACGCCTGTCGCAGTAGTGACAATCTTTAGTTTCCTCTCTCCTTTATTGTGACAAATACCATCTTTTTCCAAATCATAACCGAATAAGCCACAAAGTGTAAAATCATTAACGTTCTCAGGTTTATTCACATACGCATTTAAGCTAGCACGACCTTGCAAAACTAGCCACTCAAGAAGTGTACGTATATCTTTGAAATCAATCCCGACTGCTGACTTAGGAAGGTCCATCGGTTCACTATCAATAGTAAGTGAAGGAACCTTCTTTTCAGGTTTAGGTGATCGTAGTGAAGTTGTATCTCTAGGATTGTCTATAACCAAATTAGTTACAAGTTCAGAGGATAGCTCCTTAGGCTTTGTCTCAGGAGTACGCGAACCTTCTGATTCAACACTTTTCTTCTTTGATTTGGCTGCAACTATCGCGTCATGAAATGACGACTTATGTGGTGAGGCGTCTACGTATGTATCATCTTTAATCACATAAAGCACTGCTTGATCACCAATAGGGATGTTAAATAGATTAACATCTTCTTCCAACATAATTGAACCGCAGCCAAGTTTGAATGCCCCCGGTGGGGTGGCTAGCTTATTAGAAAGTATTGCTTTAACTGAGCGCACAGATCTGGTTGGAGACACATCAATGTCAAAGTTGTTGTTTTCATCCAATATTATGTGTAGTGTTATCGTTTCAGGCATATCTTCATTCAATGGCGTGAATTCTTCTTCAGAGCATTCAGTCCCATTATCAGATGATGCGCAAGAATGAGTTGAGTCATCGCTATAACTGGAACGAGAAACACTGTCTTCTAATTCGCTACCTTCTTCTTCGTCATCAACAGATACATCCTCCTCACTGGTGGTCCAATCAGAAGAAGCTGAGGGGCTAACAGAGGTTTCACTAAACTCTTCAATCGAAGGCATAATATCACCGGAAGGGGAATAAGATTTCGGCTCATCACCCGCAACAGTTTTGGATTTCTTGGATCTTTTCTTTTCAGGCAATTTGATCCTTTTAAACCATGCGCTCATGATTTTGTGATACTCTTCTTGTGTTAAGTCGCAAATCTCGTCAAACAAGTCTAAAAAATGTTCGAAAGTGACACACTTGACCTTTCCCAGGAATTTATGGATGATTCGCCAGACATCCCCGTCTGTTCTACCCTTCTGAAATGCCAATAATATTTCAAAGGCATGATCTATATCCAATGATTGGGCTCCTTCTGAAAACAAATCAAAGATTTCCCTGACTTGACAGCGCATTTCATGATCAACAAGATATTTGAGTTTAGTCCGGTCACGTACTTTAACAGCTAAAGCCCAATCGGGCAAGCCAAATTCATGTGTCAACCAATCATAATAACAAACGCGCACTTTTATGGGCTGGGTCAAGAAATTGATGTAAGCCTGTTTCCAACCGTCATCATAAGGTGACCTCCAAAATTTAAATTTTGATTGTCTCTCAAAGTAAAAATAAACTTCAAATGAGGCTGGATTGCGGTTGCCTGGAACTATAATCTGTTTAAGATACTTCCAACGTTTATTAATGATAGACTCATAGTCAGGACTATTATACTTGACCAATCCCCGATCAAATGTACAACAATCAGATGCAAAGTGGTCAGCGAAAATTTCAAATCGATGAAAAGGCAATTCACAGTAGGTCGTCTTTCCCTTATGAACGCCATTGCAACACGATATATCATATAAGACCAACCCATTTGCGTCTCGTGGAACTGTGCCTAAGGTCATGTTAGACCGGATCTCTATAGCGGGATTCATCATGGCCATTGCTGTTGGAGTAAACTCGGTTCGGCCTTCTCTTGAAGCGATTAACTTTGATTGGCGATTGCCCTCAGTTCCTAATGCTATCTTGATGGAACGGAAATAAGACAAAAGCTCATTTAGGGAATTCCCAGGTTCAAAACCGAAATAATAACAATTAATCCTTGAGTTGTCAAACGTTGAAAGGAATGCAGCTAGTTTTGAAACAAAATGTGATTTGAGTAACCCTAACGAAGTGTCCATTGCTGGCAAACACTTAGCTTTAAAAGCCTCCCAATTTTTATTATTGTCATGAGGATGCGACAAGTAGCCAGATTTACCTCCAATCAATCTAAGGTGAGCTAAGCTTTCGGTGGTCGCGTCAACGATGAGTCTTTTAACTCTGTAAATGTTGTCGTAATGAGCTTCGAACCTCACTATTTTGAAATTTTCGACCTCTTGGTAAATGTCCGCAAAGTTTTTACTACCGAAGACCTTCGAAATCCAAGATTTGAAGCGATTCCAACGCCAAGTAAATATCCTGTGGCCGAGAGTCAAGACGAAATGATTATTGGCTGACTCAACCAAGCTGCCTATCACATCCCAGGCATTACTTCTCGCTAATGATAATTTTACAACGATTAATTGCACGATCGCGAGTATGCTTGTTTCAGGGTCCATTATCCAAGCCTTAACGATATCACGGCCCAGCAGATGAAGCTTTCCTTTATTCGCACGAATGTAATTGATAATGATGGGCCATTCTATCTCCTGCTTCAGTCCTAATCTATTGAAGGTGTAAGACATCGCATCCTCAACACCTTTTCGTTGAGCCATATAATACTTATACTTCCCTTTAGTGTACAAGGCGTGGAAATCAGGAAAGCATATCCAATCGGCAAAAGCATTAAGCGTCACAGTGTTCTCAATGTCGGCAACGGGTAGAGTAAACTTAAACAAACCATAACCCATGTCAGCATGAATGACATCGCGTGTAAGAGGACCCTTGAACCAGTATTGCTTAAGATAAGATTTTTTAGCCGTATACATGGGGGCTTGGCATCTTGGAAAATACATATTCAAATAAGGCCACTTCGCTTCCCATGCCCACCCCATAGTCGGGTGTGCTAGTACTCGATTATTGTTACCAATCGTGAAAATCTCGGCGCAATAATGCATAGTTGCCAAAACAGTTGGGTATGCGTGATCTACTGTGCGGCAACGAAGCAAATAATCTCTCAAACGGCCAGGGTTGAGGTAATATATTCCCTCGATAACCACGATGAATTGTGCAGGGTATGCTGGCATATATTTGAAATCACCTACATAAAACAAGCCTGTAGGGACGCCAGGGTTAGCCCAAGCATTTTTAAAAGATTGTGCAACTGGAGCAAGTGGTGAAGCTGTGGCGATCAAATGATCAGCTGAAGCGATTCCTTCATATACTCGTGTATTCTGCTTGTGGCCTTTGGTGGAAATGTGGAACATAGGGCGAAGGTCTGGTCGTACTGTGCTGACGTGAAATGCTTCAGCAGGTGAAGAGCATAAAAATATCACTGGAGCACCGATTGGTATTTGACTTAGAGCAAGTGATTGTAAATAGTTGCACTCTACACGTTGCAAAGCGTGGTCTTGACTTTTGCCTACGGCAAAAGGATTTGATTTGGCCATTGCTAATTTGGACCACTCAAGAAAGGTATCATAGTCTTCAACTGTTAGATTATGTGTAAGTTGGTGAAGATTGTGGTACGCATCGGATATATTTCTTTGTATATCCGGAAATATTAAACCAGCTATAGGGCTTGTCGGGTCAAAGGCAGGGTGTCCATTTGCCTTTTCGATGACAGCGATTTCTGGTATGGCTTTCGAAGCCATTATCACTTAAATTGTAATCAATGATATTAATAATGATTTGTAGTACCAAATCTTGATTTGTATTATTGAAATATCTCTTATTAACCAGTGTAAGAATCAACTTGATTCCTAACACCTTAAAGACGTAAAAGCAAACTTTGCCCCTACGTACTTATTGAGG
>Ga0058862_10137707_pt1 | contig 9470 bp, 5 predicted proteins | sample SwirhisoilCB2_FD_61147 | JGI IMG/M metagenome (GOLD analysis project Ga0058862, IMG submission 61147) | Switchgrass rhizosphere and bulk soil microbial communities from Kellogg Biological Station, Michigan, USA for expression studies - soil... | ecosystem: Host-associated > Plants > Roots >... | reverse complement strand
CATTTCCTCATGTTTCTGTCCTATTCATTTCCTCTATTCCACTAATATCCTAATTTATTTCATTTAATAATACTATGTCGGTACCCAATAATAATTTGAATTCCCAAACAATACAATCAATCACTACCCTAGCAGCAACTGCTGTTAACTCTGAAACACGTAACTACCTCGATTCTGAAGCTGCTGAGCAGCTTAAGAAACGTAAGAAAGCCCATGGAAATAAAAGAAAAGTCCTAATTACCGCAAATATTACAGACGAACAGTTCACGCAACTCGAAAGACTCTTCCCGGAGTGTGAATTAGAACAAGAAGTTAACTCTTATCACGCGCACGGAATTGCGGCCGCAGCGCGCCAATGTGAGAATGAGTTATTATTAATAAAATCCAGAGCCGGAAAACTACGCGTCGTTGATGCCGGCGGTAATTGCTCTGTATATGTGAACCGAATACTTTATGTTCATTCTTGTAGACCTATTCTATCATTACGCGATAAACAGCGTTTCGTAAATTTAGTGTTACATTTGAAAGAATTGATGGTAATCGGTAACGATAAACAACGTTTCGCTGCTGCTGAAGCCATGTCTGCTGTTCCTCAAAAGATTTTGGAAGAATGCGGTATCTTTGACTATAAAGATTATATTAAAAATATAAAATCCTACGGAAACAACCGTTTTTTATGTGTCAAACCTTGTGAAACTTGTAAGGTCGAAGCAGATGCCATTATCGCCTGTCAGGCAGCTTATGATTTTCCATTACCTCAACAGTGTGAAGCAATTAATTCCCATAAAGCAAATAAAATGTATGGCTCCTTTTTATTTGAACCGGAAATGTTGTTAAATAAGACGGGTCACTCACCTTTTTTGAATTATGAGTGGCTTATTCAAGTACGCTATTGCGACACACATCACCCTTTGGGTGGTTTGCCCTGTTCTATATTTAAATGTCCTGGCCATGAAATAATTGACTATTTCTTTCGTGATGATGTTTCCTTCGGTTACCGTCATGATTTTTCGAATATCTTAACTCTTATCAATACTATGCATCATACTATTGGCGAGTACACTTTCGTTGTAGAGTTACATGAGAATCGTGGCGGTATACAATTTTATGAAATCACCAGATGTGGTCGACAATCCGTTCCTTCTTCTTATTTATCACGTCGCTTACATTTTTCTAGTCTTGACAGTGTTATATTTGTTCGGGTTTTTCGCTATAATCAGTTCGCTAAGAATGAAGCAGACAAATTATACACGCGCATTGAAGCATACCCCGAGCGCATTGTCACTGCGAGTCGTAAATATTGTTCTACACATAAAGAAGGAAAGGTTACACTGGAAGACGTCGTTACTTATATCGGTTCTGCTGATAGTACTGTAACTGTTTCCGGTGCTCAGGTTTCTATCGGTCATCATCTGTCTGCTGACAAAATTCGGGAACTAGCTGTGGCCGTGTTCCTCGAAAGTGTTTTTCATCGTTTGGAAATCGCTACACATGTTAAGAATGTCACCGCCGCCCATAAGAAGTTTACACAAGTCTGCGAGAGTCGTTGGTATCAACTTAGTGCCTGGGTTGCAATTGCAAAAGAATTATTCTGGAAATTTGTTGACTATTTTTTCGGTAATCTTTGTTACAATCAGACTGCTATCGGTGTTAAAGCGCCTGTCCCTGAACCGGGACTTGTTACTAGAATAATCCTCGGTATTACGGATTATCAACTGCTGATCCCAATTTTTACTTCAATCTCAGAACCAATTACTTTCGAACAGTTTTTCGACTCAATAGAAATACTACCAACTTGTGCACCTGAGACCGTTCGGTATCCGCTTTTAAGTGATGATGATGAAGATGCTGTTGCAATAAATAATTTACTCATGACAGCCCAACGTCTACCGTTATTGTTAGCCCTGAGTAAATCTATTCGAATTCGAAATGCTGTTAATACTTATTTGGGAAAAACACGTAACGTTGTCCTATTTAAGGCTTTATTGGTGTACGCAGATTCATACGGTAGTTTAGCCTCTGACTTAATAAATCATTATTACTATTATGATATACCTTTGCCGGATTCTTTAGTTCGTGGTGAAGTCACTTATACTATTCCGGACCCTCGTATATATTTCGAAACTTTTAAAGAGTATGTTGATTTAATGACGACCCAATTGCGCGGTACCAATAAGCGAATTGATGTTAGCGCCGCAAATGTTTTAGATGTGGCTCGGGTCGCGCTAGAAGAAGCGTATGCTGAAGGAAAATTTATTGAAATCGGTTCCATGTTAACAAGTTTAGGCGAGCTCGCGGTGTATTCTAATGTTGGCGACCTACTTGACCGTGTTGACTTGCCCTGGTTGACGCGATCCGCTTTTTGGGAGCATTTGTTTAGTCTTGTCGCTGCAAAGAATCCAAACGATGATATTGAAGTTGAAAAAGCTCGCGGTCGAATACAGTGGTTTCGTCAGATTGCCACACGTAATTATAATGTTATTTTTCAATATCCTGTTAGATATAAGGAAGTTTCGTATCATTCTCATTATTATGCTCTGGATAAGTTACTCGATTCAAATACAAAACCAAAACGATTGTGGGATACTTATCGTGATAATACTTCATTTCGCAATCATTTGTTGCGGTATTTACGTCAGAATTTGAAATTTGATATTACAAAAGGTTGGTTGAAGGCTGTAGAATTGTTTCATTATGCCTTGCCTCTCGTCGCTGATAAGGATCATACCTTGTTCATGGGTGAAAGCCCTGGGTATTTTGTTGATGTGTTTATGCGTCTGACTGGTTTATCGAGTGATATGTTGACACAGACACCTATGTATCGAGATAGTAATAAGTTGCTGGCGTTTGCAACTACCTTCTCACGCATGTTTCATAACAATCTCGGTGAGATTAAAGATGCAAATTTGGGTAAGAAATATTCGTTCATTTGTTGTGATGCCGGTTCTGAAGAAGATTCAACTCTAATTAAGCGTGAAAGAGAATTTGTTCCGCGGTTTAAAGCGATATGTGAAACTGTTATTCGTCATATGATTGTTGGCGGTGTTGCTATCGTAAAAATATATAGTACTGCCCTTCCCGAAACTCGCGAAATTTTAAACCAATTCACTACATATTTTAACAATACACGTATTGTTAAACTCTTATCTTCGTCCCAATATTCAACTGAGCGATATTTAATATGTTCGGATTACATTGATCAACCAATTGATTGGGATAACGATAAATTATGGCATTCTGAAGAGTATTTCGCCCATGATTTGCTCAAAATGCACCGAAAAAGAGTAGATGAGTGTATTGAAGATTTTCTTATGCCGAATTATACTAGTCAGACCTATAACTGGATTTCTGTATATATGGCTGCCTTTGCAGAGGATATTCGTGATCAGTTATTTCCATTTCGTCAGCCCGATAAAAACATCCTACCAGTACCAAGCGCTCCAGCTTTAAATGATGACGATGATGATAATGTTGATGATGATGATCCTCTTGGCGGAACTCAGGGTTCAAATAAAACAAAAATTAACAATGCTAATAATAATAATAACAATAATAATAATAATAATAATAATACGTCGAATAATTCCGCTGCCGATTCCGACCCATTGCGACGCGCCGTTCATGTTCGCATGTTAGATGAAGATGGCGATGACCCGTTGCTTGTTAGCGAGAATGTTAAATTTAAATACTATAAAGAGTTACCAGTAAATACTAATCCGAAAGCGTACGCTGAAATGATACGCGGTGAAAAAGTTCCAATTGGTGGTCCAGATATTGGTGTTTTGAATTCTTTATATAATACACATATTGAATGTTTCTTTCACGATCCATTGGAGTCCGTTCGATATCTAGATAAAGTTTTTAATGCGGTTGATCAACCGGTTATATATGTTTATCAAGAACACGCATACATTGCGGTCGACGTTCAAGAAAATTTAGGCGTAGTTAAGATTTTTACTAGTATTTCTACTGATAAGATTATTGGGTTACGCAGTATGCCACCCGATGGCTCTTGTATGCTACACGCCTATAAATTGCTCGCTGGTGTTTCCGCGGATGTTAAGGACCTAAGGCGTACATTAGTCGACCATTATCATAATTCGTCTAATGTTGCGGCCGGAACTTCAAATTATGAAGCTTCTGTTGAGCTGCGTAAATATTGGTTTACTGAGAAGAATGACAATAAAGCTTGTGCGCTTTATGCATGGAAAGATGCAGTACACGGTAAGATAGTTAATAAACCCGCCGCTGTTGCGCAAAATCAATGTGACGAAGTCATATATTTGAAAAGATATAAAACTACACCGCATTTTTTACCATATTTTACTGGTATCGGTGAAGTTAATTTAGAGTATGAGTTCGCCTTTGACGGCAAAGAATTAGTCGGCATTAAACGCGAGGATGCCGGTTATATAGTAGATACAGTTGGAGATTTAGCACTCGTTTCTAGGCATTTGGTTTTAATTCAAGGTCCACGTTTGTATGCTTGTACTGAGAATTTTCCAATTTCCAACCCGTATATTGTTGTTCGTTCTGGTATTGCCGGTGCCGGGAAAACGACAGAAATAGTGGGCAGTGTTTCGGATGATGATTTAATTGTTGTTGCGCTTCGTAAATCAAAGGAAGATACATTAAAACGCATTGAAGAAGCTGGAAAGAAAACTACTGTTCTAACAGTCGATTCGTATTTGATAAATAATCGAAAGAAATACAAAGTTGTCTATTATGATGAGGCTTTTTCTGTTCATGCCGGTTATGTATCCCTTATATCTGGTTTTTCTCAGTGCTCTCGTATGTATATTTATGGTGATCCGAATCAAGTCCCAGCTCTATCTAGAGTCGCGGGTTTTGTCTTTAGAAATAATATTATTACCGCCCACGAAGAGATTTTCGAAACAAGGTCTAAAAGAATTCCAGCCGATGTTTGCCGTATTATAAATCCATATTATTCGAAATTGGCTGGCGGTCGTACGATTACAACATATAATCCACGAAAAATTTCGGTTTCTGTTAAGAAAATCATTAATTATTCCGAAATTCCTGCCGCGGATACAGCATATATGGTCTGGACCCAGGCTGAAAAGAAATTACTTCAGAAATTAGATAAATTTAAAGGGGTTTTAACAATACATGAAAGACAAGGTGGCACTTTTAAGCATACTGCATTAATACGACTCAACCCAAAAACACTGCCTTTGTTTGAGAGTAAACATCATGCGATCTCTGCTTTGACTCGCCATACCAGAACCTTTACTTATTATACGATAGTGGCGAGTCCTTCTGACGCCATTATACGTATGTTTCGTAATCAATCTAAGGCTATGCTAACGTCCTTTCAAGAGAAAAATCTATTTGATGATGCCTTTGACCATCGTGCGGGTATGATTGGTGTTAAGGAAATTTTATATAAACCACCAGAGATCTATGATCAACGTGGTATTGATATTCGGGAAAGGTATTTTTCTCGAAATATGCATTTACCCGTGTCTGCAAAAGTTTCGAAAGTCTATAAACGTACCTATGAGTACGTCTCACCTCCGCAGTTAAATTATGCTCATGCCCCATTAGCTGCTATTTCCGAACCACTCCGGGATGCCCAAATTTCGTACGATAGCGTGATGCCAATCCCCGTCGAATACTCTGAAGAGTTTCAAGCATTGGATGTTGAAAACGGGGATGTGCAGTTCAATTTCGATAATTTAAAGTGGAAAGTCGATCGTACCCCTGTAAAAGCGCATACTACTTATATCGAAAAATATGACGTACGTTCAGAATGGCGTTCGGCCCAACCGTTGCCACGTTATAAATCTCCAAAAGTTACGATGTTGGCCGTTCAAAAACGCAATTTAAACGCTTTTCGTAATGTTGCTCCCGTCGATCCATTTGAACAAGCAAAGATAGTGGTTGAAACCGTAATGGATGCGATTGGCGTACCTGACTGGCGTGATCAAACTCGCCGCTTTCAAGAAACACCGGTTAAAATTTCGAAAGAGGCGATTGATGAATATTTAATTTCTGCCGGTCAATCAAAATGGCATACTTTCGAACAACCGAGATCCGCACGTTTACCAGATATTGTTGATATAGACGTGCTAAGTCGCTATGAGTGTATGATAAAAGAAGAACCCAAAAATCGTTTGTCCCCGGATGTTTTGGGTGAGTATCAAGCTTTGCAAACCATCATACATCATAAGCCTTTTGTTAACTTAGTAATGTCCTTGTTTCGTGAACTAACTGATCGACTATTATCAATTTTAGATCCCCGAGTCTGTGTTCAGATCAAAAAGAGTCAAAAAGAACTAGAAGAGCATTTCAATTTGTATGTTCGTATTTTGATATTTTTCTTTTTGGAAACTGATTTTGCTAAGTATGATAAATCCCAATTCTTAGAGACCTATTGTATCGAAAGACGTGTTTGGGAGATGTTAGGCCTAGATGCCTTTATCTCGGCGCTCTGGACGTACGGATACACTCGTAAAGAAATTAATGTTGTAATGTTTGCAATTTATTTCTTCATATGGTATCAGCGCAACTCTGGTACAGTTACTACCGGTTCAGGTAATGTTATCGTAAATATTTTCACAAATGTTTTTAGTATGAAACTTACCAGAGAGATGTATCATGCTCTGTATTTTGTTGGGGATGACTCTGCTGCTGTTCTCAAGAGTATGATTGATGCCGAACTAACAACGCATTGTTTAATGTCACATTTCAATTTAGAAGCAAAAATATTAGCCGGGATCGGGTTATATTTTTGTTCTGCTTTCTTTGTTTGGAATGGTCAATGCTGGCTATTAATGCCTGACCCCGTTAAGAAATTCGAGCGTTTGACGCTCCCTCTTAACTCTGCTTCATCTGCAGATACATTTCCCGATCGCTGGAATAGTTTACGTGACTTATGTCACAACTATCGCGATGCTGGTGCTGCTGAAAATTTAGATTTTCAGTGTAAGTTACGTTATAATTGTGGTTCCGTTATGGGAATTATTCGTTCAATTGTTCGTATGATGGATGACTATGATGTTTTTCTAGCCCTATACGGGCGAAGTGGTTTTTAAATTTTAATACACTTCAGCTAGCCTGCGCTCTTTTAGCGCTGATTAAATTCTTTGCTAGCTTTAAAACATTAAACATCCATTTTACAAACAATCTACGAGTTCCTTAATGTATTTCTATCATTTTATTTCTAACTTATCCCTTTATCCGTTTTAAACATGTCGATTACTGACCTAAATAATCTTAATGATGGTTTCTATTGTACTACATTTTATCCGGCTGACTTAATGCATGAGTACATTACTTATTTCGCTGGCCTTAAAACAGTGACAAATGCAACAAAATTGCCCCTTTTAATACCGCAATTTCTGTGTACGAGTGCAACGCCGGAACAGTTATTTCATAAATATAGAACCCGAAAGTTCCATATAATTGACTGTACTGCTTTCGAATTGTTTACTGAAATAAATGAGTTTATCGTTTCTGGCCGTAAACGAGATGCTCATGTCCTTTGGCTACAAAATGAGCCTTATATTCGCAGTTTACCAAAATACAAGATTATTCCAATGATGCATATTATACAACGTTCTCCGAGTATGTATCATAATCTTTATTCGCTAATGTAATGTTCTTCTTTCAGTTAATATATTCAAATTGTATATAGTTTCCATCCATTTCTTTTCTCAATAACAATAATAATAATGATAATAATAATAATAATAATAACAAGAAAAATTGTTTATACAAAATAAGTTTCTACTAGTACCTAAAGTATGTCCCTTGTCTATTATTCCGTTGAATCAACCGAAGGTCTTCCTTTTCTCAACGTAGCTGCAGTTCAGAGTCTTCCTTGGTCGACCCCAGACTTATTAAACGATTTATATCAGTATCTATCTAGTTTAGATTTTTCCGAATACGATTTGCGAAAACAAGCCTTGAAAAGGATACGTTCGACTTATTTGCCCGAACCGCCATTTTATACTTTCTCATTCGACCCTTTAGAACCTCCAGTTCCATTGGTACAATACCGTTTTTCCCCTTCGGGTGTTTATGTGTCTTTGTCTGGTGATTATACAAGTATTTTGGTCAATATTAGTCGGTCTTTATCTATTGTCGATTCTGATATTAATTTTGAGACTTATCGAACTTTATTCTACACTAATTTAGCCGCACTATTTGCTAATATTAGTTCTTCTCATTTATACTTTGATCGTTTAACCTTTGAAACTACTTATATATTGCTCTGGGCGCCGTTTCCGCCAGTTATATGAGTTATATATCTCCGTTTCCGGATTTTCAAGTTAGTTTAGCTACCTTGTCTCAGCAAAATTGGTTACCGGTGTCATTAGCTTACAATTTGGTTAACCAGTTGTTCCATATATATTTTCCGGCGCAAGATGCTCGAAATTCAGGATTATCCGTCGTTGAAGGTTTTATTAACCATATCCCGCCGTTCACATTCAGTCCAGACCTACAAACCCGATTTGGCGACGATGTCTGGGTTAATATGTCCTCACCTTTTCTATACGGATTATTATCCCAAATTGCAAGCTGTTTACAATATAAAGACCGTATGTTCGAGAAAACTAACATTGGTAATACAACAGTTTCTACTACATCGAATACTCCGGCATATTTACGTGCTTTTAATTCTTATTTTATTGCCATACGTGAATTATCAGACGCCCTTGCCGATGTTACTAATCTGTGGAATAGAAGAAAATTCGAAATGTATTATGTGCTCACTTGGATTCCCTGAAGTTCCTAAAGATTTTCGATACTTCTTAAGCCTTTTCGCCATGACCTATTACTACAGTAGTCCAACTAGTTTAGACGCCTTTGTTCGTGCTGTTACCGCTCAAAACAATTTATGGTTGCCACAACAATCAGTTGCTGATCTAGTCCGTGCTCTTGAAAACATAAATTTCTCTTCGCGTGCGTCCAGAAATACCGGCCTAGAGATGATGCGCTCATTGAACCCCGTACACCCTTTTCGTATTACCGGTGATTCAACCGCTGCCATCGGCGATATACGTTTCTCCTTTACTGTTAATGGTGCCAGTCCCTTTACTGGCGCTGCGCTTGCAAAGGTTTTTGTCAATTGCAGTAAACACGGTTGGGAGAATCTTTTAGCGCAAGCTCGGTCTGCTTTATCATACAATGATCGTAACAACGAAAAGACAATGTTGACCGATGGGAGCGGCGAGACTCAAACCGAATCAGTCAATGCCCCAGACCCCGAGATTGTACGTTCGCAGTTTAATGATGCGTCGCAATCCTTTCGTTTCGCCACATCACAAATGATGGACCTGTTGCGTAATAATGTTAGTGTAATGAATGTTGTTTCCTTCGAACGCGAATTTGGGCTAATCTGGTCACAAGCTGCCCAGCCCCCTGTCGATGAATGACTAACCGTCCCTTCTGACGTGTCAGTTCCAGACAATCAGGATGACTTATCTATTCGTAACGATGTT
>Ga0058862_10122492_pt1 | contig 9529 bp, 8 predicted proteins | sample SwirhisoilCB2_FD_61147 | JGI IMG/M metagenome (GOLD analysis project Ga0058862, IMG submission 61147) | Switchgrass rhizosphere and bulk soil microbial communities from Kellogg Biological Station, Michigan, USA for expression studies - soil... | ecosystem: Host-associated > Plants > Roots >... | reverse complement strand
ATTAAATGTCATCCTTGTTCTATAAAAGAATGATATATATTAAATCTATTTAACATATTTAATTTTCTTTTTTTTATATTATTGAAAAAATTAAATTTAGAATAAACATAAGAATATATTCTATCTAAATTAAATTCAATTTCATATACAGATACAATATTTAATTGGAAAATATAACCAATTTTTGTTTTATACATTAAATCAAATCGATAAATCATATGTATAATTAAAAAAAAGAATACAAAAACTCCAACCACTGAAATTAAAGAACCTACAGAACTAACATAATTTCAACCTGCATAAACATCAGGATAATCAGGTATTCTTCTAGGCATTCCTGCTAAACCTAAAAAATGCATTGGAAAAAACGTTAAATTTACACCAAAAAATGTTAATCAAAAATGTATTCTTCCATAATGCTCTGAATATTTTACACCAGTAAATACATCTACTCAATAATAAAACGCAGAAAATAAACCGAAAACGACTCCCATAGATAATACATAATGAAAATGTCCAACAACATAATAAGTATCATGTAATGCTATATCTAAACCTGCATTTGCTAAAACTACACCTGTTACACCACCTAAAGTAAATAAAAATATAAAACCTACAGCAAATAACATTGGTACTGTCATATGAATTAAACCACCATTCATTGTAGATAATCAACTAAAAATTTTTATACCAGTTGGCACTGCTATAATCATTGTGACTGCTGTGAAATATGCGCGTGTATCAACATCTAAACCTACAGTATACATATGATGTGCTCAAACAATAAAACCTAAAAAGCCAATAGTCATCATAGCATATACCATACCCAGGTAACCAAATATAGCTCTATTGGAATATTCAGCTACTACATGACTTATGACACCAAAAGCTGGTAAAATTAATATATAAACTTCTGGATGACCAAAAAATCAAAATAAATGTTGATATAAAATAGGATCACCACCACCTGATGGGTCGAAAAAAGATGTATTAAAATTCCTATCTGTTAATAACATAGTAATAGCTGCTGCTAATACTGGTAAAGCTAATAATAATAATATAGCTGTAATAAATACACTTCAAACAAACAAAGGTACCATTGACATTTTTAAACCAGGTACTCTCATATTTAATATAGTAACCATAAAATTAATAGCTCCTAATATAGATGATATACCTGCTAAATGTAAACTAAAAATAGCAAAGTCAACAGCTGCACTTGAATGGGCCAAAATACCACTCAAAGGGGGATATACAGTTCAACCAGTACCAGCACCAGTTTCAATAAAAGCTGAACCAAGTAATAAGACTAATGAAGGTGGTAATAATCAAAAACTTAATGCATTTAATCTAGGAAACGCCATATCTGGAGCACCTATTAATAAAGGCACAAAACAATTACCGAATCCACCAATCATTGTAGGCATTACCATAAAAAATATCATAATAAAAGCATGAGCTGTTACAACTACATTATAAAATTGTCAATTTCCTTCTAGTATTTGCACACCAGGATAAGCCAACTCAACTCTTATTATGATACTAAATAAAGTACCTATAATACCTGCAATAAAACCAAATAATAAATACAAGATACCTATATCTTTATGATTAGTTGTACTTAATCATCTTTTAATATATAAAAAAAATTTAGATATTCTTTTCATTAATATTTTGTATATTATCCCCTGAAATTTGCAAATATTTCATACGTTTGACTGCATTCACCTCATCTTTCAACATTGAGTTAAACTCAATGTTATATATATCTAAATTATCAAATTTAGATATACCATTAATATTACGATAATTTAAAACATTATCGTCATCAAAATTATATAATATATAATCATTTTTATTAATATATTTAAAATTTATATTTTTATAAACATTTTTTAAATTCCTACGGTCCAAATATAAATTAACATCAATAAAATCAGAATCATCTAATGTTTGTGATCCACCAAATATGTCAAAAGAAAATCTACAATTACATAAAGAATAAAATTCTTGATAAAACATAATATAAAAATCTGGATCCTCATGATCCGCTTCTACATATTTATTATCAAAATTATGAAAATCTGCTAATTTTACGGGATGGAAAAATTCTATATATGTATCTGAATATAAATTAAATAAAAACATTAATTTTCATAAAAATAAAATTAATAATATATACACATTATTGAAAAACAAAACACAACCTAACAATAATAAATTAAAATATATAAATTTATATCTTTTATAAGACATTTAATATTAATTTATAATAATTTAGAAAAAAATTCTCTATTCATATTAAAATAGTTATTAAAATTCTCTAAAAGAAAATTAATTAACTCCACATCTAAAGTATCTCTTAAAACTACTTTAAAAGGTTCATAAAAAATTGTATTTCTTAAAAATTTATAAAGTTCTTTTTCATAAATATTAACATAATTTAAAGGTATAACATCTAAAAAACCATTTAACGCTGCATATAAAAAAATAGTTTGTTCAGAAGCATCTAAAGGTTCACTACGATTTTGTACTAATAATTTAGTTAATTTTTCACCTCTATCAACTAATCTTTTAGTAACTTCATCTAATACAAATCCTAATTTAGTAAAATCTTCAACTTCACGGAATTGGGCTAATTCTAATTTCAAACTACCAGCCATTTTTTTCAAAACTTTATTTTGTGCTGCAGAACCAACTCTACTAACAGACAAACCAGGACTGACTGCAGGTCTAATACCTCTAGTAAATAATTCTGATTCTAAAAATATTTGTCCATCAGTAATTGAAATAACATTAGTAGGAATATATGCCGATACATCACCTTGAATAGTTTCAATAATTGGTAAAGCTGTCAAAGATCCTTGATCATTAGCCATATTTGCTGCTCTTTCTAATAATCTAGAATGTAAATAAAACACATCACCGGGATATCCTTCACGTCCTGGTGGTCTTCTTAATAAAAGTGATAATTGTCTATATGAAACTGCATGTTTACTTAAATCATCATATACTATTAAAACTCTTAAACCCTTTGACATAAAATATTCACCCATAGAACAACCAGAATAAGGTGCTATATATTGTAAAGAAGCTGCATCCGATGCTGTTGCTGCTACTATAATACTAAAATCCATGCATTTTTTATCACTTAATAATTTATGAATTCTTGCAACTGAAGAGCGTTTTTGTCCTATAGCTACGTAAATACATATTGTATCTTTACCTTTTTGATTCAATATTGCATCAATTGCTATAGCTGTTTTACCAGTTTTGGAATCTCCAATAATTAATTCCCTTTGACCATGTCCTATTGGTACTAAACTATCAACAACTTTAATACCTGTTTCTAAAGGTGTGTTTACAGAAGATCTAGCAATAATAGATGGCGCTCTAGTTTCTACATTATTTCTACTTTCGGATGCAATAGAACCTTTATCATCTAAAGGTTCTCCTAAAGGGTTCACCACTCTACCCAATAAAGCATCTCCTACAGGTATACTCATAAGTTCATTAGTTAAAGTTACAAATTGTCCTGGTTTAATTAAAAAATCGGAAGATAAACAAACTGCACTAACTCATCTAGGACCCAAATTTAAAACTAAGGCTTTTTGAGTTTGTACACCTTGTAAATTAGTTAAAATACAAATTTCAACCATTTCACCATTTGCAACATTTTGTAAACCCAAAATATTAACTATACCATCCCCTACACTTTCAACTATCCCTATATTATTAAAAAATTTTCTTGAAAAAAACATTTTAATAAGATAATTTACAGTGCAAAGGCAACAATTATGTCTTTACTATTCTATATAATAAACTGTTGTAAAAATTTTACAACAATCATTATAATGATTAATAACAAAAATAAATTAATTTAATGTAATAAACACCATTAAAAAAGATATAAATAAAGCTAAAAGATATCCTATTGTACTATAATCAAATAAAACAACAAATATATCAGATAGATATATAGCTAAAAAATAATAAAATACCAATCTAATAATAAAACTACGCTTTAAATAAGTATGTCTACGCCTTCACATTAAAATAAAAAGTACAAAAAATAATATGAAGAATAATACTTTAAAATGATGTATTCTATGAAATTTATAATAAAGCTTCCATCATTTACGTTTTTTAGATATAAATTTAAAATAACGTATATACCATATTAATCATCTTTTTATAACATTAAAATATTTTAATATAAATAATAGAAAAGGTACATGAGGCAATACAAAAATAGTGTAAATTATTAAATAATAATAATGTAATTGTATCGATATATATTTAAAAAAAACATAAATTGCATATTTTACTATTACAATAAAATCCAAAACATCTTTAATGAAATTTTTGTCTATAAAAAAACATTGAAAATCAGTAAATATAAAAATTATCTCAGACAAATTAATTAAAAAAATAATATAAGAAATCATTATACTATATAAATACTTTTCTTTAATAAAAAAAATAAAACAGAGAATATTTTTTTAATATAAAAAAAAGTATTAAATCCCTTAATAGTATTTTGGACCCTAGATTTTATTTTAACGAAATAAGATAAATATATATTCCTTCTAACCTTCAATGTACTATATATAGAAGGTAATAATAAACTGTAATTTATCAAATAATAAATTACAAAAATTATATAAAATCAAAACAAAATAGAAAAATAATTAACAAAATCTACTTGTGCCATTTTATTTTATCAACTACCTCAACAATATACACTTAAAAATAATATAATTCAAACAATATCAACAAAATGTCAATATCATATAGCAAATACTAATCTTAAATAATGGTTAGTTAAATAGTGATTAGATAATAGTGATATAAAACATACAAATAAGAAACATACTCCAACAATTACATGACAACCATGTAATCCTGTTAACATAAAAAACGCAGATGGATATACACCATCTTGTAAATTAAATGTAGATTCATAATATTCTAATCCTTGCAAAAAAATAAAAAATAAACCTAACAATATAGTAATCATAAATCCATCTATTGAATCTTTAAATGATCCTAAACTAATAGCTCTGTGAACTCATGTAACACTAAATCCTGAAATAATTAAAACAAAAGTATTGAATAAGGGAAATTCAAAAACTGGTATAACTCTTAAACCTACTGGTGGTCAAATTGTACCAACTTCAATTGAGGGACTTAAAGCTGAATGAAAAAATGCTCAAAAAAATCCAAAAAATAACATAATTTCTGAAGTTATAAAAAATAAGAAACCCAATGTTAAACCCTGTCTTACTATTTTCGTATGATAACCATTTACTACAGCTTCACGTGATATATCTAAAAATCAAAATACTGAAGTTAAAATTAATATTAATAAACCTATTATTAATATATAATAACCTGTAACAACATAATGCATAGAAAATGCTATACCTGTTACAAAGAAAAACAAACCAAATGCTGAAAAAAATGGTCATAAACTAGGTTCTAATACATGAAACATATGTTTAGGATATTTTGCTTTCATTTAATGACTTGGTAATTTCTCTGTATCAGATAAATAAATACATACTAACACTGTAAAAACATAAGCTTGTAATAAAGCTACACCAAATTCTAAAGTTAATATTAAAAATAATGGTACTAAAAATAATATTGATAAAATCAAATCTGTTTTTGTTAAATTTAATATAAAACTTACTATAATATGAACTAATGTATGACCAGCTAATATATTAGCTGCTAATCTTATAGATAAACTAAATAAGCGTATTAAATATGAGAAAATTTCAATTGGTATCAAGATAGGTAATAAGACAAATGGACATTGAGGTATGAAAATATGTAAAAATTTTAAATTAAATCTTAAAAGTCCTATAACAAATATAGAAATACATATTGTACTAGATAATAAAAATATTAAAATTAAATGACTAGTTAATGCTATACCAAATGGTAAAAGACTCAATAAATTACAAAAAAGCACAAAATTAAATAAACTATATATCAAAGGAAATCAGAATAATCCATAATTATGCGCTTGTTGTTTTATTAAACCTATAATAAATGTGAATTCTTTTTCAATTATATTTTGTACATAAAAAGGTATTAAATTAAATCTACTATTAAAAATAAATAAATATAATCCAAGCATACCTAATAATAATAAGAAAGGTATCAATATATTATTTAATGAAATATCTATTAATGTAGTATTTAATGATTTAACATTTACTATATCAAATTGCTCTAATGGAGATTTCATTAATTTTTATTTATTTAATACTAAATTATAATAATCTGATAAAGATATCACATTTACTTTAATAGGCATAAAACCATGTGACACACCACATAACTCAGAACATTGACCATAAAAAATACCTAAATTATTGGCTATAGTTACAACTTGATTTAAACGTCCAGGTACTGCATCTACTTTTATACCCATTTCAGGTAAAGCTCACGAATGCAAAACATCTGATGATGTTATTAAGAAGCGAACAACTACATTATAGGGCAATACTAATGATGTATCAGTTTCTAATAATCTTAAACCACCTTCTACTAAATCAGTTTCATTTATTATAACACTCTCAAAATTATAACTCAAATTAATTACCTCATTAGTATCATTAACATAGTGTACATTATGACCTTCATAACTTCAATATCATTGATGACCTACTACTTTTACTGTTAAACAAGGATTAATATCAGTTTCATTAGAATATAATAAATACATTGATGGTACAATAATAAAACCAATAATTATAGTTGGAAACATACCAAAAACATATTCTAAATTTATACTATGTCTGAATTTTAACGTTGATAATACATCATCAAAACCTTCATTTAATAATAAAGCATTCGATGTTGTATTATATAAGTAATGAAAAAAAAAACGATCTAAAATTACAGAATCAAAAGCATCCAAACTTAAATTATGTATATAAGTTTCATAATTTCAATAGAATCCTGTAAAGTAATTACGACCTAATACAAATATTATAAATTTTAAATATAACTTAGTAAATGCTGTTTTTTTAGATTTTAGAAATAAAGTATCCAATTTTTCTGCTAATCAATAAAATATTTTTATAAAAAAATATAATATATTTAATACAAAGAAATTTAATCAAAGATAAAATATAAATCTTTGTATTTTAAAAAAAAAAGTGCTATTTAATATTAACAAGAATCCTTCCTGCTTATTAAAATAACTTCAAGAATATTCTTTTATAATTTTATATAATGATCAATATACTAATGTTAAAATTATTATTATATATCACATAATATCATGATGCAAAGATATTAAATTGTAAGCAAAAGTACTAACTGGATCCTTAAAATTCATTAGATTTTAACTCTCCAAAATTCCAAATGCTTTCTATGATATTATATAATATAATAATAACAATAAATATATATTTTTTATTATTATTATATTATATAATAATAAAAAATATATAATAATCATTAAATTCAAATATAATAACAATAATATTATATTAATATAATAAGGACTAAGAAGTCTGGCTTTATAACTTAATTTCCTAAAAAACAAGTAAAAACCTACTGGTCCAAAAACTTCGAAAAAACCTTTTTCTATTTGCTTTACATTAATTTTATAAAACATACGCAATACAAATATATAAATAGTATTATATATATAATTAAAAAAACCTGCATTAAAAAAAAATTGATAAATTTGCGTTTTTAATACAAATAAATTATTTTTCTTCCTATTTTTAATATTAAAAGAATAAAAAAAATAATAACCTAAAAACATACCTAAGAATGTTAATATTAAGGGCATATTTTTTATTAATGGACTTAAAAACTCTGCTTCTATATTATTAAAATGACTATAATTAATAAAAATAACATCACTCAAATATATGCTTCCAATACCTACAAATATATCTGAAAATCAATAACCTATAAATATAGATAAAATTGATAAAACAAATAATGGCAATAATATATAATAATTAGTTTCTTGAATATTACCAAACTTATTAAATATATTAGTTTTTACAAAAAATACGAAAAATATTAATTTAAATGAATATATCGCTGTAAAAAATGCCGTTAAAACACCCATTATATATATAAATAGAGAATCTAAAGAATAACTTATAAATGTAGTTTCTAATAATAAATCTTTTGAATAAAATCCCGTTAAAAAAGGAAAGCCTAAAATAGCTAAAGATCCTATTAATATAGATATATAAGTAAAAGGCAATTTATATATTAAAGAACCCATTCTCCTCATATCTTGCTCATCCATCAGACTACTTATAATACTACCTGCACCTAAAAATAACAATGCTTTAAAAAATGCATGATTAAATAAATGAAACAATGTAATATTATAATTTGACAATCCACTACAAAAGAACATGTAACCTAATTGACTACAAGTACTATATGCTATAATTTTTTTAATATCATATTGAAATGTAGCAACTAAAGCCGAAAATAATGCAGTTATAGAACCGAAAATAATTATTAGAAATAATATAGATTCTGACTTTTCAAATAAAAAAGAACATCTTATAAGTAAAAATACACCTGCAGTAACCATAGTAGCTGCATGTAATAAGGCAGATACTGGTGTTGGACCTTCCATTGCATCCGGAAGTCAAGTATGTAAACCTATTTGTGCAGATTTACCTATAGCTCCAAGAAATAAAAAAAATAATATTAAATCAATAATACGAATATCGGTAAATAAAAAAAATACAGAATAATTGTCAATATAATCTGCTAAACTAAAAATTAATATATAATTTAATGTTTTAAAATAATATAATAATAATATAATTGCAAAGATAAAAAATACATCTGCTATTCTATTCATTAACATAGCTTTTATAGCCGCCTTATTTGCCACGATTCTAGTATATCAAAAATTAATAAGTAAATAAGAGCATACACCTACTCCTTCTCACCCTACAAATAATTGTAAAAAATTATCTGCTGTGACTAATATTATCATAAAAAAAGTAAATAAACCTAAAAATGTATAAAAACGTACAATAAAAGGATCATGACTCATATAACCCGCTGTAAATATATGCACTAAAGATGATATACCTAATACGACAAACAACATTATAGCTGTTAATTGATCAAACAGAAATCCTATATCTAATTTTATATCATTAATAATAAATAAATTATATAAATTTATAACTACTATATTTTTATTTAATAAAATTTCTTGTAAAATAATTATAACAAAAAAAAAAGATACTAATAAAGTTAACAGTGCACTATAAATAGCTGCTTGTCTACCTATATATTTACCAAACAAACCTATTCAGAGACTAGATATCAAACTTGAAAAAATAATATATAAATACATGTTTTTTGTTTTTTATAATAGTCATCTAAATATCAATACTGACGTTGAAATAATACAACATTTGCATAAAATCATCTAAATAGCACGAATTTGTTATAATAAATATATTAAAACAATCCGTCTCAGTACATGTTATATCTAAAAATATATTTTTAT
>Ga0058862_12864042_pt1 | contig 9649 bp, 1 predicted proteins | sample SwirhisoilCB2_FD_61147 | JGI IMG/M metagenome (GOLD analysis project Ga0058862, IMG submission 61147) | Switchgrass rhizosphere and bulk soil microbial communities from Kellogg Biological Station, Michigan, USA for expression studies - soil... | ecosystem: Host-associated > Plants > Roots >... | reverse complement strand
CACCGTGCGTTTCTCTGCCTTCACAAGCAGCTAGTAGTGTGAGGTTAAGAGAGGCGCTTCTCGCTATATGAGCGTCGTTCGCACGAAGATATATATATGAGAGGGCCCGCTGGGCGGTTAGAGGTCAGTTTAGGGAACGCTGAACAGAAACCACCCAGTCCCGCCAGGCTGTCCAAGCCAGTTTGGGATTGATGGAAGCTCAGCGAGCTTGGACAGCCCAGGGGAGGTCCTGGGCTAGAGGCGCGACCCCGACTTGTGCAGCTCGAGAGCTACGGTCGGGATCGGAGGAGCCTTCGGAGGAAGGCTCGTGGGAATGGTGCCATTACGGTAATAGCGCCAGCCAACATAGTGGAGAAACTCGAAGTCATCTCCAACTCGCCGCAAGAAATTGGTGTTATTCCAACTTCCCCCTTGTACGTCCCAAGTTGCGAGAGCATTGGGATACGCCGGATCGGCGGGGGGATAGTTGTTTCCTGCGGAGGAGTGTCGCACCCACGAGAACACAGTTTGCGAGGTGCCCGGGAAGCGCACGGGAGACGTGGCATCTAGGTACACCGAGGAGTGTGTTAACGTGTTCGCAGCGCTTGCGGCGCTTGCGGGCGCGTAGGGGGTCGTCGTTGCAATGGTGTGCGGAAGCCACCCAATATAGGCAGCAAGAGGGCTCCAGTAATGGGTGCTCCCACGACAACCGGCATATTTGTGGGCGATCAAATCGAGCCACGTGATGAACAGGCCGGTGGGCAGGACGGCAAGGGCTCCAAGGAACGACGTGTTGGCGACGAAGGTGTTGGGCCGCAAAACAACCTGGTTTGTGCCCGACGCGACAGTGAAGACGCGATGGAAACGCTTCGCAATGACGAGGTCAGAGGCGAAGGAGTCACCCCAGCAGCGGGCTAGGGCAGACTTAGAGCGTTCGACGATGTCAGGGGGCACAGGGTTGGCAACGATGCAAGAATCGCCAGGCGTGAGCTTCTTGCTTTGGGGTTGGTATCTACGAACAGGTTGCTCTGCCGTTGCACCCGCGGTTGCGAAGGGGGTGCACATCACGCCGGGGAAAGGCTCAGCGACCACAAAGTCCTCGAGGGCCCGCACATAGCGGTTGACCACGAGGGACGTAGGAGCGGACTCGGTGTTCGACAGGGCAGTCGTACAGTCCGCTTGGATGTGGCCGATAGTGTCTCCGGCGCGAAGCATCGGGTAGGGGTGTTCGTAGGGAAAGTTGATGCACGCTTCAGTGTCCTTCTCCAGCTCCCACACAACAGAATCGGTCCATTGTGAGTCTTGTTCAGTATAGGCAGGAGGAGAGTTGTACCAGTGGGTCCACTTCGACAGCGTGAGGCGCGCAGACTGCCCAAAAACTGGGTAGGCAACGTGCTTCTCAGCAAAGCTGCCGCGCCAGAGTGAGCAGCACTGCGCGTACACGCTGAAGTCAGGACCAATGCGTTGGCCAGCAAGACCGTGAAGTGTGCGTGAAGTGTCCCATTGGGTAGGGCCAACCATTTGGCGAAAATAGTTGGTGGTGTTTGGTGTGTCGCCAGTGGAAAGCGTGTAAGAACCAGCATAAACCCAGCGTTCAACAGAGTGGGAGATAGTCATCTCATCCACGCTGCTGCCAGATATCTCGCGCCAGTGCACTTGTTGGGCCTCTTTGTGACAGGCCGCCACGATACAATACTCGTGGCCATCACTGGTGAAAGGATTAGGAACTGAGTTAGCGTTGCTCCACATGTAGGAATCCACGCGCTCGTGGCTAAAGCCGAAAAGACCGGCGATGCCTTTGGCGACACTGATGATGGTGTTGGCAGGGGCGGCAATAGGACCTGGAAGCATGCCAGCAAGATCACCAGCTTTGTCCAGAAGATTGGAGACGGGGCCACTTCCGCCGCCTCGGCTGCCATCGATATCAAGCACCCCGTTGACGGACGCAGTGTGCTTGTTGTGGTAGGCAGCTTCAGCAGCGGACATGCCCCAATCAGCTTTGACGTGCTTGGCCTTGGTGTGACGGCTTTGAGGGCGGTAACGGCGAGGCTCGGCATCGGCGGCTGGAAGGCCAGGAACTCCGAGTTCGAGGTCGAAACCACTAACATACACGGTGAAGTCGGCAGCAGTGGGCGTGCCAGCGAGAGCCGTGTCTGCAACGAGGGCAATGGTTCCGAAATCCTGGTTGGGGATAGAGTTGGTAAGGTCGAGGTAATCGGAGGGCGAGATAAAGGGAACATTCATCTCACCAGAAGAAGCGGTGGCGAGGTTGACAATCGCTTGACGCGTTTGTTTGGTGATGAAGACGTATTCGAGCAAAACCTCGGTGCAGAGGGTGGAGTCCCCAGGAATGAAGACTAGGCGAAAACCCCCCCCTTGACCAGGGCCAGCGTTGACAACGATCTGGAACTTGAGGGAGAAGCGGGCACCCATCATACCATGGAAGATGTCTTGCAATTGCTTGAGCGTGGACGTAAAATCAGTCCAAAAGGCTGAAGGCAGCCGATCGCTGAAAATAACAGTACCAGTTACGTGGGAACTATTATATACGCCGCGCCGAAACACGTAAGGTCGCGCAAAACGAACCTCATAGGAAGAAATCTTCTTGCTCGTGGTCGCGAGGACAGGCGCAGGAGCATTTTGGGTGACAGCAGGCATGCTAACAACAGAAGCACCAGCAGAGGAAATAATCGTGTCAGGAGTCTCACGATTGTCGTTTGGAATTTCGGTCTGCGAAGCGACTGCGCTAGCACTTTGACACTTGTAATGCCGCGACGTAGGCTCTGGGACACTGCCGTCGGGAAAAATGGTGGTGGACTCCATGAAATCGGTGCTCTTATACGGACTTTCAGGGAGGGAAATGGAAGACGATTCCAAGCCCCCGGTTTGGGCAACAAGGGGAACCCCTGGGCTATCATCTTGCCCCGGTAAGGCGGCTGCATGTAAGCCAGCCGAGGGGGCAAGGACCTCAACACCCACGTAGTCCCGCATTCCGAGACTCTGTTGTCGGGCAATTCCGTAAGGCGGGTAGGGTAGTCGAAGATCATAGGCTTGAACCAACCCGCTTCGCATCTTTTGGGCTTCGCGGTCATAGACTTCTCTTGGATGCTGAGCCAAGTAGAGGAGACCACTTTGATAGTTTTCAATAACTTGGGGCAGCTCTAGGCAACCTTTGCGATGCCAACAGAGCGCGTCAGTGACAACATCAACGTATAAAGCTCCACGGTAGAGGGCAAGCTCCGAGTCGAGATAGAAAGTGCGCTTAAGATACTGGCACTCGGTGAGGGGCTTCCAGTTGTCTGTGAGCACACCATCCTTCTTCTCGGGGGGTTGAAGGGTAAAGCCTAAGTCAGCCATCCAGAACTTGAGAGTCTCTGGGGTGAACTCGGGGTCGTGTTTGGGTCCAGGGCTAACGATGAAGTCGTCACCATTATGGCTCTGGCGAAGATAGTCGGCGAAGTGGGTGATTGGGGCCAAATTCCCATACTTCTTGAGCCAAAAGGCAAGGTAGGCGTAGCGAACGCCAACCCCAACGTCAGTGGTTGTAACGAAGATGGTTTTCTGGCCGCCGGTAGTCTTCACATCATGCAATCGGTACAGAAGGGCAGCATGAATAAGATCGCCGGACGTGGTGAAAGGAATGTCGGTGGAGGCCCATTCTCGTGGGATGGTGGCGCTGTGTGCGTGAACCTGATTGTAGGCGAGCCACATAAGGCCATAACGGATGGTGTCATGTTCAGGTTTCCAGTCGGAGCTGGAGCGATACCACGCGTTAATCTGTGCGCAACCACACATTCCCATGTAGGTTTGCTCGCTGCTATCGCATTGTTTGACGTCGAAATCACAAGCAGCGTGTGGATTGTGGTGGCGCGCGAGAGAGTTCCACTCGAGGCCATTCGGGTTGATCCCGATGGTAACAGGGGAGCGGACGCGTCCGTTGACAACGGCGCACTCGTAGGCGCCAAAGTACTTGCGATCGAGGACGTTGGTCCACAACTCGTCAGCCATAATCGGTCGGACCAACTTGGGCTTGTTGGTGATGGGATCGAGATCGCGCTGTTCGTCCTTCATGAAATCGGTGGAGATACGTTCAGGGACGGTGCCTTGGGCAAGGAGCGCCTCGTAGTGGCGTATGGTTGGGAGATATTCGGACCAGAGGGGTCCAAATTCGAGGGGTTGACCTTCAACACGCTTTCCGAGCCATGGTTCACGACCTGTGTAACCAGGAATACGGATATGGGCGAGGCTGTACCCAGGGTAAGTCTTGGTGGGTAGCGCGTGGAAGAGGCCATTGTTGAGACCGAAAACCGCCTCCTCATCGGTGAGGATACGGGGTTGGACTGGGACGTAGGCTGTTGCGTTCGCGTTGAATATGTCTGAAAAGAAACTAGCGCACGCGGCTTCGTAGAGTGTGAAATCGGGTAGGGGTTTGACCTTGATGAGTTTGTCTATCATCTTGTCATAGGGATCGTGAAACTCGTCCCCCACGAGATCGGCAGGAAATCGCTTCGGGGTCCAAACTTGTTGAACTTTGGTTGGGCGAAGGGCGGTTTTGCGGGTGAAATAAACGCTCTCGGCAAGGTCGAACACAGGGATGGTAGCGATTTGGAGATCAAGAGTAGCACGTGCCTGAGCTTTGTGAATTTTGACATCAACTGGGCTTTTACCGGCTTCAAATTTGGGCAAATGGGGTATCAGGTCCTCTTGGAAAATAAGGGACGAGAACCCCGACTTTCCAAGATATCCACCGGTGTGTAAACCGAGTATCTTTTGGCCTTGTGTGTTGTCTTGATGTAGGAAGATTGGTATCCCACAGTCGCCATCCTTCGTTGGAAGGTCGTAGGTGACAGATTCCTCAAACTCGATCGTATCCCCACTATCTAGGTCAAGATAGGAGGTCTCGATGCGAGCTGGAACCTTCTCGACTACGGAAGATTTGCCGCAGGAGGTTCGATAGAGGATGTCAATGGGATGGTCGATGTCAACCATGCGATCGAAGAACTCGTGGCTGAAAAAGTGGCGAACGATATTGGGCCACAACTGCCACTTCCAGGACTTGTCGCGTGTGGGAGAGAGATCGACTAGAATGAGGTCGGGGCCGATTTCCTTGTAAGGAACGATGATGTGGTCGCGGCGAAGGACCCAGGCGGTTTGAGGCTCGCCCAGCTTCCACATGTAGCAACCAAAAGTTGGAGTTTCCTTGGAAAGGTCATCCAACATGGTATAAGAATGATGGTTCATAAGGAAAATCATGTCTTGAAGCGCTAACATGTGGAAAAGTGGCCGTTTCTTGGCATCGGCGACAACAAGGAGATTGTGTTCGAGAACGGATTGAGAGATGTCGAAACAACTTTGGTCGCGCCCGCTTTGTTGTGTGTATCGTTTTGGATCTTGGAAGCGTTTGCGAGGTTTCTTCTCTTTTCGAGTTTTAGCTTCGTGGCTGGAATCACCACTAGCTTGAGGACGAAAGCCGACCTCAGGGAAAAGGACTTTCCAAAGAGCTCGAATAGCGACGGCGGCAATAGGGAGCGCGCCAATAGCAAAGAGAAGAAGTTTGTGCTCAGAGGCCCACTTAAGGGTTCGATTGACAACTGTGCGAATGCCCGCGTACGATTGCGGAGCAGTGAGCTCAGTGTTGGCTGGAGCGGGAGTGTACATAACGAGAGCACGACTCTTTAGCAACTGTTGCCAAGCAACTCGTCCGAGTTCTTGGGTTGCGTTGAGAAGTTCCACGTCTTGGGGGTTGAACAGGGCAGGAATGTCAGGGGCGAAGTTGTGGTCATGGCAAAAATCAAGCCACCAGGGCTCAAGCAACTTGAGAAGTTGCTTCACGTCTGGTCGTTCAAAGAACTTGAGATAGCCAAGAGGGTCGGCTTCGGCTTCCCAGAACGAGCCTGAGACGATGTGCTCGGAGACGTCGACATTGAAGGACATGCGATCGTGCATATTCTGGGAGAGGGAATTGAATTGGCGACGTTTATCTAACATCATTTCTGCGATCATGATGCTGATCTGGCGCTGAGTGTACTCGCGCCCGTCACCAGGGAGGATGGTGCCAGTCTTGGGGTCGATCTTCTCGATGAGGAACACGGTGGCATTGGGTTCATATACAGCGCCAAAGTGCTTGGTCTTCTCCTTATCGAAGACCCACTCCTCAACGGGAAGGTTCTCCCAGCCAGCGATGCGGAAATCGCGGGCAGGGATACCACGGAGGGGGAGGGTGATACGGTTATGGAAGGCTTCGATGCACTTGAGGGAATTGCTGGTGACCTTGTTGAGATTAGTAGTGGCGAGGATGAACTCAGAAGTGAACATGGTGTTGCCCTTTCGCTCGATGGCTGCAGTGTGCAGTTCATAGGCGAAATTGCAAGCGGCACGAATGATGAACATCCATTCGTCATCCGGGGAGGGGTGGCGGTCAGTGTTGAATTGGCCGAAATCATCGATGTACGTGATGAGTTGACCACACCAACCCTCGCGGTAAACTGTTTCAGGAGTGAGACAGTAAACACCATGAGCGATGTTGGAGAGGATCGCTTGAAGAAGAACAGGGTCACAGATGCCAGGATAGGTAAGGACATCTTGCATGAGAGGGTAGGCACTAAAGCTCTTTCCCACGTGCGAAGATCCGTGGATGAACACGAAGACGGGTACAGGGCGGAGATTGGCATTGGCGGTATTGGCGTTGATAGTGACAGCCATCTTGAAAGCAAGTTGTTGGAGCTTCTCGACATGAGCGCAGACGACAGGGCCAAGTTGTTCGCGTTTTGGGGACATAAGGTAATTACGACCACGAACAACAAGGGCAGTCACATGATTGCGGGTGACGATGTCACGAGGCAAAACACCTCGGACAAACTGTTCCTCATAAGAGGCAACAGCTTTAGCCCAGTCGACTATCTCAGGGTGGAGAGTAGGTTCGGTGAAGAATGTTGGCATTCCGATGGATTCACAAAGAGCGTTGACAAACTTGGGGATATGTTCAACGGCTTTGTCAAAAGTCCAAGCAGCGCCCTCAGCGAGTTTGGGAAGATCCGCTAAGAGCTTTGAGAACTTGTCGAGTTTTCGGAAGTCGGGGGTACGAGAGAATAGCATTGTGGAGAGCATGACGGCGAAAGAGAGAGCGCCGCCACCCACGTTGGTTTTCTCACCGAATTGAGGTCGGTTGTTATCGCGAGTGACGAAATCAGCGGCGGCGAAGCCAAGTTTCAGGCAAGAAGCCAGAAAAATACCTCGCTCGACGGTGGTCATCTCTCGCTTGAAAACGAGCTCAGCCAGACGATACCAGCAAACATAGACGAAACAGAAGACATTCATGGCGAGGTCGAAGTTTGCTTGAAGCCAGGCGAAGGCGTCAGTGACAGATTGGGCGGCAGTTTTGAGCATTGTGTGAAGGGCGTCGATACCATTGTTGAGGCGATCGAAAGTGCCCTTGGCAGCTTGGGCAGCTTGGCCAGCATCTTGTGCGGCCGAGCCGATATTGTCAGCCATATCGTTCCATTTGCCAACGGCAACGAGAATGGCTTGTTCAAAAGCTTTGAGCTCAGGGGTGCCCTCTTGGACGAGCTTGGTATACTCGTCAAAGAATCGAGTGGTGGCCTTCATGACCTCCTCGCTGTTTTGCGGGAGATCCATGACGGCGGCAATGCGGGAACGGGCAGTTTCCCAAACATTGCGAGCTACATTGCGAGCAGCTTGTACAAAAGGCACGCTGGTTGCAATATTCTCGAAGCCCTGATTGGCAGGGCGTGGAGGGATTTGGATAGGGTCATGTTGGAGCTTTCGATACATTTCGATTTGGCGGAGAAGCTCGAGATAACCCTTAAAGGCCCAGTGGTAATGTGTGATGCAATCCCCGGGCTTGACTAACAGGGCAGTTGGGAAAGGGGGAATAAGGCCAGGAAACTTGCCCTTAGGATCAAGCTCAAGGAACGGATAAGTCTTTTCAAACAAATCCATATCATACTCAAAGGCTTCGTGGGGAGACTCTTGAGCAAGAGTTTGAAGAAGTTGGACAATGTTGGGATCTTGGTATTGTACAGGAGCAGTCAGGTAATACCTGTAAAGCATGGTGTATGTATAACATTGACGATTGTCTTTGTTAAAAATGTTTTTGTGTTTTTGTTTTTCTTCTTCGGTAATAGGTTCAATTTCAGGAAGGAGCTCCATGTCGGCAGAACGCTTGGATTGTGGATGGAAATGACGGAATCGAGAGCGTTGCTCAGGATACAAGACAAGTTGAGGGTGGAATCGCGCATCAGGAAAGATGCTAGTAGGATTATATACACGATCACCAACAATTTTGCCAGTCTCAGGATTAACAAGGAGAAAGGACGTTGAGGAGTCCTCACTCAATTGGGCGGGGTCGGGAATTGGAGTCGAGATCGGAGGGATATCGAAATAGGTGGAACGACGGGATTGAGGAGTGTAGTTTCCGTTGGGAATGTACCCACGGACACCAACATGTTTCCCTGTAGTGGGGTCACGAACGGGCATGTATTTGGAAGCGTACAAGCTCAATTGATGAGACTCAGGAAAAGGAACAGGAACAGAAGGATGATATACAGAAAAGTCGTCAACGACATCGAACCACTCAGAGAGTAATTCTGGAGTAAGGACAGGAGGGAGTTGATATGGTGGGAGAGAGGCAAGAAAAGACTCTTGCGACTCGATGGGTATGTAAAAGTCGGAAGTGCGACGGGATTGAGGCTCAAAATGACGCTTTTTAGGCGGCAATTCGAGTGTCTCGAGGTATTTTTGTTCTTTTCTTTTTAACGCCTCATATACTGGAGAATCAGGGGGAGGCATAGTGCGTGAGCTAAACAAAAGCTCGCCCAAATGATGTACGATGGACTGTGAGGGTAAAGGACCACGGGGAACAATCCATAGATTAAAACCCACTTTGGGGATGGAAAGAAAATCAAGCTCGCGTTGGGCGGCGGCAAGAGAATAGGTAATGGCATTGTCAGCACGGCCGCGGCAAAGATGAACAGATTGGGAGCAAATTTGGAAGTGCTTTCCACCAATAATAGCGCTACACGCACGACGAGAGCAACCGGCAACATGACCGGAAAAAGTACTAGCGCGCCAAGCGTATCGACCCTCCTTAAGAGCGAGGGTAACGTGGCCATTGTGGGTGAGTACAGGAATCGCTGACGCAGTCTGATCTGGTACAGGTACAACAGTCCCCATAAAGAAAGGGGGAAAATCATAAGACTGACATGCGATAAACGGGGAGCGAGAAAGACCCAAATGGTGTACAAGAGCGCGCCATCGAAAAGCATAGAGGTCAAGGCCCGGAAGAGAATCATAAGCAACATAAACCGCGGGGGTGGGGAGATCCATACTCGAGTGATATCGATACGACGATCGGAAAGATAAAACCGGAGGGGATCGAAAAGAAACTCGTTAGGCGGAAGAGGATGCGTTATGGGAAAACACGTAGGCTCTAGGTTACTACCGTGTTTTTGTCTTCACAAGAGGTTGGATAACTTGCGCCGAGGCGGAAGAAAACGTATGCTCTTATAAAGACTTTTATTGAGGGTGTGTGGCAGACGATGCCAAGCCTCCGGTTTGGGCGACTGGAGAAACCGTAGGGTGTGCCGAACAGGTAGAACAGGTTGCATTCGTGTGATGGATAGTCCACACGAGAGGATAGATATAGGTCAAT
>Ga0058862_10134441_pt1 | contig 9689 bp, 2 predicted proteins | sample SwirhisoilCB2_FD_61147 | JGI IMG/M metagenome (GOLD analysis project Ga0058862, IMG submission 61147) | Switchgrass rhizosphere and bulk soil microbial communities from Kellogg Biological Station, Michigan, USA for expression studies - soil... | ecosystem: Host-associated > Plants > Roots >... | reverse complement strand
CATTAGTTTATTGTAGATTCGTGAATTTACTTTGAACAGTTTTGGACGATTAAGTTCGGTCCAGTTGGTGTCTCACGTGACACCGTGGGGTTTCTATATTACCCCAACCACCCCCAGTTTTTCAATAACTACTTTGTAAATCGTACCAGCTATATGCTTTAAAATTCGATACGTTTTAGTTTGTTATTGTTAAATTATATCCCCGATTAAGGGCCACTAGATGTTTAGATCTAGACTCACAATTCTGATTTTGCACCCTGGAAAGTGCATTATTCAATGTTTTGTGAGGATAGCGGAGTACATTGCCGCTGTAAAATAAATAGTCTGTTTCCATTACATTCACACCGACTGACTCTCTGTGTGTCTTATTATTTTGTCGCCAGTCGTTTACCAAGTAAAGAAGAGTTTTTTGTACAAATTGAACCTTTTATGCATGACCATGTTGATAGTAAGAAATCTAATTTCTTTTCTCAACATATAGACCGGAGATCTGTTCTTTTTGAAACCTTTAGAGCTCGTTTCGATGCTCTAGAAAAAGTTTATCGTGATAACATTAATTATCTCAAGAAACCCAGTTTTAAAAAGAATAAGATTGATTTGTCATTATCCAAACCCAAGCAGGGAATAGACGATGACGAAGAAGTTGTGCCTCCTGTGCCTCTATTGCCTACTTTCAAAGGACCCCGTGGAAAGGGGTCTAAAAAAGATTTCGATTTTTTGAATCGTAAATATAAGAAAGACGTGGCTAATTTAACTGCAGAGTTGAAGAGAGCTGAGGCACAATTGAAATCAAAAAACGTACTCAATTTACCCGAGACGAAGGAAGAAGTTTTTCTCTATGATATCGATCATAAGGATTTGCTTAAGATTCTCAAGGATGAAAATCCAGTAGAGAAGTTCCTTTCTTTTAATAAAAAGAGTCGTTTTGTTGATGATGAAGATGAAGCTGTCTCTTTCTTGTCAAATCCCTTAAAAGTTAAAAAGTATTTGGGATTTGTTAAGAATAAGAAGAACAATCGTATGACACATTATCTTAATATCAAGGAACAGAAATTAGTTGAATCTGATGTGGATACAATTAATTTTGATAACACTTATATCGATACCACTGATTTAGTGGGTAAAGAGTTAAGGTTAGCAGAAAAGCAGAATGCTAAGTTTGATTTTGTTGAGACAGTTTCAAATAAAAAGAAATTTCGTCGTGCAGTTTTTAGACCTGTCACATTAGTGGGTGAAGCGTCAGCTAAGATTAATTTATCTCGGTGGCGTCAGCATACTAAGGAACAAGTCGCCCGCAAATTAGCCATAAGAGCTAAAGAGCGTAAGACTGCTGCTAGACATATATTTCGTGAGTTTACTCACGAATTGTTTGAGACGCATTCTCCGGCTGCTGCAAAGCGTGTTGTTGATGATGTTATGATTTCATATGTTAATGTAGAAGATTTGCCTTTAGAGATACCTGAATTAAAAAGACAAAACGCAGAAATAGTCGAAGAACCCATTGTAAGGGAGAAAATTGTTCTGCCTGATGTCATTAAGGAATTGAGTACTATGAATCGGTTTCAGAAAAGGCGAGCTGAAGAGTCTGCTAAGCAGAAAAAGAAGCCCATGCCTACTCCTGATGAGATTTATAAGAAGAACGAGAAGTTTAATTATACCCACAATTCTAAGGAAAACAAGCCCGCAAAGATACCTTTTACTAATAGTAAGGGGCATACTTTCATGGTTTCAGCAGAGAAATATGAGCGTATGTTAGAAACTTCTCGGAAACGTAATTTGAAGAAGGCAACTAAAATGTTGGAGAATGTCCAGCAAATAGAAATTAAGTCCGAAGCTTTAGATGAAAATGATAGTGATTGTGATTCCGAAGGATATTTTATTGATTACAGTGATGAAGGAAACGAAGAGATTTACTCTAATCCTTGGACTGCTGGTAAGAGATGGAATATGCAGCATCTTAGAGATTTACAGTTTGAAACCAAATTTGACAAGGAAGTTAAATCTGAAGGTTTGATGGAATTTGCGACTTTACTGGCTTATGAAACCCTTAGCGGTGGTGAAACCATCTTTTCAAAAATTTTGGAGATGTTCATTTCACCTTTGGAGTTGTTGCGTAAAAGTTATGGAGAAGAGATTGCTGGTGCTGTTACCAATGCTATAGCTGTTACGTGTTTGGCTTTTCAAGTCTCACGCGCGAGAGCTAGTATAGACGTTATGGCTGCCGTCACTCAGTATTTGACGGCTTATGGCATTTCTCCTGCGATGCATGGAATTGCGACCATTGTTGAAACGATATCCAGCTTGGTGTCTAGATCAATGATCGTATCAGAGGCTGATGAAGAAATCCCTTTGGAATCTAGAGCACCATCTATGGTTGCTGATGCAATTGACGGTGTTAGAGCTTTTGGGACTAGAGTTTTCACTTCTGATTTCGCTCAGAGTATTAAAATGCTGGCGTTAACGGTTATTGCCGGAAAATGGTTCCCTAAGGATATTGCTAAGTATATGAAGGTCATAGTTGGAGTACCAACTAAAATGACACTTGTTGAAATGGCAGGTTCCATCATGGAATCCATATCTATGTTAATAAGAATTTTTGAAGCGTGGCTCAAGGGAGTACCTATTAATAACTTGTTATTTTCTGGTGATCCCGTGGCTATGTTTCTGAATCAATCCGAGAAGATACTGTATTTTAAAGACAAATTGTACACCGGTTTACCTACACCGGGGGCGATGTGTCAGAAATCTTTTAGATCTTCAGTTGGAAAACTAATAGAATCTGGTAATGCCCTATATAAATCAACTAATAGTTTTGATCCTCGGCGCACACAAATTAAGTACGTTTTGGTGTCACTTAGTACAGCTGCTTATGCGGTTGATGAGTACATGAAAACCCATAACCGTACGCCTCCTTTGGCGATCGTTATTCATGGTCCTCCATCTATTGGTAAGAGTAATCTTATAAGGTGGGTTTGTGAAATTTGGTCTCGTATTAAAGGTAGAAAGTTCGAGGAGTCACACATCTATAATAGAAGTAAAACTTCAGAATATTGGGAGGGGTATAATCCTATAAGTCATCCAATAATACATTGTTCAGAAATGGGCAATATGTCGGAGGCAATGGCTCGTATGCAATTAGATGAAACTCTTATTGAGTTGAATTCACTTATTGATGGATTACCGTTTAATTGTGATATGGCCTTTGAAGGAAAAGGAAAAGTTTATGCTTGTCCCGAATTGGTAATTATTGATACCAACAACATTGATTTGCACATCAAAGAGCAAATGTACTGTCCATCTGCTATGTTTAGAAGATTTATGTTTCTGGATGTGTCAGTTATGTCTGAGTTTAGAGAGGAAAATTGTACCTCTTTAGATAAATTTGCCTCATTGAATGCCGATGGAAATTTGTTGGATAGATATTATTTTGATTGTTTTACATATGGGGCAAATGGCCCCGTTGCTGTGAGGAAAGATAAATTTCACCATGCTAAAATTCAGGAAGCGTCTGTAAGACTAGGAGACATTTTTTCGAAATTCCTGCGTGTTAATGATGAAATCGCTTCAAGACTTTCGTTTGACTTTATCTCGGAGTTGATTCCGTTAGGAAATGAACAAAAAAATGAAGAGAAAGACATCGATGCGATTGAGATTGTTGGTGTTGAAGAGAAGGAAGACATAGATGAAGATTATTGTTTGGATTTGTTGTTCGTCCCTGCGCCTTTGCCATCGATGAAAGAACGTGCTCTCGGTTTCTTGAGGCGCACTGGTAAATATATTGCGAAACACGTTGTTTTCAACAATGAGGACATGGAATTGATACCGGTTCTGCCTGAAGTTGTGATTTCTGAAGGATTTTTGGAAGATATACCCGAGTTACAGTGTGTTCCCTTCTTAAATAAAGTTCCGGATATGGTTCAAACCATTACTGCCTGGACTTTTTTGACCGCATTATTGGCTTATCGAAATAGTGATTCTGCCCGCATTGCTATTACTGTTGCGTTGATTACCATATTGTACTGGGCATCGCGTATTATACCGTTGTGGTTCTTTCTTTTGGCATATTGTATATGGTCTGTGACTCCTCAGGGGAAAAAAGACGGAATTTTGATGAGATTCGTAAAAGAACGTATCTATAAATTTACAATGCGAAGAGCCGTTAAGGCTAGAGGTGAACTGTGGCATAAACTCAAATGGCACGTACGAATGGTTGTACCATTTGGTGAAGCTCCGAAACCAGCGGAATATAGGAACCCTTATGATTGGAAAGATGCGGCTCGGTTGACAGCTGCAATTTCCATATCTGTGTTGGCCCTAAAGAAGTTTTTCCAGAAAAAAGAGAAGAAATATAACTCACAGGGTAATATATCTAGTTTTCAGCAGTCCTCCAAGGCCAATGATGATTTGATTGCTATTGAGAAACTGACTGTTGTTCAGAGAGATGAGGTGTTCGTTAGAACGTCGAAACCTGAAACTCCTCAGTGGAACGTTGTTGAGAAGATGACACGTCAGTCTACGTACAATGGCACGCCCGAGTCGCTTTTTAAAGTTATTGGAAAGAATTTCCGTTTTGTACGGGCTATTGGGCCTACGGTTTTGCGCCAACACCTTTTGGGCGTTAGAGGCACCTTCGCTTTGATAAATGAACATATTTTTATGGGTGAAGATCACGTTAAATTAGAAGTGTACCAACAGCTAGAGTACCGAGAAGGTGCTCAGTTTACGACCGTGCTATTGAGTAGAAAGGATTGTATTCGTGTTAGTAACGATATTGTTGCTTTTGATACAGTTGTTCTTCACTTTAAAGATATCACTAAGCATTTTTGCGAGGGAATTGTTAAAACTTGTGTTGGCTATATTAATGGTGCTAAGGTTAGACCCGTGCATGGTAATACTCCAATGCTGGTTTCAGATCAATTTGGTGATTTCCATATTGATGATTATTATCAATATAACACGGAACATGGACCTGGTATGTGTGGCCATCCTCTTATTGGAATGGTTGATAGACATGGGTGTGCTATCTTAGGCATGCACTGTTCAGGTGCAGCTGAATATACTGATTGCTTTGCGAGCTCTATCTGCAGAGAGAAATTGGTACAAAGCTTAGATCTTCTGTACACACCGTATTTGAAAGTGAATTCTGAGGCGGCATTTGGCGTGTTAGACACGACCCTGCCTCATACTAAATCACCCTTTAGACACGTTTATACCGGCCATATTAATTATAGAGGCAGAGATCCTGATACCATGGTGTTTATGCACTGGTCTCGTTTGGAGTTGTCTCCATATCACATGGACTTGAATAATATTTTTTCTGAAGGTCTGAAATTTTTACCAACAGTTAATTTTTCTAAACCCATGATGATGCCTATGACCGTTAATGATGAGTATATTAGCCCGTTTAACATTGGTCTCGATAAAATCAATGGTGCATCACCCCCATTCAGTTCTACTATTGCCCAGCGTGTTATTGATGTTTTGACACATCACATCATTACTGGATTATCTGCGGAAGGATTAAAACACCTTTCGCCGCTGGGCGTTTTGGAAGCAATAAATGGAGTTGAAGGAGATCCCTTCACGAGACGAATTAACGCGTCTACATCAGGAGCTTATGGCTATCCTGGTAAGAAGGCAAAGTATATTCCATTGAATGAGGGTACTGAAATTAGGGAACCCACTTGTGAGTTGAAACATAGACTGTCTCAAACTCTGAGTGCTTATCTTGCTGAAGACACGGTGATGCCTATTTTTACAGTCCAGTTAAAAGATGAGCCACGAGAGAAGAGCAAATGTGAGAAAGGTAAGACTAGACTTTTTTATATGAGCCCTTTAGATTTTCTTATTGTTTCTAGACAATTTTTGTCTCCTTTTTACACACTCATGGTTGAGTTTCCTCATGTATTCGGTACCGCTGTTGGTATAAATATGCATGTTGGATCAGATGCGATGGCTAAGAGATTGCAAAGCTTTGCGGATAAGTTTTTGGAGGGAGATTATGCCGGATTCGATCTGCGCTGTCCCGCTTTCATCACACGTATCGTAAATACTGTTGTGTACAATGTTGTGAAACATTTTGGGTATACTGAAACATCCTTGAAAATTGTTCAGGGTATTTTTACTGATACGACTTTTGTTAATGTGATGATGAACGGTGATGTATTTTCGAAACCGGGCATGCAACCTTCCGGCAAGTATGCCACCGCCGAAGATAACAGTCTTCGAGGCTTGGCTATGCTCATGTGTGCTTGGTATTCCAATCCCAATTTATGTGGGAAGGACTTTTTCGAATATTGTCTGCCATATCTATATGGAGATGATGTTCTTGTCGGTTTGAAAGATGAGATTGTTGATGATTTCAACAATATAACTTATGCAAACTTTGTAGAAGAAAGTCTTGGTATGGAATTCACTAATTCACAAAAGAGCGGAGATCTAGAAAAGTTTTTAACTTTTGACAAAACTTCATTTTTGAAACGGAACATGTGTTGGAGTGATATTTGGAAGAGGTTTATTGCCCCATTAGATTTGAATTCGGTTTACAAATCTTTGCAATGGGTGATGCCTTCCAACTTTATACCCTTGGATGAACAATGTAAGGCTACTATGACGTCTGCGTTATGGGAGCTTTTCTTTCATTGCGAATCCGAGTTTGTTTTCAATCACTTCAAGCGAAACTTTGAGCATTTACTGTTTGCTCATTTTTCTATGGATCCGTTAGAGGCGAATCTTCCGGGTTATTGGAAGATAGCCTCATCCCTAGGATTTACAGGAGATCCCGTAATGGTTAACTCTTTTCCACCTGATGGCTTATTTGGTGAAAGCCACCAGGATGGTGTTAACTATGTAGTGGGACAGGAATTGTGAAAAGCCTGACATATCTTGTAAATATTGTACATATTGTAAATAAATTGTAAAAAGTTTTCCATTTCACCTTGCGGTGTGTTAAGCCGAACCCTTTTCACACTTTAACAACGTTCGCCGATCAATATCAAATTTTTGTAGCTATGCGTGATAGATACCAAAGAGAGTTAGATGAAGTCCAAGCGGCTCTTCAGGATGAGAAATATGACAATTCGTTAACTCTTGAGATTTTGAAGACCAACACTCAAGCCATTCAACATGGCATCACAGTACCACAACATGTTATTCGCTTGCTAGAAAAGGAAGCGGACCTGATAGTGACTGTCAAGAGAGTTTCATCTATGATAGCCGCATCCAGGAGACTTGTCAGTGAGTCCCAATCGGAGGGTACCGTCACTGGAGAAATCAAAGAGCATGAGAACCTGTCCGATATCGTTGGAGATGATGTAGATCTTCACGATGCAGGTTCTAGTATTGTGCCGGAAGTTGGACAATCTCACTTGCTATCTATCGATGATTTTTTCGCACGTCCAATAAGTTTAGGAAAATTTCCCATTCCAATTTCGACGGATATTAATATACGTCTGAAAGTTTGGGATTTGTACACACTAGCCCCATCAGTGAGAGCTAAATTGAGAAATTATACGTATCTCAAGGCTGATCTTATGGTACGTGTGGCCATCTCGGGAACCCCTTTTCATTTTGGGAAAATGATTTTGTCTTATCAGCCTTATGCTAGTTTGAATGAAAACATAACCGCAAACTTGGCTAATATAGCCATTTCTGGTTTGCATAGACCACAGTTTTTGAATTATTTGTCTCAAGCTCCTGGAGCCTGTACAATTGATTATAGGGGAAATCAACCTGTTGACATCAAGTGTCCTTTTATTTCCCCTAAGCCTATGCACAGACTGTTTGCAAATTCTACCGCGGTGTTGTCCGCTGCTACCTCATATCCTGATCTAGCAGTTGCCGGAGATTTGTTTTTGTATTCATTAAACCAAGCCAAAGCTGTATCACCTACACCATCTGAGATTTATGTGCACCTTTATGCCTGGTTGGAAAATGTTCAGTTGGGTCCTCCTACAGCGACTCAAATTGAGATTACGACCGAAGGTTATGATGAGAGAAAGAAGGGTCCTGTTGAGAAAGTGGCATCTTTCATGGCTATGGTTATGAACGCTCTTTCTACAGTACCAAGTATTGGTGTGCTTGCTAAAGCCAGTAGCTACGTTTTTCAAGGGGCTGCTGGAATTGCATCTTGGTTTGGATGGTCTAGGCCTCAAATCAAAGATCATCCCACTTTTATTAAGAATAGACCTTTTAGTACTACGGCTCAAACTATTGGCGTTGATACGGTCGAAAGAATTTGTTTCGACCCTATGCAAGAAATTACCATCGATCCACGTGTTTGTGGAACTGATGAAGATGAATTGTCAATTGCCTTTTTGTCTGGAGTGCAGTCTTACTTAACTTCTTTTACTTGGGCACACAATAGTACCGTTATGGCAGGACCAATTTGGATGAGTGCAGTTACACCTCAGCTGAATAATTATGTCTATAATGCTGCTCTTGCTAGAATGTTCATGCAACCCACCGCAATGGCTTTCGTTACTGCTCCGTTCAAATATTGGAGAGGCAAAATCAAGTTTCGACTTGAAATTGTTTGCTCCAACTTTCATAGAGGAAAATTGGCAGTGACTTTTGAGCCAAATATAATGCAGGGAGCTCTTATTACGTCTGGTATCTCGTTGAACAAAAATTATATCAAAATAATTGATATTCAAGAGACACAGGACATTGAGTTTTGCATCAATTATGCACAACCCAGTGTCTGGTTAGAGACTGCTCCTATGGATGTTCAGCCCAAGTTTCATGGATCCGAATTTGTTTTCGGAAATCCACAATATGTCAATGGTTTCATTGCAGTAACGCCATTTACGGCGCTTCAATCCCCAGATAATGGGGATATTGCAGTAAACGTTTATGTGTCTGCAGAAGATTTGCAGCTCAATGTTTTGCAATCGGCAAATCTACCGATTTCTCGTCGACTCGTTTCCGAGTCTTATGATGAGAAGGGAAATCAGCCTCAAACTGATTATACCTGCATTGAGTTGAATTCTTCGTCTGATTCTGGAGTTGGAGCAGCCGAGTACTGTTTCGGCGAACAACCAGTTTCATTGAGAACAGCCATGAAGCGTTATGTAACCACTTTCACGCAAGCCTTTTCTGTGAATGCCACAGCGCATTCTACTTTGTCTACCTTGCGTAACATATTGCAACCTGCAAGTCCGTTTTATTCCTTAGTTACGGACCATACAGGAGATCCCACACTCATAAGATATTTGCCTTTGGCATACCTTGGTATGAGAGGTGGCATCCGAAAACGTTTTCGTTTTTCAAACTTTGGAACAAAAGATTTTACTGCTCAGAATGCAATGGTTGCATCGCTAGTATCGACTGGTGGAAGTTTGGCGGAAAATCTTTTGGTTTATGCCGCAGGTACGACTGTTTGTCGTTCTGTTGGTAGTGCTGCTTTTTTACCGCAGACCAATGGTGGAATAGAGATTGAAATCCCTTATTATTCCCCCAATTTGTTTAACTTCTCATTTTCCCAAGATTTTGGGATTTCTGAGTTAGTTAACAATGAAATGTTCACTGATTGGATTACACAGTATACTGTGACGTTCGATCATAACGAAGTTAGCGTACCCATTGGGTTTGCTATCGAAACCGCTACAGCGGAGGATTTCACGTTCATGAGATTTATGGGTGCACCTTATTATACGGTACCATATCTATTCTGAACAAGCGAGGAGGCG
>Ga0058862_10120001_pt1 | contig 9744 bp, 2 predicted proteins | sample SwirhisoilCB2_FD_61147 | JGI IMG/M metagenome (GOLD analysis project Ga0058862, IMG submission 61147) | Switchgrass rhizosphere and bulk soil microbial communities from Kellogg Biological Station, Michigan, USA for expression studies - soil... | ecosystem: Host-associated > Plants > Roots >... | reverse complement strand
AGTAGTTTAAACTACTGCGTGCAGCATACTTTTTACCTGGTTGGACAACAGGTTAACCCCCGTGCTAAATGACGCTATAAAATTTAAATGTAATTTTGTGTTTGTCCCCTATATGTTTGTAAGTGTATAATCATGATGAGATGAGCACACCATTGATTTAAGAGGTTTCGGACCGATAGTTGACTTGAGCCGTGAAGTGCCCTACTAAGCGCATTAGGGTCAACTAGCAAATGTTCGCCAAGGAGAAACGAAGACGGTGCGTATTTGAAGTTTCAACAACTCATTACATTATTTCGAGTTTCGTTGGTTCAATATAAACATTAATTGATTTTGATGAATATTATTACATTGATTAGCATGGATGTGCCAGAAGAGGCCCTACCCTAGCGTGTTCGCCCAGTTAGACGGTTAACTACCGTCGCCCAGTTAGAACGATTGATCTAATAATTAAAGTTCGATGATTTTAGTGTCCTGTATTGATTGTACATGAGTAAACCTTATAAGAAGATTTAATGAATGAGTAAATAGTGAAATAAAATCGAGCGGAGCTGTGACGTGTAGTGGACTATGAGTCTAGGCTACAGAAGCCTTACACAGCACTATGTTGAAATAGAATTTATTCGATGCTCAGGTAGTATGCAAGACTTGATCAAAGCATTAGAATACGACATTTGATTCCAATTGATTTGGTATCGCTCACACAAGGGCAGGTTTTCAAAATTGAACATACCTGCTTAAATAATTGCATAAAACAAAAACAAATAAAACAAGATAAATAATATAATACGAATTGATACAACTAATATGAAAACGAAAATGGATTATGTATATCAGAACAATTTTACAACAATGCTGAGTATGACCCCTGAACAATTTATGACAAATGTAGACCCATTATTTTATGATTGGCTAGCATCCGAGCAGGGTGTAGTTACTGATTATGCAGATAGAAAGCGGAAACAACCGTTTTGCTTCTGTAAAGATGATGAAGAGGATTACACAGACTGGAATTTGAGATTGAAAAGATACGATATGAGAATGGCCGATTTTTATGGAAAATGCCCGTATTCTAATATAGAATTTAGTGACACAGGATTTACAGTTAAGAGCTTATATAGTTTGTCCAAAAATAAATTGAAGGATTTGGGTATTCACAACCATATGACACCAATCAAAAAGAGATTATTTGGATGTATGTGTAGTGAACACTATATTTATCCTAACAAGATGATTGGCTCCCGCCCAGGAAAAGATTTTTTTTTTGTTACTTATTGTGATAACTACGCTTACGCTGAAAAACCTGATTTGATCTATTATGACAAACCTATCACTAATGATGTTGTCGTTACGTATGTTAGCGTTCCAAGCTATCACTATCAAAAGACCCACGCGATAATGAGTGGAAATGAGATTAATGTCCGAGAGTTATTAGATTTTGATACAACTCTGACTGATGATTCAGATCAAGGTGGTCATCACATATATAATTTGCGAAGAAACCGAATAGGCAAATTTTATTATGAGATGAAACGTGATTGTATAGCAAGCAGATTGTATTACAGAATAATGAAAGGACAACAATTTAATGGATATTCAGAAATGTGGGAACAACAAATGGGAATGTTAGATAACTTCTTTAAGGTAGAGATAAGTGAAGATAGTAGAAAATATGTAGATGATAAAATAGAGGAGCTTAAAACCTTAGCTGAAAGTAATAGTGAGAGGATAGCAGATGGAGCGATGACGTTAACAGACCAGTTAGCGAGAAAAGATCCTATCAAAGTACAGATAGGATTAGAAAACAACTATGCTGTCTTGTTAGCTGAGCTTACATCCCTGGGTTATGCCATATGGAAAGCCAAGGACTATGCACATTTGGCTTCAATTGTCACTGTGTATTTGATGGGAAAAAGAGTAGCAACACAATTGATTTACGATTTCTTGGACTTACTTAAAAAAACATTTTCGAAGGCTGAGCAAGAGTCAGAAGACGAAACAGTGGATAAAGCAGGATTCTGTTTATTTAATGGAATATCTGCGATTTTCACTGGATCACTGAAGACAATGAAAGAATATGTCAACGTATTTAGAAATGCAACCATTTTTGAAAGAGGAATTAGATCATTTAAAACTATGGTCGATTGGCTATTGAACGTTTTGAAAAAAAGTTTGAATTGGGTATATTACCAGGTGACTGGAGTAAATCTGTTCGATCAAGAAACTGAAGATGGCTTGAGTAAGTGGTTGAAAGAATCACAAGATATATTGACACCTGCAGGAAGAGCAAATCCAGATAGTGAAGCTGTCTTAGAAAAAATTTCAGACTTGATGACCCAAGGATGGGCTATTAATAGTGTTATTAAGGATAACCCACGCGAACAAGAGTTTAAAACTACGTTTACTAACCTTAGATTATTAAGTGTGAAATCGAGACATATACAAGAGGAAGCTAGAACGATGCCTGCTCCTTTTTTGGTCTATCTATATGGTAGAACAGGACTGCGAAAGACAACTAATATCATGAAGTTGGCATCAAAGTTTGTACAGTACGACCCTACAATTGAGACGGAAGCCGAGAGAATTGAAATTCTGGAGAATATGGATAAATACATTTACTATAGAGCCCCAGAAAATATCTATAACGATGGATTGAAGGCGAGACACTTTATTGTGGCCCATGATGATGCGTTTCAGAATGTGGATAGTCAAGCTAGGCCAAACCCTGAGATGCTGGAATTGATCAGAGGGGTCGGGCCTGCACCACAATTGCCACATATGGCAGACGTAGAGGAGAAGGGACGATTTCAAATGAGGACTCGTCTGATAATATGCACATCAAATGTGGCTTATCCTAATCCGATAGAGTCCATTAGTAAACCATCGGCATTACATCGCAGAATATCGACTTTCAGACACAAGGTGACGTCAGATCCTGATCAACCTTTTAGGTGTCAGCGAACTCACAAGACAGAGCGAGGTGAAGCTAGACCAGAGGGACCAGTTATGGACTTTGATACTTATGTTGATGAATTTGTAGTGGAAGTTCGGAAATGGTTCGCTGATCAGAAGCAATACGCTGAGGATATAAAGGATTATACCAAGGATATTGTTGATGAAGTACGAAAGTCAGCATCTTATAAGTTAGAGATAGAAAAAAAAAATGTGATTGCGCAACAACAGATTGGCGAATCGTACGTCTCTCGAGACTTTTACGAAGGATATGTAGACTGGCTAATTGATAATTCAGGAACGCTGGAACTATCACATAGTTCTAATGCACCCGAGTTCATCAAGGACATCTTTAGAGTAGCGACAGATGATAATATAAAGAATAAGAAAACAAAATTGGAAATAGTTTTTATGAAGTTGGCCTTGACCGAAAATCAAATTATAACATTGAGTGAACATTCAAGTTATAAAGCATATTTGGAATGGAGATCAACTAGAGACAATATAGATAAGAAAACGAGATTAGCCCTATTGAAGCATAGATTACAGAAATTTAATGATGAGAGACCGTGGTTGGCCAATGTGACTAAAGCATTAGCAGTGGCAATATCATTGGGAGCATCATATTGGATAGTTAAAAATGTGGCCCCAGTAGTTTACAATTGGGCCAAAAAGGTATTAATTAAGATTAAAAACTGGTTTGTAGAATCAGGAGAGTATTTGAGAGCTAGTATGATGAGTATAGTTGAAGTGGGAAATAAGAAATTTGTTAGATTAATTAGATCTATAAGAAATAGCTTTAAATCTGAGGACGTGTTGTACGATGCAAAAGAGTATTTCTCAGATAGTGACATCGCTAAAATTGAAGAAGTCGGTAAGAGAATAGCGACAGGATCCCTGGAGGATGTTCATATACACGATGCAAATTTTGTACAGCAGAAGGACACTGTTCAGTTCAGACCTGGAAGGCGAATTAAGGAATTCTCTAGGATAACACAGGAGCTGGCAAACTATGATGTAGAACAAGACAAAGCTAACAGAAGAAACAACCCTAGGATGGCTGCACATTTGACTCAAGAATTTTTAGACGATGCTGGAATGAATACAGCATTGACTAAAATAGAACAATCAATGTTTTATATCAAATTTGTCGAACAAAAAACCATAGAACCAAAAGGTGTGTTTTTGGGATTGACTGCGGATAAATTCTTGGCATTTGGACATGCTTTACATGCGATAAATGCAAAGGGTAGTTTCGTGATGAATCATTCCGGTGTGGATGTGGTTGTGGATAACGATCAAATTGAAGTGTGTGTTCTGCCTAATGACGAGACGGAGGGCTTTGAAATGCCCAATATTATGTCAATACAGCAATACTGCGAATACCACATAGATAACATGAAGAACCTACGAGATGCCGTTGTTATAAAAATCAAAAACAAGAACTTACCAACAGCACCAACTGTTATGAAACAAATCTGTACTTCAAAAGACAGGTTGCAAATAATGGGAGGTAAAGGTGTGCTGATTAATAATAACTCAGCTGCATCAAAGCTTTATAATACAGTCGGACCCTTTAAGATGAATGAGAAACCAATATACACTGAGGGTAGAGCAACGTATAGAATGGTTGATTCCATAATGTACTCTGCAATAACCCATAAAGGTAGTTGTGGTTCGCCATTGATCCTACAAAATCCTAGAGTTCAAGGTAGATTGATTGGAATACACGTTGCTGCATTATCAGATGGTATTAACGGATGTATGGCGGTTTCAATTTACAAAGAACTATTGGAAGATGCTATTAACAGGTTGGATTCAGGCAAAGATGTGACCAATGTGAATGATTTGCAAATGCAAGAGATGGGTTTGGAAATGGATGAAGAGTTTGTTACTTCTGAAGCGCGGGAGCTCGGTGACGGGATGTTTGTCTTTGGAAGAGTATCAAACCCAGTGTATCTGCAAAAGGACACGAAGTTGAAGAAAAGTCTGATACATGGTGAGGCCTTTCCCTCTACTATGGAACCAACAATGTTGGAACCATATATTGACGAGGGTCAAGTGATTGATCCTATGATGCGAGGTCTTGAAGGCTTTAGAGGACAGAATGGTGAACTTGATGATGGCTATGTGAAGAGTGTAGTGTCGTCGGTTTTTGATCATATATATCAGAGAAGTGAACACAAGTGCGAGCAGTACGATAGAGTCTTTACGTTGGAGGAAGCCGTGTTTGGTCTGCCTGATGATCCAGCTTTCAAACCTATCGATAGAACAACATCGGGAGGCAGAACGTGGGATAGTAAAGGTTGTAAAGGTAAGTCCTACTATATAAGAGGTGAAATTGGAAGTAAGACTAATCCGCCTTTTATACATGAAGACTTGCGAAAGAAAGTGAATGAACGATTGGAAAAAGCAAAACAAGGAATTCGAAAGCAAACAATATATCAAGACACCTTGAAACCTGAAAAGAAGAAGAGGAAAACAGATCCGATGTATAGTACAAAACCAAAAACGCGAGTATTTTCTAACGGACAATTGGATTATAACCTGCTAGTTCGAATGTATTTTGGAGGATTTATTCTTTGGTTTATAAAAAACATGATAGCAAATACATCGTTGGTAGGAATCAATATGTATAGTGCAACTGTTAATTATTTAGCTAAAAGTTTGGCATCCTCTGGAGGAGTATTGGCAGGTGATTTTGAAAATTATGATAAGCGTTTGCGAGCTGACATTGGACGAATAATATTGTCTCATTTCATAGAACCTTTCTATAAAAAAGCAACCAAGGAAGAGAGAATGGTAAGATTAGTATTGTTTTGTGACTTGATGAGATCATTACATATTACTGGAGATATATTGTACATGCTTGTTAAATCAATACCTAGCGGACATCCGCTAACTACAATATTCAATAGCCTGTATAATTTGATAGCAGCTGTGCTAGTTTACCTAATGGTTGTTCCAGTATGGTATAGAACAGTGGCTTTATTTTTTAAGTTAGTTGTGTGTTATTTTTACGGAGACGATAATATTTTTGGTGTAGATAAGTCAATAATTCAATATTTTAACTATAAGACATTGGTGGAGGCATATTTAAAGATAGGTATGATATACACAGATTCGTCCAAACAACATATGGATGGTGTGAAGTTATATGATAAGTTAGAAGATGTTACTATTCTTAAGAGATATTTTAGATTTGATTATAGAATGGGTAGATATGTAGCTTGTTTAGATAAGTCCGTTATTGAAGAGATGGTTAACTGGGTACACGATACACTTGATGAGAAAGTTGCCCTTTATTTAAATATCAATGTGGCGACGAGAGAAGCCGCTTTGTGGGATTTTGAATATTATGACAACTTCACATTGAAGATCAATGCTGCCCTAAGAAGTAGAGGCTTAGAAATTGTGCCGATTGAACCATATGGTCTACTAAGACAACAGGTCTTGGTTGAGTATATGTATTGATAAAACAAAAATACCAGACCGGGAAGTCTTTAAACTAACCTTGTTGGATTGCGACCCAACTCGTAAGAGCTAGGCACTAGAAAGACCCTTAGTGTGACATAGAGAGGGCGGAAAAGAACAGTATTACCTAAGTGAGCATTTCGTAGATCTAAATCACGAGGGTGTAAGAACCAGATGGATACAACAATAATTACAAAAGAAAATGAAATTGAGGAGACTCAAAACCAACTTATGACACTTGTTGATGAAGCACCAACGGCCTCTAGTACGGTACCATTATCGTCAGGGGGTGAAAAAAGTGTTACATCACAAGAGACAAGGCAACATTTATTGACTGATTTCTTGAAGAGAGAGGTGATTCTATATAAAGGTACGATATCGTCATCACAGCCACAAATGACAATTTTGGCTAGATTGACTTTCCCGTTAGATTTATTGGATCACCCAATGTATGGACCCAAGTTGGATGGTTTTAGATTCATGCGGGGATTAGCCGAGGTTAGAATCGTGATAAATGCCCAGCCATTTCAAGCTGGAATATTTAGAATGGTTTATTTCCCTGTGTTGTCACCGGATGATAACTATAACACTTCTCTTGGTACCATGAAGCAACTGACAGGTCTGAACGGTGTGGATATAAATCTAGAGTCTAAAGAACCTATGGTGATAGAGATTCCATTTATATACCCACTACCGTCTTATGATATGATAGTTGAACCGGATGCGTATGCAAATATGGTATTTGTCGTCTATTCACCCTTATCGGGTGGAACAGCTGACTTTACTGTTTTTGCTAGATTCAAAGAGATTGATGTTTCAATGCCAACTTCTCAAACGATACCTTCGACACGAAGAGCTATGAGATATTTGCAGCAGATGGGTGATGATGACATAGATCGAGTCATTATCCGTAGAATGCGGAATAAAGCTCTAGTAAAGATGGGATTATGGGTTGTTGGTATAGTAAACATTTTTCTTCTATTCATCCAAGGCTATTTGAACCGTCCACAGAGATACAAACAACAAATGGGCGAAGTTGAGAGCGCAAAACCTGGAGGGATGATATCAGGAGTGGCGTCTGCGGTGTCAGGTGTTTCACAACTTGTTTCCGGTCTACCGTTTATAGGCCAATTTGCAAAACCGGTGGGTGCAATAGCTTCACTGGTTGGCAATGTGGCATCGGCATTTGGTTGGTCAAAACCATTGACTAGTCAGGTGCCAACTATAACAAGACCTAAACTTGTTACTGGTATGAACAACTATGACTACCCTGAAAACTCGAATCAAATGGGTTTGAGTGCTCTAAATGCAACAGATGTGACGAAAGATTTGTTTGGAACAAAAATGGATGAGATGTCATTTCAATCACTATGTAGGGTACCCCAGTACATTAATGAATTCAGTATTTCAACTAGCACAGAGAATGATGCTTTAGTATTTAAACAAGAATTGAACCCAGTCATAATGACTAGTGTTCAAAGAAATATTGGTTCATCAATAACTTACGAAACAACAAATCTAGGATTTGTTGCGTGTATGTTTGAACAATGGAGAGGGTCCCTTATGTTGAATTTTAAAATGGCTAAGACGATCTTTCATTCGATGCGGTTGGCTATAGTGTATTTCAACACAGAGGAGGAGCCCCCTGATGTTTATGATTACGTAAGTATGAAAAATTACCAAGTGATTTGGGATATCAGAGAGACTCATGAATCGTTGATTGGAATACCATATATCCAGCCTATTGAGTGGTTGAATGTCTCGCAGAATGATACAAATTTTAAAAGTAGTATTGGTTTTGTGGGTGTCTATGTGTTGAACAAGTTGGTGGTGGCTTCAGCCGCTTCCAACAGTGTGAATGTGTTGGTCGAGTGTTTCGCTGGTGAAGATTTCGCTTTGTCTATTCCAAAAAATCCACGTATTGGAAATTATTATGTGAAACCAATAACAGCAGATTCAGGAATGAAGAGAGGATCACTGATAGTTAACATGGATGGACTAGTTGCAGCTTTGTCAATTCCATGGCGAACCATACCTGTGAATTTGGGTGTTGAGACAACTTATAATATCACAGATTTACCTAATGGATTGAGAGATTCACTAGGAGTCGTGATAACATCATTATCTGTTGAAAGAACAATACAACATTTCACAGTGCACTACAATACAGAAAATTATTCTGCTGAGATACAATATGGACTTCTACAGTACATATTACAACCTATGTTGGTTTGGCCATCAGCTGTAGTGCAGCAACAAACAACAATGAAAACAACATCAGTGACTGCAACAGAAAGGGTTACCGAAGCTACAATAGTAAGTTCGGTGCCAGCCACTGTAGTAAAACTCACGGGAACAACTGGACAAATGTGGATGTATTTGGATGGTGTTTATCATCCAGTCAAAGAAGGCTATACTGCCATACATCTTGGAAAGAAAATTTTGTTCAATCTTAGTGGTTTTAAACAGGCAACTGTAGAGGAATTGAAAGTCAAAGTTTCGCATGAAGATTTGAAATATACTATGATAGTGTACTCAGTACACGAAAGACCTCTGACACTTTTCAAGGAATATTACGTATTTGAAGAAAATTCGTTCCAAAGAACTTGGGAACAGCAAATAGGTAAAGAAGAAGCCATATCAAGGCCATACTTTGAAAAAATTACAGGTGAAACAGTCATATCAGATGACCCAGTTTCGACAACTGTCGGAGAGAGTATCGTGTCATTTAGACAATTGTGCAAAAGATACACTTCATACAAGGAAATAGCTATGACCAACACCCAGAGCTTGGGTGGTGGTTCATATGCGATGTTTGACCCACACGGGTTTGACGGTAGTGATGGCCAGGTCGTTGATTACCTATCAATGGTCGCACCTCTCTATCGTTTTTACAACGGTGAGATCAGATACAAGTTCGTCATCAAAAACACGAACGACCATACCGTCTATCATGGACCAATAGACGTTTATTTGTTAAGCAATTACAATTTGAATAGTCCCCCGGCTGTACCTTCCTTGGTATCGAGTCACTTTGTGATGTTCTCAGGAATTGAGGGTATGGGAGAGTTTACTGTTCCTTATTACAATAGGAATAACAAAACGATTCTAGGAGACACTAGAAATAGTGGTCAACTAGCTCCAATACCTCATCGCATGTTGATCAAAATTAATGGACCTTCAACAAACTTGAAGCTCTATTTGTGGCGATCAATGGGCGAATACTTCAGTTTTGGAACGACGCTTAGTGCCCCTTTATTGGTGGGTACGTCGGTATAATTAGATGAATTTCGGTTTATAACTGGAATAGTTAAATGTGAG
>Ga0058862_10123175_pt1 | contig 9901 bp, 3 predicted proteins | sample SwirhisoilCB2_FD_61147 | JGI IMG/M metagenome (GOLD analysis project Ga0058862, IMG submission 61147) | Switchgrass rhizosphere and bulk soil microbial communities from Kellogg Biological Station, Michigan, USA for expression studies - soil... | ecosystem: Host-associated > Plants > Roots >... | reverse complement strand
ATATGATAGTTCTTTCTCATGACTGATGTGCTTTGTTATGCGTAGTTATACGCCCTCTTGGTCATTGCGTTGGTGCCCTGGCCATTTGGAAAAATAGCAACTTTTCTGTCCACTATTGGCTTTCACTTCGATCATGTTGTGTTATACTACCTCTTGTTGGTCTGATTTCTTTTCAGATTTTTAGAGGTGTGGAGAAGTTGTTGGTTTCCCCGCTGGCAACTTTAAGATTTGTTCTGGGGATTTTGTTTCTATATAAAAATCAAAAGTTTCATGTGTTGATTTCTTTCTAGGAAAACAGGTATTCTTACCTCCTGTTTCTTATTCTTTGAAATCTACGGAAGTAATGTTTTATTATCGTCGAGTTCTGGCCGCTCCGTAGTGTCCAGTTCACACCATTGCTTCCCTATTTCCAAGATCCACTAGTCAGGACAGCCAGATAAAGACTGAAACGAAGATGAAGTCGTCTGGTGCCGCCCCGAGTCTAGGTCGTCCTGCATTCCGTTCTGGTTTACGACGTACTGTATCCAGTTTAGGAGTGTTGGTGTTTACTAATGTTTCCCTGAGTGCGTCTTTGCTCTCTATAGGTTCAAGCTTAGACTAGATAGGACAAGCGGTCGACCCCGGTGCATGGAGCCGGTTTTTATATCTAACAAAATGTCAACCCCCACTCAAACTTCAGTAGTTAGTCTGATAGCGGATCACAACGCTAATGAAATTGTGAACCAACAAATGGCTGTTTCTCAGCCCTTTCGTTCCCCGCCGTTGGTGGAACAACCTGCTATGTCTTTTCAAGCAGGTATTTACGCTGACGGCACAAAAGCTTGGTGGCATCCTGAATCGGATCAGTCCGTTCGTTACCGATCCACCATTGCTTCCCTTGACTCTGTCTTTGAGTCAACCCGTGCCTCCCGACCCGAGCCCTCGTGGGCGGAAGCGCCGGAAATCAATCAACTCCTGGATGCTATTTCCAGATCAGCCCCTCGATCAGCCCCCCGCGTTCGAGTGGCTCGATCCTGGTTACCCAGTTTCGCTTTGTCGGTATCTCCCATCCGAGAAATCGTGGCGACTGGAGCGCCAGGTGCACAAAGGTCCATCTCTCACAAAGTTCCTCCGAACGCGCGAGATCGGACAGAATCACTTTTTGCAACGACCCCGTCATCGTCAACAATTCGAGAATTTGTACTGGACGGATCCATCTCTGATTCGACAGATCCCTCCTACGTCACTTTCGATTCCTTATCAAATGTGGCTTTCAAGACCCGAACTGGGCGAATTGTTACAATCGACGAGATCAAATCTTTAGAGCTGAAGTTGGCTTCTGAACCGCTTCCGCTCCGTACCAATCCCGCAAGACTTGCCAAAGCTCAATGGCGAGCCAAGAAGGCGAAGAAGCCTCTTGTTCTTGACGATCCATTTGAGTCCCTTCCGGATCTTGTTCAAGATGAGCCAAGGAAGTCCCCTAAGACGACATTCCGTTCAGGCGCGATGCGTGACCGTCCTCGAGATGTGATCGTTCGAATGCGCAAGTATCTGTCCAAGTTTGATAAACATTATGAATTTGGACGGTGTTTCAACTTGTCGTCTGAAGTCGATGTGATCAATCTTATCGAGTTTTACTCCGTTCATTTGCGGACACTCATGGACCGCCGTTATGTCATTACGGATGTTTTGACTGGAACACCGGCCTATTACCGAAAACTCGACTTGTTGCGTCGTCAGTCTGTTGTTCGTTGGATTTCTTCATCAACTGTGCGGCGTTATATTTCGCACATGATGACAATACTCGGAGAATTTGAGTTCTCGTTTGCTTTTGGCCTTTGGAATCATTGGCCCTCTGAACGACTTGCCCCTTTTGAAGCACAGTTCAGTGTCCAGAAGCAAATGGAGACCATTTCACCAGCAATTTTTGAAGGGCTCCCTCCGCGTCCTGCTACGCCTCCCTCTTCCGTTCACGTTCCGCCCGTGTCTGCCTCATCTCCTATGTATGATGAGAGTACTGGGTCAACGCCTTCTGTGTTTGACTTGGATGATGCTCCGGCAGCATTCCGGGCTACGAAAAAGAAGAAGGGATGGTGGGGTTCGATGACGTCTGGTTACAGGTCTGTAACACAATCCAATTTTGTTCAAAAGACTCGGGCAATTTTTCCGTCCCCACCTTTGTTTCCCTCAAAGGCACTTACTGCGGCTGCTATTGCAGGCGCGTCAATTGCTATGGGAAGCGGGTTTGGGCTTTTTGCCGGAGCCGCTGTTACTGCTGTTGTTGCTTCAATTGCTGTGCCCTTAGAGACTGCGACTCGCCAAGTTGCTGAAGACTTGAAGAAGAAGACAGATGATTTATCATCGTCCTGGTCTTTTAAGTCAGTTTTCAACCAAGTGTTGGAGAGCATTAAGAAAGTTTGGCGAGAGTATGTAGATCCCCGAGCTGTAGCCTCATTAATATGGGGTGCATTTTGGCGTTTGTTGACTGTGTATATTACGTTCCGTTTGATTCGGGCAATTATGCCACAGACACTGCTCGATACTTTGTGTGCAGGAGCTGTGTCAGTTTTTCCTTTTATTCCACGATCATTTTTTGAAGTTTTGTTTGCTTCGGTTGCTCCGGTTGCTCAGAGTGATTCCGATGAGGATGAAGAGAGTGATGAAGAGGAAGAGATTGAGAAACAAGCCGGAGAAGGCTTGACATCTACACATATTGTAGATTTTTTGACACGGATTTTGTCATCCGGGAAGAGAGGTTTCAAGGCCACATTTTGGTGGGGTGTAGATTATTTGCCGAAGTTTCATCGGTTGTCACAGGCAATTGAGTATTTCATTAAGAAGGCGAAGGAGTACATTTATCCGGCCATTTCAAATTGGTTGGATATTCCTTTGCCTATTCTGCCAATTGAACATTCGATTATGGCAGCATATGATGAAGCAGTTTTGATTGACGAAACACAACGCATGCTGGGTGGTTGGGGTGTTTTATTTCGCTCTGACCCTCGGTACCAGTTGCGTGTAGATCAACTTGTTCATTCAGTTGCGTCAGTCACTGCAGCATTAGCTCGTACTGTGTCGACGAGTGAAAAGGAGAATAAGATTCATCCTATTGTCCGTAGTCGTTTTGACCAGGCAACTGTTCTAGCACGTAAGTGTCATTCAGAGCTGATGGCTTTTTATTCAAATTCACAGATGCGCCCATTGCCTGTGTGGTTATCATTTAGTGGTGCCCCGGGTGAAGGAAAGTCAAATGCTGTCATGTTTTTGGAGCAGGCCATCAAGAAACAGATGCATCTCCGTGGATTTGAAGGATATTCAACAGAGTTTTCTCAGTTGGATGTCTTTAAAGTTCCCCAAGGTGAGATGTATTGGGATGGTTATGATGGCCAGTCTTTCTTGTTTATGGATGACATTTTCCAAGTGAAGGATCTCCAGATGCGAGCTCAGTTGTCTGCATTTTTGATGGTCTACATGTCGTCAGGACCGTGTCCACTTCTTGTAGCCGATATGACCGCGAAAGGCAAGCGGTATATGACGGCGCCATTTTTGTTTTCCACTTCGAATGAAGCCAAGCCCAAGGATTTGGGTATTGTTCGTGATGACGCCTTGCTGCATCGTCAGACGTTGCCTTTTGATGTCCATCGGCACACGTGTTCGAAACAAGGGTTGTGCCAGGAAAAGTGCCATTTCGATTTCGGTTTGGAGTTCGAAATACGCGCACAGATTCATGATAGCGATAAAGATGATCCTGTCTTTCTTGCGATCAATGGAGAGTCCCGGCCTATCTTGGCAGCTCATGAAATTCCTGCTTTAGCTGTTGCGATCTATGAGAACAATGTTCGGTTTATGGATCGTTACAAGGAGCCTCTGCCTGATGGTCCAACTATTCGGAAGGTTGAGTTGAAAACTCCTCGGATCAAGATTGACTTTGAACCTGATCAGAGTAAGAAACCTGCTGAGTTGGAATTGCCTGTTCAGAAGAAACTTTTTGAGGCAATTATGGCTCGAATTGAACGGTATGTTGACCGAACAGCTCCTGTTCTCAAGAGTCTCGACGGCCGTGTCGAGGAAATTACTGCAGACTTGGAAAAAGATGATTTGCCGGTAAAGCAGATGTTGAAGGTGGAAGAAATTGATTCGCCCCTACCTCTTTCTGCTCGAGAGCGATTGTCTTATCACGCCCAAAAGGTGATGACAAAGTCCAAGCAGTTTAAGGAAGAAGCTGTCTTGAATGCAAAACAGATTTCTGAGGGAATGGAAAAACGTTTCCTTGAGAATATTCGGATGACGCGTGACAATATGCGTCAGTTCTACGCACGTTTTGCGAACAATTCAGGGAATGCGTCGAGTGATTGTGCTCATTTCCAAGCCGTCATGCCGACATCAATGTGGCATTTATGGCGGTTGCAAAAACCCTATGTGACGTCCCTAGGTACTGGTGAGTATTACAAACTCCAGAAGTCATATCATGACTGTCTCAAGAAGTTGGTTGTAACACCGGCTATTGAGTTGGAGTGTGAGAAGATTGAGGCTGGCTTGAATGAGCGGTCTCAGCAAGATTACCAGCAATTCGCGACGTCACCGTTTTTGACTGGGTTTAAGAACTCCTGGTTTTTGTCATCGAATTTGGAGGTCGCTACAGAAGCGGATAGCCTTCAGTATTATTACGAGAAGTATCATACTGGAGAGAAGGATGTACCAGGTGTTGCTTATAGACGTGCTAAGGCGCGTTACGAACTTGGCAAGTTTTTGGGAACATGCTCGTTGTTTACTGTGGCTCTTGCTGTTGTTGGTGGTCTCATTTATGGGATCGTATCAGCAATCAAGAGAGTTTTCAATTTCTCAGAGAAGCCACTTAAGCAGTCAGGACGTTTTGCTGGAGCGAAGGCACGACCCCGTATTAATGTACGGGCTCGACCTGCTCAAAGAGAACCACGTGTTGTGAAGCAAGCTGAGGGTTTGGAAGGAATCGAGAGAGTGTTGGAAGGCAACTTGTTCAATATTGCCACAGGCCACCGGAAGATGTATGCTCTAGGCGTCGGCAAGAATGTATTTTTGGTTAATAAGCATTTCTTAGACGATGTGGAGAGCGATGAGTACATAATGTTTGGTGCTGATGGCTTGTCAAGTATGGTGTCTGTTCGTTATGGAGATTGTACAGTGATAGAGCCCTCGTCACCAAATTATCGGTTCCTGGTTGTTCCTGGTCATCGCCCTGTCCGGACAATCACTCATTTCTTCCGTGACACCTTGATTGATGGAGGACCCATGATCTATCGGATTCATCCTGTTTGGGAGGTTGCGAAGGAGAAGGCTACAGTCTTTGCTCGTATTTTGCAATCGAATACCTGGGAGCGTCTGACGCAAGATATTGAAGACTGTGATTTCAAAGTCTACAATATGGAGAATGCTAACGGAATGTGTGGTGTGCCGTACTACGTGAAGAATATCCGGTCTGGACCTCATATCATAGGGATTCATGGAGCTGGCGCAAGTCGGTCTGATTTGAGTTTTGGAGCGTCTGTTTTACGTTCAGATGTTGAGGATGCTTTGGCTCGGGCTGATGTGATCAATGAGAAGCTCCATGTGCCCGAATTACGTCCGCGTCCTGATGTGGAAGCAATTGTACAACAATCTGAGGAGTTTCCAGCTGGAATTCCCATGCCTTTCATTCCAGGCGTGGAGCATGTTGGAAAGATCACGAAGACATTCCGACTGCAGACCAATACGAAGCTCACTCCGACAAATCTTCATCCGGACTTTGAGTTGTCAGATGAGGAAGGGAAGGTATCAATGGATTTCCCTGAGCTTACTCGTCATCCTGCTCCTTTGAGTGAGAGACCCCTGAATAAGGTTAATCGAAAGTATGCTGAGTTGAAGGAGAAGCCAAACGTGTCCTACAACTTTCCCCAGGAATGGGTGGAGTTGTATCCTAAGGATGCGTTTTTACCAAAGGATTTTTCTTCAAAACGAGCTGCTAAGATCCTTACCCCTCAAGAAGCAATTATGGGGGGTGAAGGTGTTCCTCCGCTTGATCTCACCAAGAGTCCTGGATTTCCATGGACGGCAGAAGGAAAACGCCGTCCTGCTGTTCTCCTGTCTCGACCGGGTGTGGTGGCGCCAAGTTTTTTGGAGTCACTCGAAGAGTTGAAACAGGAACTCAAACAAGGTGTCCGGCCAATGGTTGTACAAGATGCCCTAAAGGATGAGCTTCTGCCGAATGAGGATGTCGCAGCTGGGAAAGTGCGACGTTTTTGTATAGGCGAGTTGAACTATTTGGTGTTGACTATTATGTATTTGTATTACTTTTTAGATGAGTTGGAGAAGCACCCGGCTGAGACTCCGTGTTCTGTAGGGTTGAATGTTCACAATCATGAGGAGTGGGGTGCTCTTTATGAGCGCCTAGACCGCCATCCTAATAAAATGGCTGGTGATTATTCTGGTTATGAGTATTTTATCCCTGCTCAAGGACCTTATCTTTTTGCCGATTTTGTTGATTATGCAGCACCGTTGGATCCAGAGAATTCGACCATACGGCGGAATTTGATCTTGTCTCTGTTGTTCTGCTATCATGTGTTGATGCAGAACTGTTATTTTACAGGGAAAGGAAATTCGTCTGGAAACGGTATTACAAGTGTGTATGGAAGTTACGTGAATGACATTTTTCATTTTGTTGCGTTCATTGCTGCAGGTTATTCACCTGAGGATTATGTGAAGAAAGTGGAGCGAGCATTTTACAGTGACGATTCAGTCGTGTCTGTGAGTGCTCATTGCCCTGAGTACCACATGCTTTACCTTCAGGAGTTTTTCTCTGATTTTGGAGTCGTTTATACTGCCTCAAATAAGGGAGAAATCAAGTTGCCGTATATTGAGTTTTCTGAGATTGAGTATTTGAAAAGGAAGTTTGTTTCGAGAGGCGGTGTGATTTTTGCTCCTTTACGGTTGGCGTCGATCTTAGAAGCCCCTATGTGGGTTGACCGGTCATCCGATGATCACATCGCAGACACAATTAACGCCCTTCGGAGTGTCTTGTGTGAGTTGTTACATTACGGAAAGGAGGATTATGAGAAGTACAGGCGAGTTGCTCGTCGGTATTGTGATGCTGTTGGTCGTCCCACAGTGTTTCCGCATTTCCATCATGCTCAGTTTATGTTGCCTCACCTCGCTGTTATTGAGTGAGGTGGCAACCGGGGGTGCGACCCCGTTAAAAGTCGCCAGTGCTGGAGTCAAGTTGTTTGTTCTTTACAATCAGATGACCGGGATTGACGTTTCCTCTGCTAAAAGCGTCACATTGCCTGCGATTAGAAGTTTCTGCAGGACACCCTCCTTGAGGCAGTTAGTTTGCGTGCTAGCTGTTTATCATTAATTACGCAACCGACCCGCATATTCAGACCCAAGCGGCGCCCCAGGAATTGTCTGAGGATATCGTTCCCAATACGATTGAGACAATTTCAACAACGTTGGCGGATACAGGGACTGCGATGATTGTCCAGCCTATTCCGTCAAACTCATTGGTCGTGCGTCCATTGCCCGACCAGACTCCGACCCGTATGTTGGAGAGGTTGATGCAGATGCCCACTTTCACTTGGACTGTGTCAATGCCAGCAAGTGTAACCACGTTGCCTGCTGCTCAAGTTCTTAATCCATTTAAGTTTCTAATAACGGATGCAACGTGTACATCAATCCAGGATGTAACGCAATGGTATTTCTACATTCGGTCAGACTTGGAAATTCATTTTCGGCTGAATACGAACCAGTTTTACGCTGGTGCTCTTGCTATTTCAGCACGTCCGGGTGGTGTCGGAAACTTCAGTGATAGTTTGCAACAAGCTCGATCCTGGCTTGGCATGAAGATCATTTCTGCTGCAAAGCAGGACACGGTAGTTCTCACACTGCCGTGGCCTTTGCCTGAACGTTTCGTTCCTATTTCTGACATTATTAACAACCGTGGAGTATGGACTGTGTACATTGACATTTTGTCTCCACTGGTTGCTGCAATTTCAAGTCCCTCTGGAATTGATGTGTCCATTTTTGTACGGTTCAAGAATCCTCAGCTTGTGTTTCCATGGCATGCCCAAAGTCCCCACCGTAATCAGAGTGGGAAGCAGGTTGTCAAGCAGTCCGGAAGCAGTACACAAATTAAGCTGCCCCGGTACAAAGCCAAGCGACAGGTTGTCCATGTGTCTACGTCTCATAAGGATCCAGTCCAGGAGGCGCAATCACCTAGTTCCCCTAGTGTGATGTCCACAGTGGGCACGTTGCTTGGTATGATTCCAACTGTTGGCCCAATTTTGGAAGAAGCTACAACACTTATCAACCCAGTCATGTCAATTGTGAGTGCATTGGGTGGTTTGTTGGACAAGCCTGAAATGGATGAGCCTCCGATGCGTGTTTATCCAAATGTTGCAGCTAACATGTGTACTGTGGATTCACCTGATCAGAGTCAGCCCTTGGCAACGTACAAGACGTCGTACCTCAACATTGACCCATCTGTCATACCTGGAGGAGAGAATTGGACTGTTGCACGGGTGGCTCAAACTCCTGTGCTTCATTCCCAGTTCACATTTACAAGTACGAGCAATGAGTGTACTGTACCCTTTTTGGCCAATGGCACGCCTTTTTCGTTGGCTGCCAACTCTCATGCGTTCTGGCGTGGGAGTGTACGCTATATGATAAAGTTCTTTGCATCAGCGTTTATTTCTGGCCGATTGCTCCTTGTACTTTCTCCCTCAGCTACTGCGTCTGAGAACTCGATTGCTAACAATTTGAGTCGAGTAATTGACGTGAAGGGTGATACGACTGATTGTTTTACGGTGCCCTTTGTTTATCCGTATGACTTTTATCCGGGAATTTTGCAGAATCCAGTCCCACCTGCGAGTATGCTCAATTTGCAGTTTTCATTACTGAACCAGATTGTGACGAATGACGTTTCTGTCACACCATCGATCGACATGGTGATCTTTGCGGCTGCTGGTCCTGATTGTCAATTTTCAGGACCCCTGGATGGGTATGAAATGGAATACACCTATCCAAATACGTCAGCCGTGCTCCGTGTTTATCGTGCAAAACTTGCTGCTGCCCGCAAGGCAAGGGAGCGGAAAAAAGATGACATGTTTGACTTTAAAATTGTCAAACAGTGTGATGTTTTTGCTGAGTTCAAAATTGCATTTCCACCATTTATGCAAGATTGTCAATACTTAGCTGACTCACACCACGTGGTTAGTGAGACTACCATGTATGTCACAGATCTGATGAAACGCTACCAAGCAGCAGGTCCGCCCCTAAATTCAGTCACGTCAACTGTTCAGTACCCAAGTACGTACAATCCGGCGTCAGTCACATTGGGGTACCTTTGGAGTAGGTGCTTCATGTTCAAGAGAGGTGGGGTTCGTTACAAGCTCATTTTTGACCCTACCAGTCCTCGAATTACTGCTGCATGGGCGTGCCGCCAAGTTCCTTGGGCGGGCATACCTGTTGGCCGTGCTACGCAAATGAGCTCCAGTTTTGGAAATTCAAGTGTTCTTGACATAACTGTGCCTCATATGGTTCCATTGCCATTTTATTCGGAACCAAATTTACAAAACATGGTTGGTGATGGCATCCCCGTGTTTGCTCTGTCCTCTGGTACAGATGCTGCTCCACAAATCCAGAACTTTCTCACGCTCACTGCTGTGAGAGATGATTTTCAACTTGGCTTCCTCATCGCCCCTGATGTGGTTGCCTCGTGATCTTCCGACCTGCGAAATTTCGTGGGTTGACCCGATTGGGTTACAGGTGTTGAGTCCCTGTTAAGCAACTCGTGACTTGTTCCGAGCTCTGTCTTAGCACACTGTGCGCTGGCCCAATGTGGGGGTTTACCGCTCGAGTCTTTTACTCGCGGCCCACGATTTTTTCCAAAAGAAAATAAAACAAAAAAAAAACC
>Ga0058862_10149499_pt1 | contig 9944 bp, 1 predicted proteins | sample SwirhisoilCB2_FD_61147 | JGI IMG/M metagenome (GOLD analysis project Ga0058862, IMG submission 61147) | Switchgrass rhizosphere and bulk soil microbial communities from Kellogg Biological Station, Michigan, USA for expression studies - soil... | ecosystem: Host-associated > Plants > Roots >... | reverse complement strand
AATTTTTGTTTTGTTTTAATTTTAATACGATAGTAAAAAATATAAAAACTATCTAATAGATCATTAGATCAAAGCTAAAGCCGCAGGGGCCGCAACTTTGGTGACGCTCCAAACAAGCGAAGCAAGTGCTTGTATTTTCGGATCTTTAGCTAAAGTGCTAGCTAAAGTCACTAGTTTTCTTATATGTTTCGGATTTTCTCCGATTCCGCTACGAATGTAGGCCAAGACGATGGCTGCATACAAAGTTCTGTACGCTGCTTGTCCAATCGGCGGATATTCCAAGTGTCCTACGCTGCTCATACCTTGAAATTCCCAAGTACAACAAATATCTATAAAGAAATTTGTGGGAATGGTAACTTCAGCACCTTCATTCATGAAGATAGATGTAGGATTTTTGAACACGACTATGTAGAAAGGAAAGAACCGATCACGAATGAAAGGTGAATCTACATTTTTAAAGACGGTCGTATCAGTTGGAATGTAACCCCATTGTTCATTCGAATCTCTCATATACATGAAATCATCTCCTTTGGTCGGATCAGGGGTTGTCTGTTTAGGTCCAGTCAGTTGTGAAACTTTATTAAATAAAACTTCAGGATCTGTCACAACTGTAAAGTTTTGATATTCGGCTTTGGAAATTCGCCGAGCTATCTGTTGTGATGCATTAGTACCAGCTGCAGTGTTCGTAGATCGAATAGTAATTTGAACTGCATTAGGTCTAAACAACGGGTATGACGTGAGATATTTCTCAAAATCTTGTTTTTTAAGACCAATTTCAATGGAATTGACTGCATTTCCGATGCTATATCCGTACGGAATATGTTGCCAGGAGTAATCTGCAGCTCGTTCTAAGATACTTCCATCTACTCTGAGTCTGTAATCTCCAACAGCGCCTGGTGTCGGTGCTGTAAATGTGAACCAAAAGCCTAAGCCTTTTGCAGTGGCTAGAGCTGTGGTAAAGGCCGTGAAATTGACTCCAGTATAGACTTTGGTTGTCCAACCGGGTTGTGCTGTAAAAAAGCCAGGAGCGTTATCAAAAATTCCTGACGACGTGGTGTTATCATCATTCATAGTATACCATCCCATAGCTACAGTAACTGCAGAGGATGAACCATTGTAAAATTGTTGTGTTATTGATACATTAGCTCCTACGTTGTATTTTCCAGGATAGTAGGCACCTGGTGTGTTTGTGATTCCTTCGTAATTGCTTCCTACATTAATGGGTGTAGGTTGAATTGTGTAGTTTTCATTTCCAAGCCATGGAACATCGATCATATATCGTGTTGTCCCCAAACCTCCAAGTTCAGCCCACGCTTTATTGTGAGTATCAGTGTCAGCTTGGAAGTCAGTCATTTGCAAGATTGGTCCGCTCGCGTCAAGAATATTTACCATATTCTTGTGACTTGGGTAAAAAGCGAATGCTACGTATTTTGAATCTTTAGAAGAAGTGTAGTTCAGTGAATATTCACTATCTTCACCACCCCAGATTGCCGTCTGAGAACCGGGTGTATCTGTTGGTAGACGAGTGACCATCTTAGGTGAGAGCATAGACATAATCACTTCTTTGGTGAATTGTTGAGGGTTTTGCTTTCCTCCATAAGGAGATCTTGTAACTCGAGGAGTTGGATTTCTGGGAATCGCTCTTGGTTTCGTATTACGAGGTCTAATAGCCAAAGCAGTATTCCTAGGATTAGAAATTCTATTAAGTTTAGCATGTAACGCCTCAATTTGTCTCAATTCTTCTTTTTCTCTCCGGTCTCTAATCTTTTGATTGTTTCTTTTCTGCTCTTGATTAGTGACTTTTGATCTTGCTTTTCTGGTTTCTCCGATTGTCTTTCTTTCACGTTTAGGCATATTGGATTCAGAAATTTCTTTAAAGCCTCCATCCTTCCATGTTCCTTTCCAATACGCGTCCGCGCGAAGATCTGTGAGAGGTTCGTACGGTAAAGTACTCATCCTACTCATTCGTTTAAGTAGATCTTTTAAGATTTCGTCAATAGTGATTAAAAATTCATAATGAGGTGTATCAGGTGGTGAGTATCTAAATAATTGTTTATAACTAGTTAATTTGGCTAGATAGTCTGTAACCCTTCCGTTATAATGGGTAAGTCCAGCATATGCTTTAGGAAGGTTAGCATAGTATGGGAGAATATGAAAACATGAGTTAACATGTATTTTCATTGACAAATATTCGGCTCCATGTAGATGTGGAGTCGTTTCATTAGTCAATTCATGACCCATGATTTTTGCAATTCTCTCGAATATGTTCTCTAAGTCCCCTCCGCAAGTGAACTGTATGATAATATCATCACCCAAATCTCGTACTGGTACAGAACACGAGTGCTCGTTTTTCAGCCCGCAGATAGCTTTGGCAACGGCAAACATCCATAACACATGAATTGTATTCATGAGAATGGTAAGTGGTTCTCCAGAACAGTGTCCATCAGCAAAAGAAATAACATTGCCGTAAATATCTACAAATTTCTTGTAGTAAAACACATTGTCAAACCACCAATCGTGGTCTATCCAATTCTTAACTGGTATAGCTTTCTTGAACCATCTACTGATAAAATCAATAGCGGCTACAGAAAACATTCTATCTTGTCCTTTTACATCTTTAGATTTAGTTTCAAAGTTTTTATGAAAATCGAAGAAAAGACTAGTCCATGATTCGATAGAGTCGTCAAGTCCAAACGCCGAACGTTGTTGTCGATCGTATTTGAAATAGTTATACAAACCTCCATACAACATCATACCTGTTAACCAGGCATGAACTTGGGGGACTGATATAGACCGCGTATCTTTCGTATCTAATCGCATTTCATCTTTAGGAAAAAGTTTAATTAATATATCAAATGCATAGCTTGATTTTCCGTTGTAGACACACTCTAAATAGTGCATCACATCTTCTTTATGATGTTCGATTAGTTTTCTTCTAGTTGGTAAGTCGATTCCGCAAGAGGTGTCTCCTCTTCTTTCACCATTAAGATCAAACTCCAATAATTTGAATGTTTGTTCAGGAGTGAGAATTTTGATATGTGATAGTAAGTTTGGTAATAAAGAGTCAAGCTCTTCATGTATTCGTTGGTCGAGGTCAAAATTAGGTACTTCTAGTTCCTCAGATTTTCTGACTTCGTACAAAAATTCTTCATAGGATAAAAGAGACGATTGAACACCGTATTTGTTCAAGCCTTTAACTTGATCATCTACTGACATAGGAGCAGGGCGAAAATATCCTTCCTCCGTAGTCTTGTACTTTTCAAGAGCTTGAAGTCTCCAGTGTTTAAAGTCTCTATACTTACTCTTAGTTATAGTTCTAACAGGGCGAGTATAAATGCCGTATCTGAAGAACGTTACAGATTTCCCGTTCTTCGTTTTCGATACATGATTATCCAGTGTACGCCGTATCGGATGCTGTACACTTTCTAGAAGTACCCCCTTTAAAAATTTACAGTAGTGGTGCGAGCACCAAACTGTTCAAGTTTGTTAGCGTAAGGGAGTACGATAATGCATTCCATAGCCTTAGTTCCGGCAGAAACAATTCCAGCAATGGCTTTTGGAGTGCCACGTTTATCACATTGATAAACAAGAGCACCGGACGTTCCTCCATTCACGTGAACAGGTAAGATTGCATTAGCAGTAGCAGTAGTATCGTCGTTATACCAAGTACCTCGGCACTGAACAGGTTCTTGTGCTAAGGATGGTGCAAAAGTAAAAGTAGCTTCATCAGCCACTGTATTTTCGGTAAAAGCAAGCCAAGGAAGTTTTTGAATAGGTAAATATTCAGCTTCTTTGCGAGTAAGAGTGTAAACAGAAACATCACCAACGAGATAATGAATTCGTGACATGTTAAAAGGCACTTCACGAGATTGAGCTAAAAGCTTATTAGCTACACCAGGTTTGTATTTCTTGGAATACCAGTGAATCGTCATTCTTTCACAGCCTCCATATTTATCATGATGAATGAAAGAATGTGTTGGAATAACCAGACAAAGCATTTCCTCGTCCCTATAAGGAAACACAGCACCGCGAACACAAAAATCTCCTTCTTTGTCTTTGAGTTTGAAATGCACTTCAACTTCGTTTCTGAAGGCAGCATCAAAGTCAATAGAAGATTTAAGATAAGAGTCATCATGTTCAGGTTTATCAGATTTATAACCGAGTTTAAATGCTGTATTATCATACTGATAAGTAGGCAATCTCCAGTTAGATTTCTTCATTTTTTCGCGATAATTATTAGCACGTTTCTGTCCTAATTTAGGATCGTGAATGAAATGTCGTTCTTCTTCAGTAAGTTCAGGTAGTTTAGATCCGCCAGTCGCTTCGATAAGAGGATCAAAAATTTGGTGCAAGTGATCACGTTGGTTGATATCCGTAGTATCCCGATATACAGTAAAAATGCGATCTTTAGCTTCATCAATCACATCATCTCGTAAATGATCATCGTGTTGCGGGGTCCGTTTTCCAAAATGACGAACAAAATTGTTCCAACTCTTCCAAAAGATGAAAGGTTTGGCTGCTTCTACGAAATCACGTTCAGGTTCTCGATCAAAATATTTCTTTATCATGTCTTGCGAGATCGCAGAACCGTGAGTGACTTCATTTTCAGTTACTTCTCCAAGAGCTTTTTCCAGACGAAGCTTTTCAGCTTCAGCTTTAGCCTTTTCAGCTTCAGACAATTTCTTCTGCTTATTAGCTTCTTTTTGTCTCTTGGTAGTTACAAACGCTGAAATATTAGTTCCTTTACGATCTAATAATTTCTGTAGTTCTTTCTTTTCAGCAACTGCGTCTTGTCTGACCATCTTAAGATGTTCCAGTTCATCAGGGTTTCCAATGTCATGTTTAGCACTATGAATTGCTGAATCAATACGATTAATTCGACTAATTATCTCATCAATCTTTTCGCTCATCTTCGCAACATCTAAATTCATAGCATGACTATATGTTTCTAAGTCCACACCACCAGCAGATGCATTAGCTGCTTGCCGACGCATGTCTTGAGCTTGTTGATGAAAATCTTCAGTAGTAGACATCAATTGGCGATAACGTTCCCTATAACTTTCAGCTAGAGAACCTGGTTTCACAGATCCACGTCCCCTTCTGGCTCGATCTCCTTTCTTTCGAAAGTACGAAATTTTGAATTCAGGAAGCCCGGAATCTAACCAGAAAAAGTAATAGAAAAAGAAAGAAACAGCAGCAGCTGCAATAACAATTGCACCGGCTCTGAACCAAGGATTAGTGACAATAGGTGAGATCATCTCAGCCCAACGCTCTTTCTCAGCGGTCAACCAACCCATACACTTGAACCAGGAAGTAGTAGCTAAAGGCTTTTCTTCATCTTGGACGCGTTCAGGAGCATAGTAAATTTTAACTTCAGATTCAGTTATTTCAATGCTAGTGGCATACCCACAAATCTTGAAAGAACGTCTCATTTCATTTTCATCTACAGTATTAAGTGGATAAGTCACATAATACTTTCTAATAGGGGTCACCTTATAGAAACCAACTTTAGAAGTAGGTGTAAACTTAGAAATATATTGAATTCCTTCTTGTGAAATCAAAACATTTTGTCCTCCAACTTCGCCAACAAAACCAATAAGATTAGCAGCTAAAAGATTACTCTTAGCGTGCATGTCGTCAAACAAGTAAGCACGCAAAAATTGCACTTGCATCGTTTTATTAAGTCTTGAAGGCACCAGATGTGGTCTAGCATCTAAAAGAGCAATGCAAATAGAATCAACATAATTATCAATCTTCGTTTCAGTTGCTAGAACGTAGTCTTTAAACATGTGATTGAGCAAAAAATCAATTGGATTCGCGTAAAACTGAGCTTTGATTGCAGGTAATGTTTTATCTGAAATGATAATCTTACTGTTCCAAATATCAGGACTAGATAACAATTTGCCAGCAAAGTCGCGCTTGACCAGTAACGTAGCAGTAGCATGCAGAGCTGCGAAATTGCGAGCTCCAAACATTTGAGCTACTTTCTGTCCATAGTCATCATAAGCTTTTTGGAATTCAGGTCCGTAAGCCATATTAGCTATGTTACGAGGTAATTTGACATGCACTTCAGGCTTCAAACCGAAAAACGTATCAGCATAAGTGTTAATAACACTTTTATTTAAAGGAATCCAAAGAATCTTTCCATTCCATCGTTTAAAACCTAAATGATTAGCAGGTTTCAAAAGATCAACGTTCTTTTCAATAAAAGTTTCAGCTGCCACTGAAAGTTCAGCTTGGTATTCTTTTAAAAGGCGTTTTCTAGAAGAATAAACGTTAGCTTTAACGTTCACAGAGTTCGTGTTAAATTTAACCTTCTTAGGTCCTGCTTTCTTGGCAGCCATGAAGGCCTTTCTATCAAATAAAAACATCCTCAGTATTTGAGCATCTTCTACAGACATGTCCAAAGGTGCATTAGACAAAAATTTTCGAGTATCTTCGTTCCAAGTTTCGACAACACTGAACCAAACCGAATCATTATATTTAAAATCAGGATCAGCCTCATCCAGGGCCAAAACTAAATAAACAAACGCTGTCATAACTGAATATGTGTTCGGATACTCCCGAGATAATTTGTCCATCATCTCTTTGGTGACTCCTTCAGGTTTTTCATCCAAAACTCTGTCCTTGCTAATCTGAGTAATTTTATACCAATTAACATTCAGCACAGCTTCAATATTTTGCTTGTGAACAACTCGTTTAGCATCAGCTCCTCCTAATTCAGCTCGTTCATAAAGTTGAAAGAACGCATAAGAAGAAGGAACTTCCCATTCGGGCAATTCAGCATAATTATCTTGTAAAGTATACCATCTAGGAGGCAAGTTAGGATCTTCAGGGTCCGCATCCGCAGGAACAACGATCTGAGGTGGATCAGGAGGTGCGCCTGCATCAGCAGGCTTAGCCTCTCCCTCTTCTTTCTTAAAATCGCCATCTCCATGTTCAAGAACTTTTTCAAAATCCAAATCTCCTTCAAGATCATCTTCATCTCCACCGATACACCAAGTAGCTTCATGTACTAACTTGGTATCAGCAGATTTTATTGTATCTTCATCAAAAATCCAATGAGTTTCAAAGAAAGTGATCAGTTCACCAGGCGTAACAACTGTTGCTCTGGAAATAACGACATCTTTCATATTTTCATTAAGCCAATCGCTGAGATTTAAGACAAAATTCCATTTCTCTTCCGAAACAGTAGACGGTCTGACCATTACTCTTGCGACATAGATTGCATGGAAAATATGTGGATATTTGTTCCGTAAGAAGAACATTCTCGTAAATAAATACGTGGAGCAGCCCCAGATATTCAAAGTCCAAACAGGTTTAACAACATCACAATAATCAGGAGGGTCGACAAAAGCCGCATCTTGTTTACGGATATCCGGCGACACCATGGCTTCTAAATTAAATTTCAAGGCTGTGTCAGTAACTAATGTGCGAAAGCTCATATCTTCATATATTTTTCCAATTATCATGTCAGGAGTGGTTCCTTTAGATAATTTATTGTCAGGTAAAGATTCGAGATAATTAATAAAGACCACTTCATTCTCTATATAATGCTCGAAAGCTTGTTGATCCTCCATCAACCTACGACGAAGTGAAAGCAAAATCTCTTTATACTTCAATCTGCGTTGATTAGTCGTGTAGTTGGGTTCAGAATCATTTTGTATAGCAGATGCCAAATCATTAACGTCTGTAAGCTTTTTCATAGTCTTAGGATCAACGCCAGCTCGCATACACTTATTCGCATGTTGTCTGCCTAATAAATGATCTTGCTTATTCGCGGGTCCGGTATATCGAACTTTACACACTTCACAACTATTAGTTAAATCAAATACAGTATCATCATAAATATCATTAAGTTTCAAGTTCTTTCTATGTACTTTACCATTAAGATGAGCTTTATAATTATCATCTCCAGAAACAGTTAAGTTACATAACTTACATTCGAACAAACCCATGACAACACCGGCTCGTTCTCTCGTCTTGAGACGATGCGAAGCACCAGATTCATGAGTAGTCCATAAAGAAACAGGGACAGGTATATCACATTCAACACAATGTCTCACTTCGGAAGGCTCTGCAGCCAGAGAAGCAACTTTGTTCTTGTGTGCACGTCCATTAATGTGAGCGTTGCATGAAGCAGCATTATTAGATAATACATCACACGTATTACAATAGGTGAATCCATGACGTTTGACGCAATGATCAACAAGTTCAGCTCGTTCCAAGCATCTGAAAGTGCAAGGTGGTTGTGAACAAGTGTGAATGTCGAGGTTAGCATGTTTCATCATGTGTTCATTAAAATATGCTAAATCGTTAGTGGAAAAATCACATTTAGAACACTTGAATCCTCCAGTATACCACACTTTGTTAGGATCCACCTTACCATTGTAAGGGTCATTTCCTTTAAAGATATTAGTATTACCGTCATTGGCTCCAGCGAAAAATGGATTATACTGAGGTTCCATAACGTTAAGCAAAATTTGCATCGCCTTAACAAACAAATTCAAGATGAATTTGGTCTTTTGAACGAACAAAAAATTTTTATGACAAAATTTTAGATAAGCTTCAGTAGGCACACCCACTTTAAATTCTAACTTGCCGACGTCTGAGGGTAGCTCTGCAGGCAAAGGAATGTTTTCTCCATCCTCCGCAGCGTCTACAGCCAGCCAGTATAAAACAGAGATCTTGATCATCTTCTTGATCGCACGCACTAAGGAACTGCAAAACTGTACGAGAAAATACATAGTAAAAATTCCTACTGCTGTAATAGCTATCGTTCGAATTGTATTCTTCTTTGAAACAACCCACCACAATACGAGCACTAATAATATTAAAGCCACGTAAGGGTCTATCATTGCGATAAAAACAGCTAAAAATCCAGACAAGAAGATGGTTAACCATAAAAAAACGAACATAAAAGCCGCTATTACGATCCATCCAAAAACGAAACTCCTCATATGACCCATATGATAAACAAAATAAGCCATAGCTGGAAAAATCAAGTACCAATATTCGACAATCGAATCCGTTACACATTCAAGTTTAGAACGGTTATGAGGCGAACTAACAAGTAAATTAGATAATAAATTCAAAGAACGATAAGGCAACCAAAGAATGTCTTTAATCACATTGCCGGTATAAAGGGAAGGGACAACGGTTTCGACATCTATCATACAGTCTTTAGTACAATAAGTCATGAAACCTTGTAAAGCCGAAGGATCTGTCATCAACAAATTCCGAACATTTGAATATCTTCGTAACATCTTTTTAACTTGTTCAGTGTTGAGACAGAATTGATGGGTTTCGAATACTTTATTAAAAGTATTATCCCGATCATATTCTTCATCATCATCAGCTTCTGCTTGTCCAGAAATCTTAACCACACCAAAAATGGTTGCTTTGTAAGTCCAATCTTTCGGAGGAACGGCTGTAATATTATTACGAGCTAAAGCAGTGGTAAGTTTCGAATATTGAGGGGCACCGTTCCATAAAATTCGGAAAGCGTGCATGACAAACATCCAATTCCAGGCACTAACCCAGATAAATAAAATTACGTAAGCTAAGCCTCCAGAAGACCAAAAGGTAATCCAGTAAAGTATTGTGGCTGTAGCTGTAATAGGATGTAGGGTAGTAGCCAGTGCTTTGAATTGTCGATAATCCATGGTTTTGTACAAGTGACCTCCTATAATGGCGGCCGATGCAAGTAAACCAAGAGAAAATTCAAAGATCCACATGGCGGGAAATGCCAATGTAGCTAAAATAGTAGCGACGAATGCAACCATAGAGGAATACACCGTAAACGTATAATAGCAATACAACATGGCATGTAAAGCTGCTCTAGACATCCACCGTGTTGAATGGCGGTATGCATAGATTGCGTTAGTTTTAATGGAAGTAAAGAGATTTAACAAGAGTGCGCTAAGTCGTGTCATCATTGCTAG
>Ga0058862_10111676_pt1 | contig 10199 bp, 1 predicted proteins | sample SwirhisoilCB2_FD_61147 | JGI IMG/M metagenome (GOLD analysis project Ga0058862, IMG submission 61147) | Switchgrass rhizosphere and bulk soil microbial communities from Kellogg Biological Station, Michigan, USA for expression studies - soil... | ecosystem: Host-associated > Plants > Roots >... | reverse complement strand
TTTTTTTTTTTTTTTTTTTTTTTTTTTTTTTTTAAGGTTTGATATAAGTGCTTCTTCCGCGCTGTTCGTCACACAACACAAAAGGAACGAGCATAAGAAAACTTATCAAATCTTCATACACAAACAAGCTACTGAACTCCACGGCTCCCGAACCGCAACAAGTAAAAATTTTCAAAACATCATCTTGCACTAAGGACGTTTCAAAGGGCTATAGAGGAGTGCAATGCATTCACGTACATGTACGTGCTCTTATATACATTGGGAACTTCGACTAAGTTCCTCAGGCCACTCAACCTGATGCTAGGTATAAGGGTCAACAATTGATATTGATGCTGGCCCAAACCCAGGAAAGTCAAAACGTAAATTCGTAACTGATAAATATACGTTGACTTCGACAGAATCCGCTACCTCCCCAAATTGAAGGGGATTAACGACAACAATAGTATACCTTCCAATACTAAAGTTGCGGATGTCGTCAAAACCTGGATGATGTGCTATCCGACACATCTCCCGATCACCACGCCAGGGGATAACAGCTTCGAACTGCATCGCCGTTGCTGAAACATCAGCAATCTGAGCGTATTGAAGGAGAGCGTCAGACAAAGAAGTAGGATCAGTGTAACCACCGTAAGAGGTGCACACAGCTAATCTACCACTATGGAACTGAGTTCCAATCACTTCGATTTTAACAACAATATCACCCCTCCAGAAGTTATAGGGGAGTAACACGTATTCCATCAGCGTCGGTTGATAACTGCTATTAACCACGCTTGCGAGCATTCCGGGGGTAACTGTGATATGTTCTGAATATAACACAGACCCCGGAGCATCGCTTGCACTCCACCGGAATGTCTCCCAAAATGTTGGTTTCGCTGCTAAATAAGCGATACTCATCTCAGGTGCATTTGTTCCGGTGTCTTCTTCCGTCAATACATCGCCTCGTGCAGGGGCAATGTCGAGGACGCGACAATATTGTAATTGATTCATTCCATTTGCGAGATCGAGCCCACCCATAGGTATTTGGGGGACAGGGTTCGTTCCCATATTTGGATAATCAAAACGTGTACGTTGAATAGCGCGTCCAGCTCTCCATGTGGTATCTGCAAAATCTATACCACCATGGAGAATCCGCGTAACGTTTCTGGCCACACTTAAGTAACCACCCTGCGCATAAGCAACTTTTCGTTGTCGTCGCTTACGGCGCGCAGGCGCTCTCTGTTCTTCATCGTCTTCCTCCTTTGCGTCTATCTCCAAAAAGCCTGCCTCAACGTTGTAGAGGCTGGCAGAAAAAACCATAGCGCGAAAACTCTCCAAAGAAGGAGGTGCACGATTAAGAATCTCGAAGGTCGGATTCTTGAACCTGGCAAAAATGCTCAATGCGGCGGAATTCTGTATAGCATCCGCGCCGACTGTGAGAGAATTGAACACTTGCACAGTGAGCGTTCCTTGAATATTTGTTGGACTAATACCCAACGGAATATTCAGTTTGTTCAACCGATGAACATATGGTATGGTAAGCACAACACTTCGTGCTCCACCTGCAGACATTTTGGTATGCACCGTCGTTGTTTGCGACGTTCGTGAACTTTTCACATGTAAATTGACATTCGTCGGAGTCATCTCCGGAACGAAGTATGCTATCACACATCCCTGCTGGAATGGTTGTGACTGCAACTCAAATCGAATCTCAATATCTGAGTGATAGTAAATGAACGGCGCAAACGCTGTCGCCGCAACCGGACCAATAACGGCCCATGGGAGTTGACCCTGGAACAGAACATGAGTAATGTCATGTGACGTAGTCCAAGACAACGGAGTTGTTGTAACCAACTCCCATCTCTCTGCAAGTGAAACAAAGGACTGCTGCTTCTCCAAATTGTCGACAACTGACTCGACAATTGGCCTTCCACCATCTGCATTCTTCACTTCATCGGTTTCACTAAACCCAATACCCTTCATCATCTGGGCATGGGCTTCTTTCGCCTTCACTTTTACGGCTGTAAAGGACCGGGGGATAATTCTCGGGACCTGGAAAACATAACCAAGTCTAAAATCATCCCCCCCCGCTGCATATAGCTGCGCAGGACCATTGCTGGGATCAGCAATTAGAAAACCAGGATTGGTTCTCTCTGAGGAATCTGATCCCTCAATTGGCACACAAAACATCTTGTATTGTGTTACTGGAGGTGTTTGAAACGAGAACTCTCGTCCTGGGCTGCAATAAACCCCTGGACCGGTTCCCGGTGTTCCACTTGATGGTGTGAGTCCACCATAATCAAACAGCTGGCTAAAAGCAGGAAAATATCCCGCTTCAGTGTCTTCAGTCATATAACAAAGACGAACATTTGGACCAGCTGGAATGATAAAACGAACACTCCCGTACCAGTAACGATACATCCGAGAATACCAATTGATGTTACCACAAGGTTGATTTCCCTGGATACTGATGAAATTTGTGAGAAGGAAGTTGATAGCAACAGGTTGACCTCCCCAAACTGTAAACATAATAGAATATCTTTTCATCAGATCACACATGTCTGATCTATCTTGTCTCGTGATAACTGTTGCTCCTTGCGATGCTGGTTTAACTTCCATGGTTGGGACATTCTCGTCGGTTGCGACGAGAGTCTGTTCCGCCGAAAGCATTTGTGAATAGGCGACAGGTTCTTGTCCTGTCAAAGCCTTACAAAACTTCTCTCTCTGCGGATTCCGTCGTTTACGAATTCTTGGACACCACTCCAAGTACTCGTACATGATATCCCAATCCTCATTATTGTCATCCATAATACCAGCATTCCACATTGCAATTATCGCTCTATACGTCAGGAGCGATTCACTGATCTGCGCTCTCTCCAAGCACTCCATAAGATGGAGTCGTAGTTCTTCCCATGCTTGTCTCTCCCAACCAAAACAACGCTTCAACACATCGTTACAGTTTGAGACAATCGCCTCTCGAGCTGGTAGAACTTTGGAAATCCACTTCAGGCATGGCATACAGTCCTTGAAGTCTGGACTTGGATAGAACCGCTGTGGAAGCGGTCCAAGCATGCCTGCATCACGCGTTCTGAACTTAAGGAATTGTAAGTCCAACACTGGTTTATACTTCTTCTCAAAAAATTTGTCCTTATCCGCTGGGGTATAAGAAATTCCAAATTTGATCGCAAAAGTTAACGAAACAGTGTGGAAATTGTAATACTCCTTAATTTCATTTGCAAGTCCGCTCACATTATCATCACCATAACCCTTGAGACGGACAAAGCGGGTATAGAACGTCTGCCCGCTATAGGCTGGTTTTTCCCTCAACATCACGTGCTTCCAAACCAACCGCATAAAAAATTCGAGCATGAGATTGCCGAATAAAACTGTCGTACCATAGGCACCAGATGGCAGCATGTTGGATTTCCTATAAACTTCATTTCCAACTACTAAATAACAATGTACAATCCAATGCACCAAGAAATCGCGGACTTGATCATCCACGGGATCCCAAGTTGCATGGAAACGCTTATACCATCTGTTGACCAGGCGAACAATCATTTTCGCAATCTGTTCACACAACCACTGCTCAAACTTTTCAAAATCACCATCAAATCCATCACCTCCAACTTGCATGAGGTAGTGGATGAGAACTTGCCAATCCATGCTCGATGGGGAGATACCAACCGCCGAGGTCAGCTTCTCCCATGAGCCATGCTGAAAATCCACAAATGCTCCAAAATACTTCTTCATTAGCATTGTGTGGTGGCAAGGGAAACTATTCGTCACTCTTGTTCGAAGAGCAAGAATCTTCTTCAGCGAACGCAACTCATCTTTGAGAAAGTTGACAATATAAATCACTTCACTATTGTCACCTGCCCGTAGAGCTGCCTCCAACTTCTCCAATCGTTCCCGAAATTGTTCATTGATGATTTTAATTTCACCCTGATTTCCTCCAATCAGGTGAAGCTTTCCTTTTGCTTGAGGCCAGGTGCAAAAGGGATAACCTGAGTGGGTGCGTTTAACCATCGCTTGTAGGTTCTTAAAGCGCGCTTCTTTTAGGTGGCACCCATTCAACACCTCTTCCTCGGTTAGAAGATCAACAACAACTTTTTCAGCGTTCGTAAGCTTAATCAAGTTGTCTCCCATCTCCTGCTCGATTTCCTCAACATCCTCCAACGCATAAGGATAATCGACCCGAGGTCGCGCCGCTCGGCTTAGCTCACGTTTCATGAGCTGTATGGAATCCATCCCTTCACACCTGTCATCATTCTCCTTTCCAAGAAGAGCAGGCTGGACATCACAACTGTCCAAAATGGATTCCGACCAAATTGGTGAAAGCACGTACTTCGTAGAAGAAGCAACGCTACCCATAGCATGTTCCGTCAATCCAACATACTCATAGCCTTCACCAAGATCAGTGCCAATTGCCATTTGGCCTGATGCTTGCTTTGCACCTGGAGCATCCTCCTTCTTCTCATCAGAAATACGATCGTAGAGACCGTTAATATACTCACGAAGAAACATATCCTTACCCAAAGGAATGCCTCCTCCTTGTTCCAGACTTCCTGAAACAACCTTCATCGTGTGCATACTGATGATTTTGGGCTGTCGATTATGCCCAACTCCAATGAGAACTGCTCCACAGTCACCATTGCGCACCTTTTGATACAATACCTGCGCTGGTATATACACATCTTTCTCAGGAGATGTTGGATCAGATCGGTATTTGATCTCTTCCATCTCCACCTCTGCTCCATCAAAGATGTAATGTTCAAAAGGCTGATCAACACCTGCCTTCATAAAGATGAATGTATCGAATTCATCCATAGACTCAGGGGTGACCATATCCATGACATGCTGAGTAATCTTCGGAAAATTGGATTGATTATTTTCCTGAAGAGGCACATCATAAAAACACCAGTCAACATGGAGATGCTGACGATCCCCACCACCTTTGGGGGCAACAAAATCGGATATCAGGAGACGAGCTGGATCAAAAGGGAAATTGATCTCAGCAACACTCGTCTTCAGGCAAAGTTTAGTACCTTTCCTGATCCAATCCGATGCATTTTTGTCGTATGTACCCTTCACTTCGCGGAAGAAGTGCAAAGGCATGAGAAGCCGATTCCCATCAACAAAGATTCCATACATCCTGTAAGATGTTCCATTCTTTTGTCGGTACATACGAGCACAGTTCTTTCCAATCTTCCGAATGATTTGCGAAGATGAAAAGATTTGTTGGTGATGATCCTTCAAAGCATCATCATCATCACCAATTGCCTCATAAAGCTCCTCCTGCTTCCTCACAAGAACTTCATCAGGACTTTGTGCACCATCAGCAGAAGCATGTAATCTACGATGATACTTTGTGGAGTTAGAAACATGGCGTCGAGATTTACCACGTTTTCCTCCACCAAGCTCATCAGCATCCCCATAGCGTCCCTTGCCACGAGAATACTTGCGATGCGCACCATCCGCAACAACCGTATCCTCCTCTTCCTTTCCTTCAAGGACCGGTTCGACTTTCTCGCCCATGAAGTAACTTGCCAGCTTATAAAGCCCAAAAGCTGCAGCAAGCACTCCTGCGATTTTCACAATGTATGAAACAGCCCTTTCAATGTGCGGGAAGCGACATTGAAAACCGTGAGCCTTTTCCTTGATCCAGTAAACCGAATCACCAAGCTTCTCATACACAACATCCATCTTCAACCCATAAAACAAGGCTGATCTCACTTTGTCGAAAAAGCGGATAGCCAACTGTGCCATTTTACGGGGAAGCGCCAAAACAGACAAGATTCTCTTAGAGTGAGAGATAAGGTGGAACTTATCTTGAGCTGCCCACTCACGCAACCAATCCAATCTTGACTTTCCATTGATATACTGACGCACACGCTTCACTTCCTTACCATCAGCGTCAGTTTCCACAACTTCCCGATAAGCAATATCGGGTTCGCTGAAACCCATCTTCAAAGAATCGTCACCAAAATCATCAAAATCCTCAATATCAATGGTGACATGCTTCTTCTCCTCCTCAGGTTTCACATCAGCAATCCCAGATTGAGGCTCCACGCGATCATGAAAGACCACAGTCTCAACCTCTTCGGCTTCAGCAACAGCAGTAGCAAACCCCTCCTCATCACTAGGGGCAGTGGTTTCCTCATCCTCCTCAGATGAACCATCAGTAAATGTTGTCTTACTAACGGTAGCAAAAGCTCTACGCACAGAATCACAAGTAGAAGTGATTCTCTTTGTCGGAACCTTCGTATTCCAATCTTTTGGTAAACCACGATTCAACTCCTCATAATCCTCAGAACGAAATTGCTTAATACAAGCAAGAATTTGCACTACATTGGCAACGTAGTGTCGCTGAGGAGACATTCCATCTGTCTTCATGAGAATCATGCTCATCAATTTGGGATAAATTGAGCACATGAACCGAGCCTCTTCCTGACGACGCGCAGTATTTCCCAAACGTGGAGTTGGAAAATATATAGTGTCAAATTGTTTACAAAAATGCAAACATGCTTCCCCATTCGACACTGAGCGATCGCCCCAAGGACCTTTTGTGGCACCAGCATAAGACAACTGCTGCTTAACCACCTGCGACTCTCCCTTCGGAACAGTGGGAGGGGGTGGTGTTAGGTTACGGCCCAAAGTCAATATTCCTTTCCCCTTATTGACTGGGACTGCCTTCTCCGTAACAACAACCTTTGTAGGAACAACAGGCTGAACTTTTGCCTGTGCAGCTGCCTCAGCTGCTTCTTTCTTCCTACGCTCATCAATCGCCTTTTGCTGACGATGATAATTTGGGGCTCGCTTCTGTGTGAAAGCTGGTTTCCCACTTCGGCTAACCCGCGCTGCCCACGCCATATCAATCTCATCGTTGTCATCCTGAACAACCTCCATCTGAGCCTCAGCATACGCCGTTGGTTGGCGATAAAACGCTAAAAGCTCTTGAACATCGAGATATTGATTCTTCTGATTCTCCAGGGCCAAAATTCGTGAAAGACGAACCTGGTCCACCATCTCAGGAAATTCAATTGGGACCGTAGAGAGATCTAACTGGCCCATCTGATTGAACTTGTATGGATAAAAACTCTGCCAAGACTTCCGACACTTGACATCTTGAGGCAACGCTTGCACCGCATCCGGAATAAGACGACCCGCATTGTCCACCAAAACATGTTGGACACCATCAACAGAAAGATTGTTAATAGTCATCTTATACCCAGGCAGCATTCTTCGGCGGAATGCTGTCTGATCTGCAAGACCCACAATTTCAGTGTGGAGAGGTACATTTGAATTGATAAAAATGTACTCTGGCTCAACACACTGACCCTTCTGACCAAAGGCAAAATTTGGCAAAAAGGGCGCATCATTGATCAGGCGGATAAGCTCCAAAGCTGCTTCCAGCTTATCCTGCGGCGTTCCCTGACCAAGCTCGTCAAACCAAACTATTGGCTGACCATTATAGCCTTCCCAAAAATCCGTCATGTTCGTTCGAGTAAACACGACAGAATCATAGGAACGGCCAGGATATAGCAAACACGCCATATCCTTCATTGTTGATGTTTTCCCAATACCAGAAGCTCCATCCCACCAACAAACTCCTGGCACAGCACGCGGCATTTCACGTATCTCAGTCTTCAACTTATTCACATAATCCTGCAAATCCTTTACAGTATTACGAACATACCGAGACAAACCCGTCTCCTCAGGAGGCAACTCCAAAATGCCCATATTGACAATTTCGAATGTGTCAATAAAAGCTTTCTTCTGCTCCTTAGACGGTGTAGCATCCGCTTTTCGCATTTCCTTTGACAAGTTAACTAAAAGGTTAACAGCACGCGCATACTCCGGAGAACATTCTCCAAGTGGACGATAAAGACCAATCGTTAGAGCATAGTCTTTAAACCAACTTGGAAAAATCCCCAAGAGCCACTGAACCGCAGCATCAATTGTTGTGATTCCTCCTGTTACCTGGGAAATACTCTTAATCGCAGTAAGAGCATTTTGGGAATTTCTCATGTCCCCAGGTAATGCACACAACGCAGCACCCGCAATGATCGGAGCGAACGATCGAGTCGAATGGCCGCCTTGGGCGACGGCTTCTTTTTCAGCCTTCTCGGCATCTGGCTTATCGGCGCTAGACATTATACACGCTCCGCTAAACCAGCCCCCGAGTTGACTGAAACACCAACTCACATCATCAAACACATCCCATAGCATGTTCGTTTGCATGCTATGCTCCGTAAGCTTCTTCATAAAATCCTGATACTGAGGATCTTCTGAACTGACATTGATTCGCCCATCGCCAATCATGTCCTGCTCAACACATAACTTTCCATCCCTAAGGAAAGCAAAGTATTCACGCATCTCTTGATGGAATCTGTTCCACTGCACCCAGGAAACAACTCCATAACCAAACAACCCCGTAAATACGCTAAGCATAAGAAGTTTCAAAATAAACTTCAGATCAGGCACATACTCTGCGACCTTCTTCTTCGCAGCAGCAGCCTTTTGAGCAATAAAATCCCAACAATCTTTCAAACGACTCTTGATGAAAGTCCATGAAAGTTGAATCTTGACTGAAATTGAGGAACCTGAAAAGAGATTCATGGGATTCAACGATGCCAAACTATTGAAACTTTTCATAAAGTCAACAACAGCACGAATTCCACCGCCATTGAGTTGCTCAAGGACACCTTTCATATCCTCGCCACCTACAACTTTGACAGCATCATGCACATCATCAACCATATCAGGTTCAATATGCTCCGCAACAGCAGCTGCTTTGCTCATAGACGATGAAACGCCTCCTTGAGCAACTGCCTCCTTCTGCGTCTTACCATTCAACACATCAGCCATATAAGACGCACAGGCAGTCGAGCAAAACTTCAAATCGCAACCATCATCCTGCCAGGTTGCGACACACTTCGAGACCAGACTCGAGTGATTTACTTGCGGACACGCAGCACCGTGTGTACGACACGGTTTAATTGCAGGGCCCCGACGACAAACATGACAACAATCACACTCATGACCATCGGAACCATTCCCACACAAACAACACAAGGGAATACGCGGCTTCTTTGCAATAACGCGACACAAATATTTATGTATCGCCCAATGTTTCTTTTGACACTCTTTACTACAATAATATACAAATTTACAATCACCGCACTTATACACTTTCGCAATGGGCACACCAGCCCGGCGGTGATAATCAGCCGACAAAGCATTCCCTGCCGGACTTGATGCACAAACAACACAACAACGACAACGACCATAACCATCATCATAACCACATTGAACACAACAAACACAATCATCATACATCATTTCACAATTTGGACAACGAGCATACCGCAAATTCGCACACGTAGGACATATTCCAGTATAACCTGGAGAATAATTTGCGCAGCGAATAACAGCACACTCAAAAGGGGAGTTCTGAATATGTAACCCTTCAGGGTCGTGAACAACTCCCAAATTACGAGCAACATCACCAAAATATACAGCACGACGACCTGGTGGAGGAACAATATTGAGCTCCTCAAGCTCCTCAGCTGCATCCTTCACATCCATCTGTGAAAAGGCCATCTTTGGAACATTCTTAACACCAAAAACAGGACAATGACATCTATAAAACATCTCGCCACACTTGTGACAAGTATATCCACATCCGCACTGATAGTAACGTGCGGAAGCATGTCCAGAAGGACATGTACAACGCTCACAATAACAAGGCTCATTTAAAATTTGGGGCACTTTACGTGCACGCGGATCCCAGCCACATGTTCTCCAACTGGGAAAATCTCGCAAGAGACCTTGATTAACAGTTTCAAAGGGGATAGGATTGCCTGACTCATCAACCTTACAATCACTATCAACCCCCATCTGCGCAAAAGCTTCCTTATATACATCAGGACACCCAGCACGCAAAACTGAGCGGCACTCAGAGCCACTCACTGAGAAATTTCGGGAAGAGCATGGAAGCCCTAATCCCAAATCCTCAAGTCCATCCACAGACCAAAACACCTGAGTTTTGGTCTCCGGCTCCAAAATGGATTGTGAAAAATCCAAAGGGAGCGAGCGCGCGGCAACACTGAGTCCAGAGCGGTAGAGAAGACCGGTAGACTCGCAAACGCGGTGTGCGTAGACCAAGGCCACTCTCTCAACATGGAAGAAGAGAGAAGCAGCGTCAGTACTAACGCAAG
>Ga0058862_12878207_pt1 | contig 10405 bp, 1 predicted proteins | sample SwirhisoilCB2_FD_61147 | JGI IMG/M metagenome (GOLD analysis project Ga0058862, IMG submission 61147) | Switchgrass rhizosphere and bulk soil microbial communities from Kellogg Biological Station, Michigan, USA for expression studies - soil... | ecosystem: Host-associated > Plants > Roots >... | reverse complement strand
ATTTCTTAACACATCACAACCAAAGGAATTGTAAAAGGAAGGCAATTTGAATAGAAATTTCAAGTGAAAAACGATGATCATTTGTTAGTCAATTTGTGAATTTTGTGCAGTTATAAGGTCAAAGTATTATTATTTCGATTTATAGAAATACCAAACCAAAAAAAAAAAAATTAATAAATAAATAAGACAAATAAAATGCGAGAAAATTTCAAAGATCGGCGCAGACCGTATGCGCCTCCATTGATAACGGTGGCCATTTTCATTAGTGTTATCCTTTTGGATGGAATTTCAACAGCGCCAACATCAAATCCAAATGGCGGCGGCTGTAAAGCACAATGTCCATCGACAAACAAAGGGTCTAAACTCAAGTATTTGCCAAACAATGTGTACACCTACAATTTTGAAAGTAATGCAATCATTCAATTGACTGGTGGCCAGGAAAATAAGATCGAGGTCAAAGTCAACGGTTTGGCACAAGTATATGGTTTATCAAACTGTCAAGTGGCATTGGAATTGCAAGATGTCAATGTTGCCGGTTGGGATGCAACCAAATGGAAACTAAATGATCATTTGCCACTATCGAAAATTGTCCGTTTTACATTGTCCAATGATAAATTGGAACCAGAAATCTGTGCTGATCCAAGTGATACCGAAGCTTCATTGAACATTAAACGTGCCATTATATCATTATTGCAATCTGATGAAAGTAATTCACATGAAACAGACGTATTTGGTACATGCCCAACATCATTCTCATCACAAAAAGCGGCCGATGGAAGTCATATAATAACGAAGACACGTAAATTGAATGGTTGCAGTCATCGTGAATCATTGGGCAGTGGTTTGGTTGCTGGAATATTCAATGAACAAAGTGGCATTAAATCGACACCATTACTAAATGCTGATTACAATAGTGAACAACGTATCAATAAGAATGGCGTAATTGAACGAGCTCAAGTGAAAGAAGAATACACATTAGTACCACTTACGATTGGTGAAAATGGGGCCAAAGCACACGTTCTTACCAAAATCAATTTGAAAGGCCAAAAGAATGGCAGCCCTAATGGTGGATCGGTTTCAGTGTCGCACAGCATACACTATCAAAATCCCGATAAATTAAATGGAAAAGCTTATGAAGCAGCCACTGATGTTTGGCAGAAAACGGTACAATCATTTCAACATCAAATTGGGCCAAAGGCAGCCAGTCAATTTACCGAACTCATTCGTTTGTTGCGTCACATTAAAAAAGACGATTTGCTAGTATTATTTCATAAATCGAATAGTCTTCGAGACACTAAAGATCTTGCGAAAAAAGTCTTTTTGGATGCACTATTCCGTGCCGGCACAGCCGATTCTGTTGGCGCTGTAATTGCTTTGCTGAAAGGAAAGGAATTAGACGATAAACATCTTGCCTATTTGTCACTGAATTTAGCTACTTCGGTCAATAAAGACACACTTGACGATTTGCAGAAATTGCTTGAAACAGCTAAAGATGTGCCGAAAGAAGCATACTTAAGCATTGGCAGTCTCATTCGCAAGTATTGTGAGAAAAACAGTTGTGCACAAGATGAACTCAAAGGACTGTTCGATAAATTGTTTCAAAAATTAGAAAAGAACAAGAAACGCAGCGATGTAGTACTTGCCATTTTAAAAGGTTTTCACAATGCAAAATATGTGCCAGACGCTGGATTAGATCGCCTAATTCAATACTCGAGTGCATCGCATTCAAATCGCATACGAGTTGCGGCCATTCAAGCATTTGCTTCGGGTGCCTGTAATGCAAACATACAAGGGGCCGCATTAAAATTGCTCAAAGATCATAATGAAGATGCTGAAATTCGTATTGAATCTTATTTAGCATTGGTTGAATGTCCAAATGCTCATGTTGCCAGCCAAATAAAAAGTGTTTTAGATGATGAGCCCGTTTATCAAGTCGGTTCATTCATAACATCACATTTGGCTAGCTTGCGTGCATCGACTTCTCCTCATCGTGAAAATGCACGTTCATTTTTGTCAAACATTTATAGTAGCAAAAAGTTTCCATCAGACATTCGCAAGTACTCATTCAATCATGAATGGTCGTATCAATTGACATCGGCCGGTGTAGGATCCAGTGTAGATTCGAGTGTCATCTATTCACAGAAATCATTTTTGCCACGTTCGGTAAGCCTCAATTTGACTGGCGAAATATTTGGCACCGATTTTAACATATTGGAATTAAATGGACGTCAAGAGAATCTTGATGTATTGCTCGAACGCTATTTGGGACCAAAAGGTGTGCTCAGTAATTTAAATTATCAGGATGTTGCCAGTGCCATACATAAAACATTCCATGGAGCTAGCGATAAACGTAGTAAGCGTGGCATAAGCGAAGATGTTAATCAATTTGCAAAGGCAAACGCTGAAAAGGCTGAAGATCATAGTCTTGACTTAGATTTATCCATTAAAATGTTCGGATCGGATTTGTATTTCTTGAGTTTGGGCAATTCTCTTCCACAAAATTTAACTCGTTGGTCACAAGGACAATTCGAACGCTTTTTAAAAGCAACTAGTGAAGGTGTTAAAAAGAATTTTGAATGGCACTCTCTTTTCTTGGATGCTGATCTTGTGTATCCAACAAGCATTGGTTTGCCGCTTAAGCTTCAGGCTCAAGGTGCAAGCGCTGCTCGTGTTCACTTTGAATTACAAGCTGACCTCAAACAAATTGCCAAAAATCCACAAAACACTAAATTCCATGTCAAAGTTGTGCCAAGCATAAACGTTGAAATAACCGGTACATTGGGTTTGGATGCATACGTTGTGTCAAATGGCCTTCAAGTGAGCAGCAGTGCACACAGTTCAACCGGATCGTCATTGGCATTTGCACTGTCCAACGATGGTAAAGGGGTCGATGTTAAAGTTGAGTTTCCGCTTCATAAACAGGAAGTGTTCAGTTTCGATCACAAAGTCGAATTTGTCATCCAGGAATTGGGAAAACAAAGCGTTTCGTCTAGCCTCAAATTTCCATCACAACAGAAAAATGTAGACACTTGCTTCGATCAAATTCAAAAATACACCGGAGCCACATTGTGTTTCAATTACAATCCGGCAATTTTCAATAAGGATGCAAAAAAACCAAAGGCCTTAGCTTTACCATTCAGAGGTCCATCACATTTTTCAGTTAGTGTAGAACTAGCTCCCGTTTATCAGTTCAATGCAAATTACGACAATAAAGTCGATGGGCGACGTGCATTAACGCTAACATTCGATACGCCAAATTCAAAGCCAGATAATCGCAAGATTTCATTACAATTGGAAGGCGAAATTACACCAAAGATTTATGCAAAAGTTGGCTTAGAGTCGGCATACAAAAATGCAGTGGCCGAAGTTGGTGTTGTCAATACGGACACTGAGTTTGCATTGTATGCAAAAGGAACAGATTTTCCAGATAGAAAACTTGGTTTCAGTAAATCTGGACCAGCCGATCGCACAGTATATACACCGCTCGTTCAATTGGGCGAGGAAGCGCCATACAATGTGAATGGTCGCATTATTGTTGATACGAAAAGTCCACCAAAGGTCAAATACATTTTTGAAAAGTTACAAATTGTTCCAAAAACAAATGATGCGGTCATTAAGTCATTCTCAGTGGATGGTTCACTTGAACGCGAAAAAACCGAAGCATTCTTGGCAAATTTGAATGTTGGCTATAATGGAAAACAAGGCACAGTTACGGCAGATATCAATTTAAAAGAAGGCAAACATTCGTTTGATGCAAGCATTCTAAGCAATTTTGCTCCATGGGCTAATGGTAAAGCTAAATTGGTTCATGCAAAATCAGCTACTTCTTACAAAAAAGAATTTTATGTTGTTTATGGAACTGATTTTGAATCGAAAGACAAGCGCATCGGTTGGTTAATTGAACTACAAGAAGAAAAAGATGGCAATAAACTGACAGGATTCACAACCAAAAATAAATTACATTTAGGATTCTTACCGTTGCACTTTGCATTGAGCTGTAGCTACAAAAAGGATCATATTGATTGGGATGCTTCAATTAATACAAGCGAAAAATTGGTGTCTTCCAAACTAACCGCCGATGCCAATCAGAAGAGTAAAGGAGATTGGAAAGTCGATCTAGACTTGGGATTAAAAAAACATTCAGTAAATTTACATTCTTCTCGCACTATTGATGATGCAGCCCAAAAATCGTCCATAAAAAATCTTATCACATCTAACTCAGGCACAAATATTGCTCTCGATACAAATTTTAAGCATACATTCAATCGTAATAATGCCGATGTAACGGTCGATGGTAGCGTTCAATTGCTTGCCGATCAACCCACATACAAAATTCATGGAAAAGTCGCACTTACTCCTAAGAAAGCTGAAGTTCAAGGTGATGTTTCCAGTGGACCATCAAAATTGGTGAAGTTCTCGGCAGTATGTAATCACAATGGTCCCGATTATAATGGAAACGTAGATCTATCTGTTGAAAATCTACTAACGGCCAAAGGTCAATTTAAATCAGAAAAAGGCGTTGGTGATTCATCATTAGAAATTTCGGTGCCCAAAATCGATCGCAAATTAAAAGTTCAAACGCAATATAAATCAGGTGCAAACAAAATCGATGTACACACTGATTTCTTCTATAATTACGAGAAAGACAATTCACAAGTAATTGTTGTCGACACGAAAAACGAATACAGTAAATTGTCTATTAATAGCGCCAATAAGTTGACAATTGATAAGTCCACATATGAATTTAATGTTGCTGGTCAAAAATCGGCGGAATGCTGTAAATATGGAACAATTAAAGGCAATTTCTTAGTAAAATTGCCATCGTTGCGTGAGATCGCTGGGTCAATAGATCGCACATTGACCTTAAAAGGTAGCGAATCACAAGGACATGGCATTATAACAATATCAGACACAATTGTTGCCGGCGGAAATAAAAAGCGTTCCATTGAACTGGAAGGAAATTTACAAAATGCCAATTTCCAATTGCATCTTTTCGATATTTCGCATAAATTAACGCTAAAAGATTTTGATAACAAAGATGTTGTGGTGCAGACAAATATCAAACATTTGCCTAAAAATCAATATAAAACGGCAAGTGCCAGTCTTCTTATTCAAGGTGCACACGTACCAAATGCGGTCGATGTGTCATTTAATGTAGAGGAATACTGTCCGATTCATGCCGTTTACAAAATTAATTTGAAACATGGTAACAGCGCCAACATCAATTTAAATGGTGATTACAATATTGGTGAACCTGGATCGAAACCATCCACATACAATTTAAAAGTGCAAGCATCGATTCCAGAGACAAAACTAAAACAATTGCAAATTGGATCACAGGGAAGCTTTAATTTACCAGCTTCAAATGATCCAAATGGTCAATATAAATATTCTGTTGGATTAACGGGATCACTGAATGGCAAGCCATTCAGCTTGCAAACAAATGGTAAAGCCGATATTAAAGCTGGCGATGCCGTTGTTGACCTAAAATTACCGGATACCGATCCATTTGGTCTATCGCTCGATTACAATCACAATGAAGATGGCAGTGGTCATCATAAAGGTGGCGGCAATGTTGAAGTACGATATGGAAACGGACAAAATATTCGATTCACATGCAAATCGGATATTCAAGCCGAAAAAGAAATTCAATTCCAAGCTGCCATCTCGACGCCATATGAACAAATTAAAAAATTGGAATTTTTCGTAAAAGCAGAGAAAAAACAAGAAAATGCCTATGCAAATGAAGTTAAATTAACTGTTGATGACAAGGTTTATCAATTGATCAGTGCATTGGTTGTATCGAATTTAAATCCATCAATCGATATAAATGTTTACTATCCACAAAATAAACACTCTCAGTTGAGCGCATCGGGATCGAAATTGGGAGATCACAAAGAAAAGGTTTCAATTCATGTGGTTAATGTGAATGGATTTAGTTTGAGTCAAGATACTGAAGTGAATTTTGAAAGTGTTGAAAACTTTGGAATATTAATTGATGTTAATTCAGAAGCATTGGGCGCTAAAGATCTTCACATTGACATTCATTCGAAACCGAATGGAGGTGGCAAAGGAATCGAATTTAATGCATCCAACGACAAAAAGAACATTCTCAATGGTCATGCAGAGTATTCAGTGAAAGACGATAACAAAGGAAAAACCATTATTGAAGGACGTGGTAACGTTCATCTTTATGACAAAGCAAATGTAGTCAATTTCCATTTCGAAAAGAATGATTTAAATGAGAAAGATGAAAGCGGTAAAACGTTGGTATTCAATGGATCGTTGGGTAAACATACTGTTGTCGCTGAATTGAAAGTAACAAATAAAGTGTTCCATGTAAAGCATACCATTTGCCAAGAAAAAGAGCCGTGCATACATCTTGAAGCAAAATCCGATGGATCATACACGGCACCAAGCCAATTTGCTCACAATTTACTTATTGTGGTCAATTTACAAAAACTTGGTATACCACATGAACTGAAATTAAAATCAAATACAAAACGCGACGGAAAGGCTCTACATCACAATCTTGACATTGATCTCAATTCAGTGGACAATATCGTTTATCAGTACAAAGCCTATCTAGAACCATCCAAAGCTGGCATTTTATTAACCATTCCAACTCGCATTGTTGCTATTGAAGCCGATTATGCATATCCAAAGAAAACGTTCGGAACATATCGAGCTGGTATCAATGCATATTTAGACAAAAAGAATCATCCAGATCGTAGCAGTAGTGTTAATGTCGTTGTTGGGCTTACACAACAAGGTAAAACGGCCAGTGGATCAATCATTAAAGCTCACACTGAACTTACAGTTAGTCAACCATCAGTAAAAGAATTGAAAGTAAAAGGTGATGCCGAATTGAATGCTGAACGCCAATTTCTTAAGGCAAATTTGGAATTGGATGTGTTTAAGACGACCAAACAGGCCATTAAAATTTCAACACAATACCAAAATAGTGATTTCTCTGCCAAGGCATTTAACATTACATCGAGTGCATCATTGACTAGCCAAGATCTCAATTTGAATTATAAATTCCATGGAAACGTTGGCGCCAATGTTGAACAACGTCAAATTAGTTTTGTCAGTGAAGTAGTTGCACCAAGTCAAAAAGATCGTTTCGGCATCTACTTACAAGGCAATGACAAACAAATCGATTTGAATTTGATTGCATTTAATGAGAAATTATTGCATAGCGTTGCACAATTGGACACATCGAATTATGTTGCCGCCGTTGAATCTAAAGTTCAATTACTTGGCGGTGAGGCAATTCAATCGAAATGTAAAATTTCACCAAAAGAAGCGTATGCAAGTGTACAAAGCGGCAAATTCTTAAATATTGAAGCCAAAGTTCAAGCAAATAAGGAAATTACACTCGAAGTGCTTGGCAATCAAAAAAGTTTAATTAATGGCAAAATTGCCATTGATAAAACCAATTTGTTGTCGACAAGCTATGAATTAAATGAAAATGAATTTAAAACATTTGTGAAATCAGCCAGAAGTAAAACATCGGAGGACACAAAGAAGGCACGCGAAGAATTAAATAAACGCTACGCATCGATTAAGTCGACATTGACAACACAAGTAAATGCGGTTAAAAACAATTTACCCGATTTCTCGAACGTGAATGCTGAATACAAACAAGAATGGGAGAAATTCGGACAAGAACTTTTAGCTGATAAATCAATTAAGCGTCTCGTTCAATTCTACCAAGACACTTATAATACATTAAATAAATCGATTGGTGAAATTTTGCGCACGCTGACTGAGCAATTCAATAAAACTACAAAAATTATTGATGACTTCTTTAAGCAATTGTACGAGGGATTCAATGAAAGAATTTTCCCATCGATTAAAGAGAGCTTAGCTAAAATTGAACAAGCAATTAATAATTTGTTTGATGAATTTATTGATGTGTCATTGAGTTTGGTCGAGAAACTTGTTAAATTATTGAAAAAACACGAAGACGATATTAAACATGTTGCGAAAACAGTAACCGATTCATTGAGAAAATTGGCTGGCATCATCAATGAACAAATTGAAGCAATTGTGCGTGAAGGTAATGACGTTTGGAAGGTAATATTGGACCAAATAAATCAATTGCCAGGTTTCGATGAACTCAAACAACGATTACAAGAGATATTGGGTGGTATCGTTGTACCAGAAAATATAATTGGCACACTGAGAGAACTTACAAGTACGTTGCAAGATTCATTGCAAATTAAAGAGTTGAATGATCTCATCGAAAGTATACTCGATTACATTGAAAAGAAATTGAAGAAAGTGGCTGTCAATGATGAAGAAGCCCTAAAGAACATCTTAAATAAAATATTGGCTGCTTTTAAGGCAATTAGCAAATTAGTCAGTAATCAATTGGGAGCTGTTACTCCAAATGCCAATTCTGAACAACTATTAGGATTACCAGTGCCGGATTCAATAGCGAATACACAATTATGGCCAACATTAGGCTCGGTTAAATTAAGCATTTGGAATTATATACGCAATGAACCGCTTCCATCGCCACAACAATTAATCTATTCGTATCGACCACGTGGCCTGAATCCATTGAATTCTTTGCCACCATTGGCCAAACAGGGACGCATTATCAATGGTATTTATTTGTTTACATTTGATGGGCAACAAATCACTGTGCCTGGTTCATGTCAATACGTTTTGGCGCGAGACAATGTTGACGGTAATTTCACAGTTGTTGGAAAGGTGGCAAACAATAATTTAGAATCGATTGCATTGGTCGATAAGAGTGGCGATTCAATTGAAGCAAATAAAGATGGCATTTTTACTGTAAATGGAAAAACGGCTGATCTTCCTGTACATCAGCAAAATTTACACGCTTGGCGCAGCTATTACAGTCTGACATTGTTATCGACTTATGGTGTTCGAGTGCATTGTAAACTCGATCTGAAAATCTGTCATGTGCTTGTCAATGGCTACTATCATAGTAAATTGCGTGGTTTGTTGGGCAATGGTGACAATGAACCGTACGGTGATTGGCAACTACCAAATGGAAAACCGACTAAAACACTTACATCATTTGTAAATGCACAAAAATTACAAAGCAATTGTCCCAATGTCAATGTTGACGAGCAACATGAACATGCTAAAGATGATGCGGCCAGCGAAGAATGTGACAAATTATTCGGTGCCAGTTCTACGTTGCGTCTATGTGATTTCCTAATCGATGCAAAACCATATATTGGAGCTTGTAAGCATGCTGTTAAAGGTGCTGCCAATAAGCAAGAGGCTGCATGTGATATCGCTTTGGGTTACGTATCATTGTGTCGCACTGAAAATATTCCAGTTAGCATACCAAGTGTATGCCAGAAATGTCAATACACTGAAGATAGTAATACGAAAACATTTCAAATTGGTGAACATTATACAGTGAAATCATCTCAAAAAAAAGCTGACATTGTGTTGGTCATTGATTTGGCCATTGATGGTGCAACATTAACGGAATTAGTAAACACTTTAATTACGGATTTGAAACAACAGCTGAAATCAAAAGTGCCCGACGTAAATATAGCAGTCATCGGTTATAAAAAGGGTGAGAAATACTTGAGTCACTTCACGTCAAATGGAAAATTAGATATACAAAAATTGGAATTGAAGCCTGAAAGTCAAGTCACCGAACCGAAACTTGCTAAAGTTGGATGCTATGTTCTCGATCCTCTGCTTGAAGAAGCGCAAAAAATCAAAACGCAATTATTGGACGATCTAAGTCTGGCTTCTGATGGACGCGCTTTCCGTGAAGCAATGAATTATCCATTCCGATCGAATGCTAATAAAATCATTATTGCCGTTCGTTCGGACTCATTAACGCATTCGGTCAATCCACTAAAATACGTGGGCGCTAGATTGGCAAATGCAGTCGCTTCTAAGCTTGGTTTAGTGCTTCACTTGATCGCACCAATCGATGAGCTCACATTAGACAATCAAAAGGATGCCAAGGGTGTTGTGGGCTTCAATTCAAAGGGAGTGGTTTTGTTAAATCAAAAAAATCCACAAACTCAATTGCGTCCACATTTAAGCTATGGATCAGATTTGGGCATCGATCTAGTTGAAACCGCCAACAAAGGCTACATTTTCAGTTTAAACAATTATGAACAAACGAAGGACAAAAAGAAATTCGTCAGTGTAGTTTCTCATGTGGTGGCCGATCAAATTATAAAAAGCGAAAATACAAATGAATGCGTTTGTACATTGTACAAAGGACTGTTTGCACGAGAGTTTTGCACAGAATCAGAATCGAAAATGTTGCCTGCACAAACTAAAGCCCAGAACCGAGGATAGACATGAATTCAGTGTGCTACTCAAAAGGAATCTTTTGAAAGTAGTTTTTTTAACTGTAATTTCCTATTTTAAAAGAAAAAAAAAAGTT
>Ga0058862_10033305_pt1 | contig 10416 bp, 6 predicted proteins | sample SwirhisoilCB2_FD_61147 | JGI IMG/M metagenome (GOLD analysis project Ga0058862, IMG submission 61147) | Switchgrass rhizosphere and bulk soil microbial communities from Kellogg Biological Station, Michigan, USA for expression studies - soil... | ecosystem: Host-associated > Plants > Roots >... | reverse complement strand
GGTTCATGATGGACTTGCCTTGCTGGAGCAATGCTTGATCTGGAAACCGCATTGTGTAGTGACCGATCTGTTGATGCCCTGGTTGAATGGGTATCAGGTTATGCGTTGCCTGGCAAACAGTGTAGACCAGCCCGGACCGGCGTTTGTGGTCATCAGTGCCTTGATGAGACACGAATTTCCGGAGGAGCACTCGTATCTTCAGGATCAGGTAGTTCGGTATGTTGATAAGCCATTTGATGTCGAGGACTTGTTGAGCGTCATCGAGCAAGAGCTGGCCCGCTAATCGAGCCATAATTTCAGGGCGCGGATGGGTTTTCAGGGGAAGGCCCAGAGAGACATCATTTTCCACTGAAATGGACAAGACCTATCAGGGCGAGTGGGTATTGTCCTGTATACTCAAAGAAAAAGGAATGAAGGAACAATGGAGCCGCAAGACCGCATTATGGATGGCGACCTGCAAACGCTAGGTCTGCAATCGATCCTGAAAATGCTCGCACTCAGTGGCAAGACCGGCACACTGCTGGTGCATTCCGGGCCTGAAACGCTCGTCATCAGTTTGCGCAAAGGGCAACTGGTTGCGCTGCATGAAGAGGGAGTACCGCAACCGGATTTGCTCGGCATGTTGTGTTTGCTCAATAAATTGGACCCGCCGGGTGCTCACAGGTTGCGCGAGGCTTCACAGGGCAATCCCCAGGTCGCGTTAGGGATTATGGTTGAGCAGGGTTGGATGAGTTTGAACGAGATGCAACGTCGTTTGGAATTTGATGTTACGCAATCGATCAGCCACGCGCTGCGCTGGGTAGATGGGCGTTTTGCTTTCCACCGGCACATGATTCCTATGGAGAGCAAGATGCAGCCGCTTGATGTTGACAGTGTGCTGTTAGAAGCGTTGCGTCAGGCTGATGAATGGGAAGAGATGGGTGAAACCGCGCTCACGCGTACCACCGTCTCGCGCTGGTTACCGGAGGTCAGCAAAGACGTGCGCAGTCTGGGATTGAATCAGGAGCATATAGATGTGCTCTGTCTTTCCAACGGCGAGATACCTCTGCAAGGCATGGCGTTGGCTCTCACTCTGCCCGAAGCCCGCGTCGTGCATATCATGTCTCGTCTGATAGAACTGCATCTGATTGAAGTTGTCGACACCTCACTTGAAGCCGAACTCCAGCAAGATCTTTCCAATATCATCATCATGTGCCAGCATACGCTCGCGCAGCAGCGTCAGAACAGCACGCCAGTGCAACATCTACTTGGATTGATCAACACGCAAGGGCAATGCATCAATGGTTTGCTTGTTCATCATGGTACCTACGCCAAAGGTCTGCGGGGTCGGGGCCAATTGCCGGTGAGTGAAATTGTCCGGTACCTGGAGCGTCGTTTTTCGCAGCAGCTACAACTACTTGCAGGTCAGCAGTATCCTATTCTTGAAACCGTCACATTTGTTAATGGTCAGCTTGACTATAGCGAAATCATCAACCTGGATAGTCTGGTCAAAGGGGAACAGCTCGAAGAATTCTATTGGGAGGCCGTACTTGGCCTGGGAGCCTTCTTACGGACCGTCTTTACCGTGCTTTTGCAGGATGAAGTTGGGAACTCTCATACTGGTCGCCAGCTCAGCGTTGTCTGGAAAGCCTTCCTGACCGAAGTTGAACAGGAGATGCAACAGTATAATCTCTATCGCGCGCATCAGCATGCGCAGCAGAATCGCAATCGGCGCACAGATGCATCGAGTAATGGACAAAATCGGAATGGAAGTTCCCCGCTTGCGTTTAACGAGGGCAATGCTCAGTGGGGAACGCCTGAGACACAAAGGAGGTTAATCTAAATGGTCGAGCCGACAGTGCTGGTAGTTGACGATAGTCCTACTGTTCGTAAAATTGTTCAGATGACGTTACAGCGTGAGCATATACGAGTGATTACCGCGAGTGATGGTCTTAGCGCACTCACCTCAGTTGCGGACGAAATTCCGGCTGTTATTCTTCTTGACATCCAGTTACCCCGGATGGATGGGTACCATATTTGCCAGATAATACGAAAAAACTTGCAGTTTAGACAGATACCTATTATTATGCTCAGTGGGAAAGATGGTCTTTTCGATAAGATGCGTGGGAGGTTGGCTGGCTCGACGGAGTATCTCACAAAACCTTTTGACTCTGTGGAGCTAGTGCAGACGGTGAAGAAACACCTGGTGGATTGGCAATCGCGTATGCCGCAGCGCAATGACGATATGCGCCCGCGTTTGCGGAGGCGTAGTTAGCTAACAGGTGTCCAGAGCCGTTCAACATAACCGGGTATCGACCAGAGCACCGGGCGTGCTGGCACGCCTGCGCCATCGGTGGTATAGCCTTTCTTTCCCATTAGCCGGGCGTAATGTATCACGCCCTCTCAAAGGAAAGGTATACTGGTATGCCAGGGCAGAAGGTACTTGTTGTCGACGATAGTTGGACAGAATTGACGATGATTGCGACACCCTTGCGCAATAATGGGTTTGAGGTAGTAACGGCGGTGGATGGTGATGAGGCTCTTGAGAAAGTGTTTCGAGAGCATCCGCAGTGCATTGTCCTGGACGTTGTTTTGCCCAAGCAGAATGGTTTTCAATTGTGTCGCAAGCTGAAAAGCCTGGACGCAAGCAAGGACATTCCTATCATTTTATTGACAAGCAAAAATACTCCACTGGATCGCTCATGGGGGCTGCGCCAGGGAGCTGATATGTATATGACAAAGCCCTTTAACGATGATGAGTTGGTAGATAACGTTCGTCGTCTCGTGTAAAGTAGGAGCCAGAATATGTTACAGCGCAATGCAGGGCCACAACCGCAGCAGGGAGTGAGTGGGTCGAGCCGCCTGGAGAGCCAGATGAACAATGCCGTGAACGCGGCACGCGCGCTGGCAGGGGCAGCGGCATCCAGTCCTGCCGAGCCTGCTGTGGCCGGCGAGCAATACCTGGTATTCTCGCTGGTGGATCGTGAATTCGCGCTTCCAGCGGCGGCTGTTCAGGGTGTAGAGCGCCTGGATGCTGTTACTTCTGTCCCAAACGTGGCTTCCTGGGTGGCAGGGGTAATCAACTTGCGCGGTTCTATATGTTCGGTTGTGGATCTGCGTGCGTTTCTGGATCTGGAGAAGCTCCCGTTTAATCCACGAACTCGCCTGTTATCTACGAAATATAACGAAATGTTGATTTGTCTGGTGGTGGATAGTGTGAGTGAGATGGTACCCATCACGCCCCATTCTGTCGACCACACCACCCGTAGCATCCCCCAGTGGGTTGCCTCCTATGCCTCAGGCGTAGCGGCGGTCGGCAAGCGTCAGGTGATACTGCTGGATGCCGCTCGTTTGTTGTTTGCGGATAAGATGCATCACTACTCGGAGTGAGTTCCTGGTGCTTGCATGTGGCGTTGTGGGGCAGATACATCCCTTCACGTTGCCACCTGCATCTGGTAGGTGCTGTTGGAGCGGCGAGCTAGAGAGTACGAAGGCCGCTCGTCTTTATCTAAGAAAATACACTACGCTGCTTCACTTGAGAGGAGGCCTGGCGGATGAATGACCGCAACAGAGGTGGAATGACGATAAGTGCCTTACTGACGACGGCGCTTATTGTATCGTTGATCATTCCAATTGCTTGTCTTGCTATACTTGGCTTTATGATTTCTGGTGGTTCAAGTCCATTTATCCCCGCTGCTGTCCTGTGCGTTGTCGTGTTTGTAGGCGCGATGGCGACGAACTACCTGGTTCGTCGGCGCATTCAGGACCGTTTGCTGAGCCTGGTGGACGTTTGCCGGAATTTCGTTGGCGGTGACCGCTCGATTCGTGCGGTGATCAACGGCGATGATGAATTTGCCATGCTGGCAACGTCTCTGAATAATTTGCTGGATAATCAGAATTTTTCGCCCAGTTCTGGTGGTATCTCTGTCTCTCCTGGCTTGAGCGACGCTGCTGCCTTGCAGGCGCAGATTGAGAAACTGCTGCAAGAGGTAAGCGCGGTTGGTGATGGCGACCTGCGCGTACAGGCGGAAGTGACCCCTGATACGTTGGGAGTGCTGGCGGACTCGTTTAATTATATGATCGAGGAATTGGCGAAGGTTGTGGGTCGTGTGCAGAATACTGCGGTGCAGGTGACCAACGCTTCCCGCCGCGTGCTTGATCGCTCAGCCGAACTGGCGCAGGCATCTGAGACGCAGGTGGCGCGTATTTCGCAAACGACCGAGGCTGTAGAAGCGCTGGCGACTTTCGTGCAAAACGTCGCGCACAACGCCCGTTTGAGTGCTGAGGCCGCGCAAGACGCTCTCCAGAACGCGAAAACCGGTCAGGGCGCGGTGCGTCAGTCGATCGAGGGTATGATGGTCATTCGTGAGAATGTGCAGGAAACCTCGAAGAAGATTAAGCGCCTGGGTGAGCGTTCCAATGAAATCGGTGAAATTGTACGTATCATCGAAGACATCGCTGACCAGACGAACCTGCTGGCCTTGAACGCGGCCATCCAGTCAGCAATGGCGGGTGAGCATGGACGCGGTTTCGCAGTTGTGGCCGATGAGATCCGTCTGCTGGCAGAACGTTCTACCGAGTCAACCAAGCGTATCGCGACGCTGGTCAAGAGCATTCAGGGTGATACGTATGAAGCGGTTGTGGCTATGGAAGATAGCACTCAGGAAGTGGTGAAGGGGTCGCAACTGGCCGACGAAGCCGGGCGCGCGCTGAACTCGATTTATTCTGCTGTGGAACGTCAGGCGAGCACTATTGAGATGATCGCCCAGGCGGCGAACGAGCAGGCCAGTGTTTCTGAGGATGTGGCCAACGCGATGACCGAAATTTCGGAGATCACGAACCGCACGAACGCTGGTACCCAGGAAGCCGCGATGAGCGTGAGTTATTTGTCGGAATTGTCGGACCAACTGCGAGCTTCTGTGTCGACTTTCCGCCTGCCAGAGCGTGTCAGTGAAGGTGCGGAAGCCTTTGGTGGCATGGGCGGTGGCGTGCCAGCTTTGCCGGGTCCAGATGGTGGAGATCAGTTCTACCAGCAAGATCCTGGCGCGAATGGCGATTGGAATCAGAACTTCTCGGCTGATTTCCTCTCTTTGCCTCAGCCGCAGGAGAACGATCTGGGCGGGAGTGGCTTCCAGTTTACCTTTAATGGTCAACAGGATTTCTCTAATCAGCCTGGTGGTTTTGGTAGTATGTCTCAATTGCCAGCGGCTCAACAGGGCTTTGAAAATCAGCCCTTTGGAAATTTTGCTCCCGGTTTTCAAGGTCAGGGCGGTTTTGGCGAATTGAGTCCATTTGATGCGCAGCAAAGCTTTGATAGCCAGCAGCAATTTGGCGGTGGCCAGCAGCAATTCGGTGGAGGCCAGCAACAATTTGGCGGTGGCCAGCAGCAATTCGGTGGAGTTCCAGAATCTGGATATGGTCAGCCAAATCAGTCAATGTTTCCAATGTCCAATCAAATGCCTGCGGTTTCGCCGCAGAATTTTCCGCCCGCGTCTGGTGGTCAGGCACCGGGCCGTCCACGCTGGCGTAATCCCCAGCAAGGTTCGGAGCAAATGCCTTTTCCCGGAGCGGGTAATGGGCATATGGGACAGTAGCTTTTAACGATTTGACGTCTGGGATTGTGAGGGGGTATGCTCTTCATAGAGGGGTATGCCCTTCATAGGAACCGGGGAAGACGAGATAAAAAGGAGTGAGTGCGCGTAGCATGTCGAATACATTTGATAAACTATCTGTCCTCGACTCGTTTATCGAAGAGGTGAATAGTTATTTGCCAGATATCGAGGCAAATCTCGAACGCCTGGCTCAGTCACCTGGCGACATGGAGGCTCTGGAGGAGACATATCGTCGCACTCACACTATTGGTGGCTCGGCCTCGATGATGGATTTCCAGGGTCTGGCGCATGTCGCTCATGGCATGGAGGATATCCTGGGTGACGTGATGGATGGCCTTGCGAGTCTGGACCAGCCCACAGTCGAGTTTTTGCAGCGTTCTCTCGATCGTTTGCACCGCCTGGTCGGTGGTATCCAGCATGGTATTGATGAGAATGCGATTATTGCTGAAGACGATGAGGATTATTCTCAATATCGCGCCCGCCAGGATGCTGCCGCTCAGGGAGTAGCTGGCGGCATGATTACCCCGGAGTATGTCAAGCAAGCAAGTGGTTCAATGCCCGTCTTGCAAGATGCAGCGGCTATTTCATCGCTTGATGAGATGCTGGCCTCGTTTCGTACTCCTCAGATGAATAATGCTGACACTTTCTGGCCAGAAGAGCCGACGCTGCGTGCGGAATTCCCGCCCAGGCCCGAAATGCAGTTTCCTGTGCCGCCGATGCAACCCGCGCAGCACGCGCAGTTTGAAGCGCCGCACTTCCCGGAGCCGACGCCTTTTGTCGCTCCCGCGCCTTCGCCCAGTGCGCTGGAGATGCTGGCCAATGCGAATCGGCAAGAGATGTCGTTTGCGCCTCCAACGCCTGCGCTGGTTCCGCCAACGCCGCCAGTAACGCCAGTAACGCCGCGTCCTCAGATGCCGAATGATGTGGTCTATCCCACTTCCGGGCCGGTCATCCAACAGGTCAACGGGCAATCGGTGCAGTCGCCCATGTCAGCGGCTATTTCGCCGCCACCTTCCTGGGAGGAGCCACTGTATCCCCCTCTGCCGCAACCTCCATCTGCGCCCTTACCGCAGCTTTATGCGGTATCCGCGCCGCCGCCTGTTGAGCCCGCGCGCAGCGTTGTGCCGAGCAATAACTCCCCTTATGTAGCAAAGCAGACGGAAACATCTCCGCGTGTGCAGGTCTACTCTGATATGCAGAGTGAAGCTCAGACGTTGGAGGAGCAGGCCAATTCGTTGAAGCGCACGCTTTCCCAATTGCGCCTGGCGGCTTCAATCATCGAAGCGCAACGCGCTGAATTTAAGGGCTTCCTGGATGGTTCTCGCGACGCGTTGGATCGCATGGAAGATTGGGCTGGCAAGGCGATGGGTTTGAATCTGCGCAATAGTCCTGAGCAGGTGCGCCGCTATTTGCCGCTTTCAGTCATGTGGGTGGCCAACAATAAACTGAAAAAAGTGCTGGATATGCTCGTCCAGATGACCAGTGGGGTCGAAGGGACCGACGAGCAAATTCAGACGACGCTCCAGCAGTTACATATCTCGATTGCGGTGTGTGGCGATATTCTTCAGAACGCTGCCAGTGTGCCGGAGAGTGCAAGCCAGCAGGATGATGATAACGTCTGGTCGCCCTGGGAGTTGCAGGCGATCGCCGATGCTCAGGCGCTCAGTGAACGTGTCACGTTTGAACGTAAGGGCGATGTTGGCGCGTTGCGTGCGGAGATAGAAGCTCAGTTGCGCGCGGAACTGCGCCAGGAGTATGAGAGTCGGCCCGCCTCTCTGGCAATGCGTGCGGAGATGGAGCGCCAGATCCGCGAAGAATTACGCGCGGAATTGAGTACCAGTCAGCAAATATACGACAGAGGAACTGGCTCAGAGAGTTCGGAAGCCTTGCATGAGATGGAGGCTCGCCTGCGTCACGAAATTGAGATTCAGGTGAGACGTGACTTCCTCAACCAGTTTACGTCCGGTCAGTTGGCGAATATGGCTGGCGGTAGCGAGATACCCGCGCCGGTTGCGCCCGCGCCGTCCACGCCATCCGTCAGCTTCGTAGCTCCGTCTGTGCCGCCCCCGCCCGCGTATGTACCGCCTCCGGTGCCACAGCCACCGTTGCAAACATTGCCATCGAACGCAAGTATGGCGATGGCCGGGGATTTCGGTGAAGAGGCGGCGGAAATCTTCCGCCTGGAGGCTGAGGAGCACTTGCAGACCATCAGCATGCATGTCGCCGTGCTTGAACATGCTCCGACAGATCTGGAGCCTATTCAGGGTGTGCGCCGCGCCACGCATACGCTCAAGGGCGCGGCTGGCATGATGGGGTTCCGCGCGATTGCTGATCTCTGCCATGTCTCGGAAGACATGCTTGATGGGATCATGGAAAATACGATCTCGATTTCGCCGACGGTGTTGAGCCTGATCCTGGATACTGCTGAGGCGCTTGACTCGCTGATAAACGGGAAAGGCACGACAGCAGAGAATGAAAACGCGGTAGAGGCTTTACGCGCCCGTTACGCTGAACTGCTTGGTGAGCAGGCCAGTCTGGCGCGAACTCCGGTCGAAGAGATCGAGATTGAAGAAGAGCACGAACCCATCAGTCCAGTGAGCAGCGTGGTCAATAGCGGAGTGCGTGCCTCCGATGCGGCTGTACCAGGTACAGCACGCGCGGACTTGAGCGTGCGCGTTTCGCTCTCGAAACTGGATGAATTGGTAAACCTCTTTGGTGAATTGCTGGTAAACCGTACCATTCTTGAGGAGCGTATTCAGCGCTTGAACCGTCTGGTCGCGGATACAGGCGTGAGTAGCGCGCGTCTGCGTGACGTTGGTACGCGCCTGGAGAGCCGCTTTGAGGCTGCCACGCTGCCCAGCGGACGTTCAGTCCAGGTTATGCCGGGAGAAGGCAACCAGAGTCAAGCGCTCACTAACGCGAACGGCAAGAATGGTCGCATGGAGCCAGCGCACCTCGCGGAATTTGACGAACTGGAGCTTGACCGCTATACCGAATTCCATCAGCTAGCGCGTGGTCTGAGCGAAGGTATCTCCGATATGACCACGCTCAGTTCCGAAATGGACACAGTTATTCGTGACTGTGAAAGCACCTTCGGGCGTGAAAGTCGCCTGAGCACAACCTTCCAGGATCGTCTGATGAAGGCTCGCCTGGTGCCGCTGTCAACGATGATCCCGCGCCTGTACCGCACTGCCCGCGCAGTGGCCCTCAAACAGCACAAAGAATTTGAGTTTGTGCTGGAAGGTCAGGAAACCGAAGTAGATCGTACCGTGATCGAAGAAATTGCTGGACCGTTGTTGCACCTGATGCGTAACGCGGTAAACCACGCGATTGAGACACCAGAAGTGCGTTTGCAACGTGGGAAATCTTCCTCCGGGCAGATCAAACTGTCGGCGTCGTATGAAGGCAACCAGGTCGTGATTACCGTTCGCGATGATGGTACGGGCCTTGATCCTGCGCGTATTCGTAGCGAGGCAATCAATCGTGGTCTGATCCGTCCTAACCAGGTTCTGGGCGATAATGAAGTTGTCGAACTGATCTTCCGTCCGGGCTTCTCAACCGCCGAAGTGCTGAGTGAGGAGAGCGGGCGCGGCGTTGGTCTCGATGTCGTGCGCGATAGCGTTTCACGTCTGCGTGGAAACCTGGAAGTCGAGTCCATGCCTGGTCAGGGGACAGCCTTTACCATGAAGTTCCCCACCAGCCTGGCGATTCAGAATGCCATGATGGTGCAGGTGGCCGATCAGCAATTTGCGATCCCCACCGTCATGGTAGAAGCGATCGGGCGTCTGGATAACTTTAAGCCTACGAACTACGGTGGTCGCCCGGCTGTTCTGGTGCAGAACCAGCCCTATCCGTTGAGTTCGCTGGCCCAGCTCTTGCGCTTGCCGGTGGGTGATCTCAATGAAAAAGCACCCATTCTGCTGGTGCGCACTGACCGTCACCGGGTAGCACTGGTGGTTGATGATATCAAGGGTCGGATGGATGTGGTGATTAAGAACCTGGGTCCACATCTGCGCAACGTTCACGGCATAGCTGGCGGGACGGTACTTGGTAATGGACACGTCATTCTGATCCTGGAACTGCTGGAACTGCTCTCGGTTCGCACTGGCGTGAGAGGGGCGCTGGCTCCTTCTCCACTGGATGCGTTGGCCGAGGCACCCGCTCGTTCCTCTGTGCAAGTCGAGCGGCGTACCACGATCGCGCCAACGCTGCCTGTGCAGAAGCCGGTCGAGATGGCTCCGCGTGGCAAGCATATACTGGTTGTGGACGACAGCCCCAGCGTGCGCCGCGTCGTCACCAACATGCTCAAGCAGCATCAATGGGAAGTGCAGTCCGCGCGCGATGGCGTCGAAGCTCTGGAAATGATCACCCAGCAAGCTCCTGCCGCTGTGCTTCTCGATCTGGAGATGCCGCGAATGGACGGTTACGAACTGATGGCAACGGTGCGTGCTCAGGAGCAGTATCGTACACTGCCGCTGGTTGTGCTCACCTCGCGCGCGGCTGCCAAGCACCAGCAGCGTGCCATGCAGTTGGGAGCCAGCGCGTATGTAGTGAAGCCCTATCAGGATGAGGAATTAATCAACATTCTGAATGCACTGGTCTACGGAGCGACCACCGTTTAGAGAGGAATGGCCTGTGGGCGTTGAACGCGCTGTGACGCGCTGGTATGCTCTACGCCAGATAATTCAGCAGGAGATTGACGCGCTCCAGGCCCGGCTTGAGCAGCTTCAAGCGCGAGATCAGGAGCGCGCGGAAGTCGAGCAGCAGCTTGAGATAGCGTGTGCGCGTCTGCGCGCGCACGGTCCCTGTCCTAAGCCGATGATGG
>Ga0058862_10178091_pt1 | contig 10529 bp, 1 predicted proteins | sample SwirhisoilCB2_FD_61147 | JGI IMG/M metagenome (GOLD analysis project Ga0058862, IMG submission 61147) | Switchgrass rhizosphere and bulk soil microbial communities from Kellogg Biological Station, Michigan, USA for expression studies - soil... | ecosystem: Host-associated > Plants > Roots >... | reverse complement strand
CGCGAGTTTAACTTTATATTATTAGTTGTAGCCTCGATTATTTGTTTTGTCATTATTTATTCACATTAGTTACTTATTGTAAGAACATGTGTGAATTATCTATGATAAATCATTTATCGTCGTTAACTTTTAGTTATTGTTAGAACTGCCCTATTTAGAAATGAAAATTACTTTCATTTGAATCGATAGATTCATTTAATCTTTATGCTTTTCTGTTCAATAGAAAAGCAATCTGTAATGAAGCATGATTACAGCGGTCGTTAACAAAGCCGCCCTAATGCCACGCGTGAAATTGCGCGTGTAATAATAAATCTAACTATATTGCGAGGAGCAATATACGCTATGCAAACCTGTAGCGAGAAAATCAGGTACGGAGAAACGAAGATTTATTACATTCTTTGTTCCTCCGGCTCATGAAATAGTCGCTTTCAATGCACATTAGTCGATGATAAGACTTTTGTGGCTCATTCTCCCTTGTGGAGAGTGAGTAGACTGTTAAAGTGAGCCGGTTCGTTCAATTAGAGAATGAAATTATGTATTAGAAGAATTAGATAGTTTTCCTGATATGGAACCCCCTAAGATGGTTCCAAAGCTTATAGATGTAGTTGTCCATGATACTACACCCTGCCTTGATCCTTATCAGATCATTGTACAAATCCGATTTGTCGGTGTTTGGTATAAATTATGAAGTTTGGCCAGATTTGATTAAGTAGCGTGAAATCTACTTATGATGTTTGAGAACCCCCAGCAGCGGGATTATAGGAGTAATACTCTGGTTGTTGTCTTCGGATAGCAATTACGTAAATGCTGACCCTCTTACGTTGTAAATAGACGTAATAAACTTAAGTGTGTTTGTGAAAGATCAGATCTTAAGTCAGTATGGATTGTTTATATCATCCTTGATCATGATTGTTGTCAATCAAAACAAAGAAGCGGTGTTCCTAAGTTCGTATGGAGCGCCTGTGCCTTCAGAATGCACCCCCCCCGCTAGGAGACTCGGTAAGTGTCACCACTAGTAGTTGTAGATGAATATCTGGACTAGTTGGATAGACTTACTGCCGGCATGCCACACTACGGTACGAGCACCATGCAATAACATGGAAGGTACGAATATTTTGTCGTCAAAAATCCCAGTAACATCAAATGGATTTTCGGTCGTTGCGGATGTTACCCCCCAATCAGAATTAGAAACCCCAGCTTATCAAAAATTTGCTGAGCGGTTTACTCACTTACAGGCCTATGGCGTTTGTGAATGCTTGACCATGCCCAATCCCTTCGTTAAGAAAGAAGAGGATAAGGAAGACAGTGGTATCCCAGAACTTGAGATTGATACACTGTTTAAAAATTTGAAGTATGCGAAACAGCATGGCTTCTTTATTGTCCCCGCCCTACCTCGCCACGCCCATGATTTCTGGCATCTTATTGTAGATCAATTATTACGATATGAGCCAGATATGATTGGATACAAATTTATTTATGGAAGTGGTGAGCCAGAAAGAGACGATGCATTGGATGATTTAGTTCAATTGTGTCTACAGAGATTCAATCATCATGGTGATGAAGCTCAAGGCTCTCCAAATAGGAAAATGCGTTTTAAAATGCAAATGGAGAAGCCGTTTGCCCCCAAGCCCATTGAAGCTGTTGTTCCCAAGAAGAAAAGAAAGGAAATGGATAGTCGTGTTGTGTCATTGCAACCCACCAGGATGTCAATGGAACCTTCTTCTGTTTCCACGTCATTTGCAAAACCTGTTCCTCTACAATCACCACCATATCCTTTTTTTAAGAAGGAAATTGAAGAGAATAAGATGAGTACGCTGTCGGAAGTCGGAAACTTGTTTAAGAATCTTGATGCGAAAAGAATTGTTGATGCTTGCAATGAACAGGCTCAACGTGACGTTCCTGTACCTGGTGTCCCATATGGATTTGGTGAAATCTTGAGTCTGATAGGATTGGGATTTGTTGATTATGGTCAACCTATCCCTTTCACAGCTGGAAAAACACTGGAATGTTTAACAAAATGTGCCGTGAGTATAGAACATCCAGATTGTAAGATGGTGATTCCACTTCATGCTATTTATAAGAATTCTGCCCTTATGCCAATATCCTTGATTATGCGTCATATAGAAGGTCTCACAGTTTTAAAAGGTGAGATTATTATCACTGATACTCACATTATTATTAAAGTAGGATCAATTCGTATTCTGTATTCAACACAGAGTGGTAAGTTTTCAAGTCAGATGGATTGGTTGATGGGAAAAGAATCAAAGAATAAGGTCGATAGACTTTTGGATGGTAGTCTCAAGTCCATTGAGAGATTGAATGATGTTATGGATGTAGGTACTGGACTGTCCATGAAACTAATAGCATCAGCAGATAAGATTAATGAAGCTGTTGTTGTGAATGATTTACCCGAGAAGGTTGCTAGTACCCTTAAGAATGTCGAGTCCGTTACCAAGAAAGCCGATATTGCTATTGAGGAAGTTAAGAGCATGTTTGAAAAGGTCAGAGATGGAATCACGCAGACTATGTGTGGTGATAAGAGTTTGGGCTTTATTGTAAGTGTTTTGGAGAAAATCAGTGCCCTAGTTGCTGCATTGGTTGCTTTTGTTCGTTGTCAAGATGCCATTGCTCGGGCTGCTATTGTTTACACTTGGGCAGCAGCCAGTGGTTTAGGAACATATGCTTTTAAGATGTTCGAAGCACTTGGGAGATTGCTACTTGGTAGTGAGAATGTAGAAACTGTTTATGATTTTCCAAAAGATATTGTAAATACTGTTAAGGGTTTCTTCACTATGCAAGCCGATGAAGATGTCAAGGTGAATACTTTTGTTGCTATTGCCAAAGCATTTGCACATATGTTTGGCGCAACAGACAAGCAACAGGCCAAGATTGATAAGGAGAATATGATGCGTTTTAATGTGTTTGTTGGCTCTATCAAAGGAATTCGTGATGTCATTGCAATGATACCTGATGTGATAACATACATTACCCATTTGGTGTTTGGCTGTCCGGGATCAGAGCATGAGAAGAAATTGTTAGAAGAGATCACAAAGTTTATGGCCGATTGTACCCAACAATTACCAAAGGACCTTGCTAAAGAAATTTTGGTAGAGAATGGAGTGTGCCAGAAGGTTAAAGAATTGTATAGAAATGGAATTAACATCGAAAAGATGTTGGTCGGGGTTGAATTACCCGTGTATTATACTGCCCCTTTTAGGAATTTGTTTGCTTTATTGAAGAATTATCATAATATTGTAGTGACGAAGGAGAGAATGGATAATGGTAGAATACCCCCAATAGTGTTCTTTATCTATGGGACACCAGGAGTTGGAAAATCCGTTGCATCTAAGTTTATTGCTAATGATGTGATTGCAACAATGAGAAAGGAGAAGATACCACAAGAGCAGCTTATTTATAATCGTAATCCAGCATCAGAATACTGGGACGGTTATTTTGGCCAACCAGTGGTGTTACTTGATGATGCTTTTCAGATTAATGATGTGCCAAAGTTGGCTGTTATGGCCGATGAGATCATCCATATGGCCAATGATGCATCTTATCAGCTTAATATGGCCCATGTCGAACAGAAAGCAGGATCCTTTTTTACTTCAAGATTGGTGTTTGTGACATCGAACACTGTGGGATTACCATCAGAGCATTTGTTGCAATCGGATGATGCTTTTTATCGCCGCTTGGATTTTCATGTTCAATGTGAGATCAGTGACCCCAAACTAATAACTAAATCGGTTGTCAAGAGTAAGGAAATAGAAGTTCTCGATCCAGTGGAGGTTAAAAAGAAATTTGGAAATGATTTTGATAGAAATGTTTGGACATTTCGTTTTAAAACTCCTGGAGGTTGGTCAAGTGAGACATACACATATGATGAGATAGTTGAATTAGCTTGTCGGAAGTGGATGCAACGTGAGAACACTGGATCTTTGAATAAATTTCTCAATGAAAACGCGAAGCGGTACGATTTTGATTTCCTGACTCAGATGGACAAGGAATTTGAAGAGGACAGATGGAAACGGGAGCGTTTTTATGCTAATCCCAAGTTGGATCATGAGTATGAAATGAGGAGTGATGTGGAGAAGCGAGGTATAGCCAAAGATCAAATGGCTCAAATGTTGAAAGTTGCTGAGGATAAAGCCCCAAGTATTGTTCCGCAACTCAAATTGGGATTTGAATTCTTAGATCTTGTCAAGGATGAAGATCGTTTACTCCAGCTCAATTCCTTAGTGGCAATGGAGACATACACACAAGAGGAATTCGGGTTTATGTGCCAGTTTTACCAACTTTTGAGTTGGCGGCATGAAAACTCATCATGGGGTTCATCTTACAAGAAAAGATATGAAGATCATTGGGAGAAGAAAACGAAAGAGTTGCTTGCTCAACCACTGAATATTGATCCAAAGAGACAAGAACAAGATAATAGAGATTTTGCAGAGATCGAGAAAACTTTGTGGAGTTCCTTAACCCGAATGCATTCTGACCAAGAAGCTATATTGTCAATGAAGAATATGAACAAAGTTGAGCGACATGAATTGACTTTAACAGATCCATTGTCAGAAAAGACGTATGAGCAAGAGTCAAGAGAGAGTAGTTTGAGAATTGCGGAGAAAGCGTGGAACAATTATGATGACTTTGTTGCATTAAGAGAAAAGGAGAAACATAGTACATTACAACGATTGCATGAGATTTATGTTGATGCGCAACTTAAATTGCAAAAGATTCGTGGAGATATAACGTCCAAATTCACGGATGCCTTTGCAAAGTTCCCATATGATAGATACAAATTGTGGAAACAAGACCTCGATAATCGTTTCCATGCCTTCAAAAAAGATCATCCAAATATAGGAGGAATGCTTGTTCTTGGCGCTATTTTGTCTGCAACAGCCGGTTTTTATGGTATTTACAGATTAGTTAGTAGAGAGAAATCTGAAGATGAAGGTGAGGAGGAGAAAGAGGAAAAATTCTTTTCGCAGTTATCAGCGAGCGCAGATTCGACTACCCAAAGGAAAATTAGAGTGCGGAAAATTGATCCAAAAACAAGAAAAGTAATTGTTGGAGAACGTTACACAATGCAGGGCGAAAGCCAAGGTTTGGATGTTGCAAAGTCACTCGGATCAAATGAAGTTCGATTACGCTTTCGGTTAAAAAATGATTCAGCGGTTCTTGGTGTGTTTGGTCTGTTCTTGTTTGAGAAGACTCTTGTAACTGTTAAGCATTTCTTTTTGAACAAACCACCTGAAGCCGTTGGATTATATATTGAAACATGCAAGGATCCTTTTGTTGTTGATTTGAAAGATATTGTTTTGCATGATGTTGGTCCTGACATGGTGCTGGTGCATATCAATGATCCTAAAGTTCGTCCATATACCAACATTGGAAAACATATCGCTCGATTTTCAGAAATCAAGGACAACTTGGCACAAGTTGGAAGGATGGAGCCAAGCACTGCTGGTACTGTTATTATGATATCAAATGCTCTTATTGATACGGTGGCGACAACAGTCGTGGACGATTATAGTGCGAATACATATGAGACCAATAATCATATGTTGTGGTTTGGACCAAATGGACCTGGTTTGTGTGGTCTTCCATATATTGGTTTTGATACAAAATGTTCCAAGAGATTGCTCGGCATTCACGTTGCTGGTGATGAAAGAGAAGGAGTTGCTGTTGTGCATAGCTTGGAGCCAATTTTGGATTGGATGGTTGCTAACGGGAAATTACCAAAGTATGCACCCAAATCTCAAATGGAGACAACTGGGATTAAAATACCAGAGTCATGCACCATAATTAGACATGTAGCTAAGAATGAGAAACCAAGAATGGCTGCTAAGAGTGATATTAGGCAGTCAGTGATTGGTAGATTGTGTGCTGAAAAGTATGGTCCGCCTAGAACTGCTCCAGCTCCTTTGCGACCTTTTTCCCCAGCTTATTATGTGGATGATATCAATGATTTGTTTGGCTTGGAACCACCTAATGAAATTGGGGATCATATTACTGTGCCCTATGGTTTTGAAAATTTGTCCCCGGCAGAAGAGTCTATTAAGAAATTTGCAAAACCGAAAGAAGAACTAGCCTTAGAACATGAATTGGTGTTGGAAGAGTGTGCGAAATATATTGTTAATCAAATGAAGAACAACGTTGAACCGCGCTTAGTGACAATTGATGAAGCCTTGAATGGTGTGAAAAGTTGGAAACATAGTGAAGCTATGTTTAGAAACACTTCACGAGGGTGGCCAGAGGTTGTTAAGTACCATGGCAATGGGAAATGGCCTTTGTTGATCTGTAAAGTGTGTGGAGGAAAGAATTGTGGTTGCTTTGGTGACGTGATACTGGAACCTGAGTACCAAAAACAAGTTTTGGAGGATATCGAAACTTACAAGAGAGGAGTGAGACCAGAGATAGTGTTCATGAATTGTTTGAAGGATGAGAGAAGAAAATGGAACAAGATTGTTGCTGGGCAGGCACGTATATTCAATGCTGCACCATTGCGGCATTTGATTGTTCAGAAGATCTTTTATCAGGCATTTGTTGAGCAAATGATGAGCGATCCAGTGTTTAGTTATTCGGCAGTTGGTATCAACCCAGACTCGCCACAATGGGGTATGTTGTACAATAGATTGAATGCTTGGGGTGAGAAAACAAAATGGTTGCCTGGAGATTTCAAAAATTTTGATTTTCTTCCAAAACATATTAATAGGTGGGCCAATTGGATAGCTGATCGCTGGATGACACGTTTTAGGTCTTGGAGTTCTGAAGAGGTCAAACAAGCAGAGTTTAGATTACGAGAAGGTTTGTACACCAACACCTTCGACGGATTGTTCTTATTCTTTGGCGTTATTTATCATATATCTATGAATCCGTCTGGACATTTAATGACCACGATCCACAATGTTATTTCGAACATTCTAGCCCATATGTTCTGTGCTGTTTCAGAATGTCGTGAACGGGGTTTGCCAGGATCCCTAACGACAAAATGGGGCCCAGCTGATTATGACATCCATTTTAGGTTTACTGCTTTTGGCGATGATCATGTTGAGACGACCCATTATGAGTGGTATACGATGCTTATTAAGCACAAATGGATGTCTGTTCTTGGAATGGAATACACAGAATGTGACAAAAGACCTATTGGAAGTAGAGATCACGTCCCCGCTGAGGAAGTCACATATTTGAAACGTCGTTTTCTTGTTCGGGATGGTTTAGTTTTTGCACCACTTGAGAAGGAAGTTATTTTGGAGATGCCATATTGGATTAGGGACACAACTGACCCAAAAGGTGCAACGACGCAAAATGCAGAGATGGCGATCCGCCAAATGTTCCATTATGGCAGAAGTGAATTTGATGAGTACAGAAACACTATAACACAAATGTTGTTGAAAGCTGGGTGTGCACCACCTAAAGTTCCTGAGTGGACAGATTTATACTCAGAATTTGTTGGAGTGGGATGGAAGGATTTCAAGTTTGTGACCCAAACCAAGAAATTGAAGATTCGGAAGAATTATAAGCCAAAGAAATTAGATACCACCCATGTTCGAGTCAAATATGTTGTTAAGAAAGGGGATGAATATGTGACATCAGAGTTTAAAACCCAAATGGACAAAGAAGACAAGACTGAAGGTCTTGAAGCCAAAGCTGTAGCAACGGAGAAGCAGGGTTTGACTCTGTTTGCCGATCAACAAGAGACAACAGAAGAACATACCGCTCATAATTCAATGGTTTGGTTGCCCGCTGATCCTTATGAAAATCCAAACTTGGGAAAGGCTTTGACTAGAGTTTATAAGGTAAATGAATTTACATGGTCTGGAGGAGACAGCGTCGGAACGGTGTTACACACATGCAAATGGCCAGACGATCTGATTTCTATGAATTATGTGCATGAGATTTTAAGTTATTACGAATATTTCAAAGCAGAAGTTGAAGTGACTTATAGAATTAACACTACTGGTTTTCATTATGGTCAGTTATTGGTTTCTTGGGCCCCAAATTATGCACCGACTGGTTCAATAATAGAAAGATTTGCCAGTGTGTATCATGCTTCTGGAAATCCTTGTTCAATTATTTCTGCTGGCGGTCAGGGTATTTGCAAAATTGTCGTTCCATGTATTATGCCCTGGTTCTATTGGAATAGATCAACTGAGAGTTCTTTACAATCTCTATTCGCACTAATGAAGGTTTATGTTCTTAGTCCTTTACAAGTAGCAACAGGTAGTAGTGTTCCTTCTATTACTGTTTCAGTTTTTGCAAATTTTCTGAAACCTCAAGTTGCTGGTTATCGTTCAACAGCATTGACTTTTAAAACTCAGATGGGCGAAGATGCTGAGAGAACAACGAAAAGCAGGGGTGTGATTTCTAGTTTGGTCGATTCTGCTTCAAAATTTGCTTATGGTGCTAGTGTCATTCCACATCCAGTTGCACAGATTGGAGGTGTTGTAGTGGGAACAATTTTGAAAGGAGCATCGATGTTATTGAGACATTTTGGATACACGAAGAACACGTCAATAGCTGACCCACAGATTATGATCCAAAAAGTGTCTGATAATATGGCACTCAGTTCAGGCCTGGATACTTCCTTCAAGTTAGCCATGGAGGCCAAGAACGCTGTCGGCAATAAATGGGAGGCTTTTGCCCAAATAGCTGATTTTGACCTGATTGATGAATTAAAACAATTGCCATGTATTATCGATATTTCATCATTTGATGGAACAACCGCAGTGGATGCCAGGATATGGTACAGATATTTAGATCCAACGGACTGTGGTTCTGTTGCAACGAATGTGTTTTGTCCCACTCATTTGTGCAACATTGCGATGCAATTTACATATTTCCATGGTGGATTGAAATTTATGTTCAAGTTCGTTTGTAGCAAGTTTACGTCAACAAGGGTTCGTTTGGTTCATTTTATGGATGTTGCTGTTCCCCCGGCTACTTTTAGTGAAGGTGGTAATGTTATTAGTAAAATCATTGATATCACTGGAGAAACCACCGTTTGTATTACTGTCCCCTATATTAGCGAGTTTCCATATCTCGCTGTTCGTCATGATCTCAAGAGTGCCCCTACCCAAGGTTTTGCCTTTGGAACTTTTGCAATGTATTTGGTTAATAAAGTTATCATTCCAGATATTGCTTCGGATTCCACAGTTAATTTCAATGTTTGGTTGGCGGGAGCTGAAGATATGGAGTTTGCAAGACCAAGTACACAATATCTCAATATTGCATTGACGGTGCCAGCCGATAAGAGTGGGGCGAAGAGGAGAAAGGAACTTGAAGCCAAAGATTTTGAAGACAAGCCAAAGTATTCTTTCAAGAGTCAAATGGAAGGATTGTATGATCATCCACGAGATATTTTTCGACAACCATTTGAACCAATTGGGTCGAGTAAATATTTCAAATACGATCGTGTTTGTATGGGAGAAAAGGTTGGTAGAATGTCCGCATTGTTACAACGTTTCGTGATTTATAAAAGATATACTAGTGCAGCAATGATTGCGGGGACTGATGTTGCATATTTCAATCCGATGAGTGTTTTTAAAGCAGCGTCAACATCTTGGCCCGATACATCTCAAATGTATCTTAGAACCATGAGCACCTATGGTTTCTATAGAGGGGGGTTTAGATTCAAAATTATCCCTCGTTTTAGGTGCGACAACAAGAGATTCGTTGTTAGTTTGATTGACGACAGTGAAATAAGCAGTGGTCCAACCTTGACCGTTATCAACGATTTTGATCAAGGCGTTGCTATCTCTGATTATGTGACCAGACAGATTCTTGAATGGATGCCTAGGTTACCCTAACGAAGAAGACCGCAGTGAACTGCGATACCTAATGGGAATTGCATTCTACGGGACCATCTAGTTGTCGAACGTTTAACACCAAAGAGCGTAAGCTCTACGGTACGTAGTTGTTAGTGCCAGTTTTACAATGCGATCGGGAAACCGATTGTTAATACTTGCAAGGTCGATCGTTTGACATGCTAACAGCACCAAAAATCTCTGTCAGTGTCGATTTCGTGTTTGTGAAGCTAGGAAAGAGCGCTGGGTTATGTACTAACTTCGGTTAAGGCCATTTCACGGACTCTTATACGGTTTTGCAACACTTTCAGATGGGCATGATATGGTGTTCTTATAACAGGCCTGATAACTGCGTGACTACCCGCTTAATTTAAGCATATTAATAAGCGGAGGAAAAGACACTAAACAGCATTCTCTTAGTAGCGGCGAGTGAAGAGAGAACAACTCATGACTGAATCGAAGTCTTATGGACTGAGAATTGTGGTCCGGGTTCAACCTGAAGCGAAGTCTTGTATAATCTTTTACTTGAATGTATTTGCCGTCAGGCATCCAGAGAGGGTGAAAGGCCCGTGATACAAGAAATAGCGTAATGGTTGGGTTTCATTAGAGTAGTATTGTTTGGTAATACAATATGAATACGGGAGATAAAAGTCTTCCAAGGTTAAATACAATAGGGTAAGCCGATAGCAAACAAGTACCGCGAGGGAAAGGTGAAAAGAACTTTGA
>Ga0058862_10074782_pt1 | contig 10867 bp, 2 predicted proteins | sample SwirhisoilCB2_FD_61147 | JGI IMG/M metagenome (GOLD analysis project Ga0058862, IMG submission 61147) | Switchgrass rhizosphere and bulk soil microbial communities from Kellogg Biological Station, Michigan, USA for expression studies - soil... | ecosystem: Host-associated > Plants > Roots >... | reverse complement strand
TTATGACACACCTAGGTGCATGGTGAAAATAAAGAGGAACTTACAAACGGATCAATTGATCCGTTTGTAAGTTCCTCTTTATTTTCACCATGCACCTAGGTGTGTCATAACCTATTATCATACCTGTTGTGTTTGCATTTACCACTTAGGTAGGTGTGCCATAACCTGTTATGCTCTGGTGAGTTTTGTCTCATTTGGCTATACATGGCTTTTCTTTCTGGCATTGGATCAAGTTCCATCATAGGAACAACCTTAGATACACTGTTATACAATCTCGGACAGTCTTTGACATTTGCATGGCCAGATTATAGGGTCCTATTTTGTCTGGTTGTTTGTTCAAGATCTGGGATTATTTTCTAGTTGGATGGATTGGATTACACTGTTTGTTTGTTTGATCATTGCATGCTTTGATTGAACAAACGCACTGTGTGTTTTCCTTTTCATTCTACTGGATGTTTTCCCTTTTCTTGTACAAGCAGCTCAACTTAATTCGTTCCTGTTTTCTACTACGCACATGTCTATGTCTTTGATTGTGTACGCCTGTCTTTCATAAGTCGTACAAGTCCATGACTTCACTTATCCAAGTAAGAATGCGTGTCTATATTTGATGAATGACTCTTTGTCGTTTAAAACTTTCCTGCTTATATTCACTTCTGACTTTACTAAAGAGTTTCTCAGAACCTGTGTCTTAGTCCATAAATGTCTTTCTCCAGTACAACATCGATCTGATGTGGAGTATCTCACTTATCTCTTAACACAATGAACGCGAATCTTAAAATCAAGAGTGGCTTTAATGCCGCTGAAAACCCATCTATTAACGCTTCCCATGACTCAAATGGCATCTTCTCTGTTGAAGACGTCTTGAGTCGACCTGCTGCATTACCTTCTGCTTATGTTTCTGGTCGTCATGTTTATAAAACAAAGACAAACAGAAACAGCCAAGCTAAGAATATTCAAGAACAACATTATGTTGCCCAATCCTTGAATAAATCTTTATTGTCTCGTTATGAACAAGTACACAAGAATACTAAACGTGCAAAATACGTTTATAATCAAGTCCAAAAGATGAGAAAGCCCCTACTTCTCAATGACTATTTTCCTGAACATTTACAGACTAAGCCTGATATTTCTGCTAAGAAATATGGCTTTGATGTTAATGCTCCCGTATTTGTTCCTAAGAACAAGCTTAAAGCACAAGATGCTTTTGCAGTCAGTCCAAATGAAGAAATTACTCGCCCCACAGCTAATGAAAACATTACGTTTGAAAGACGTGTGGTTGAGTCTACTTTGTTTGGGAATTCCTACTTTAGCCGTACACTCTCAAATCCTCCTAGAGTGTATTTGGCTCAATCATCTGATAGCCCTGCCCCAACAATTCCCGAAAACTCATCTGATGATGATGATCTACCTGTTTTGATTTCAGAACAAGACCAACGTAATCTAGATAATGAAAACGATGAAATCGTTGTTTATGATCCAGATATTCCATTGCCTTCTCATGCCCCTTATTCTAGAAGAATTAGAGAATTTGAACAAGATCGTTGGTCTTCTGACGAAGATCTAAGTGCTGAGTTTAGATCCCATCTCTATTTATCTGATGATGAAATTGTTGAAACACCAGATTCCCGAGATTTGGCAACATCCGATACACAACCTTCTGGAAAGGTTGAGGCTGTTGACTTTCAAAATCTTGGACCAATAAACCCTACTGGTCAATCATTGTGGATCGCATTTGTGACTCTTCGCGGTTACAAGCGTGTTACACATGTGCCCCTTATTGGTGAGTATTCTGGTAGAGGTTGGGCAGCCTTTGGCTATCACGATCCCTCCAACCTTAATAAACCTAGTGATATCATTTGCTTCTCAGATGTATTTGATATACTGCATCCACCACCAGAATGTGTTCCTAGCCCTCTCAACGCTACCATGGAATCTGATTACATTCTGTCTCCTCGCTCTAATAAGTACCGAGCTCAGATGCAGGCTGCTAACAAGATTGTGAAACTTGTTACAGATCCTCTAGGTACTCGTGATCTAGCTGACTCTGTCGTCGCCGCAACGTCTAAAACTGACGACATAGCCAAAGAGATCATGGATTCCTTTCACACAACTATTTCTCAAAACACTAGCGCAATAACTGAAGCTTTTCAGAACTCAACTAGTGAATTGTCAACTCTTATCAATTCCCTCAAGGACACTTTGATTGGCGCTGTTTCAACAACCGCTTTTTCTCTTTTCGAGAAGATGTGTGGTCTCATGTTGGCTTTATGGGCCTGCGATCGAGTTCCTGAATTTGAAACCCGTGCTATCATTATCTCTTGTTGGGCCACCTCTGCTGGCGTTTTGTCAACTGCTGCATCAGCCCTAACAACCTCGGTAAACTTTTGGTATGCCTCCCATCACGCCCAATCAAGTGCGTTTGAGATGTTTGCCGCAGTTACTGAAGTTATGACATCTGTTATGGGTGTTAAAGAACCCGGTGTTGGTAAGCTCTTGAAGTCCTGTAACAAATTACACCAATTGTCCCAAGGTATCAAAGGTACTGTTGATTTAGTAAAACTAGTCTCCACCGCCTATCGCTACGTTTGTCGGAGATTCTTTGGTATCACCACTGAAGCTCAAGAAATTTACGATAGCGCCACAGAGTGGTGTGACAAGGTCCGTGATATGCTTAGATTGGATGTCAATAACATGCTTTTCGAATCCCCCCAATTTAGAACTGACTTTGAAAACCTTTACAAACAAGGTGATGAAATATTTTCAGAACTTTGTACGATAAAGGGTGAAGACGCTAATTTAACTGCTAAGAATGTATCTGATGTAAGAGTCAGCTTGAAACATTTCAAATCTTCACTTGATAAAGTGAAAGCCTCTATGACATCTCGTCAAGAACCTGTTGGTATTCAATTTTTTGGAGAGGCAGGTGTTGGCAAATCTTATGCTGTCAAGTATTTGATGGCTGACATTTGGGCCGACCTTTATGCCCTCACAGATCCTGGTCTTACACCTGAAGATGGAGTTTACAACCCTTTTAAAGACACTCAATTTCTTAAGCAAATCAATATGCTTACTGATAAAGATGTCTATGATTGGAACGCTCTATCCGAATATTTTCCTACTTACAACAATCAAAAATTCTTTGTCGCTGATGATGTATTTCAAATGGACGACCAAGTCTACCGATCTCGTATTGGTATGGAAATTATTCGTTTCATTAATACAACACCTTACTCATTGAATATGGCTGAATTATCAGAAAAAGGTGTAACCAAATTTAGATCTGAATGGTTTTTCCTACTCATGAACAAGAAGCACTTTCCTCCAAATATGAAAGTAGAAGATGTCGGAGCTGTCGAAAGACGCCTACATTTTCGAGTTGAAGTTCAAGTTAAACCCGAATTTGGATACAAACGCCGCAACCAAGATGGTCACGAGTATTATGCTATTGACCTTGAGAAAGCTATGTCAGCTAAGGACGAACTAGACCCTTACATCTTCATATTACATATTGAAGATCGCGATCACCCCGGTCGTCACTATAAACAAGAGCATTCTTATGATGCTCTTAAAACTTTGTTTTTAGCAAGACATGCCCTACATTCACGAGCTGGTGCTAATCCTATGTTGCAACGCTTCTCGAAAAAGGTTGCAGCTATGAAGGATAGACACCAACAAGAGATGCTCAAGGCATCTACTCCCCCTGTTCCTGGTTCCCCTGCGTACAAGGCTCAAGCTCTAACCGAACATGAAGCTCTTGTTGTTGAAACCACTGCTAAAGTGGAATCATGCAAGAGTCGTTTGGCCTCTTGGCTCGCAACAGCCAAGAAGGTGCTTGATACTGATTTAGCAAAGACCATGCTCAAACTACTTTCTGTAGTTGGTGGTCTCAGTGCTCTCTATTTTATTGGAAAGTGGTCCCGTCCACAACTTCCCGAACCTGGTATGCAAGTATCGGGTGACCCAAGAACCATAAAGGCTGGGAAACCGCAGTTGGTTATTAAAAAGCCTTTACAACACAACCCTCATGTTGGTTATGTAGCACAAGTCCAAGATCCCAATGCTATGGCCATCATGACTACTTCCATCGCTCGCAATTTGTTTAAACTGTCCTGGTGCACTCCAAAAGGAGATGACATTTGGGCCGAAGGTCCTAGTGTCCATGCTCTCTTCACTCATGAACGTTTTTGTTCGACAGTGAAGCACTGGTTCGCCCTCAAAGGTGACCACAACCATGTTCGTTTTCGCAATAAGTTTTTTGACATTGCTGTCCCTATTGACATGGTTAAAACTTCTGATGTTGAAGGTTACAACGACTGGGTGGTTCTCCAAATTGCTAATGCTGCCTTTCCGCCTGCCCGTGATATCCGCTCTCTAATCTGTACACAAGATGACCTTTTAGGTGATATACGAGACGTAGTTACCCTTTCCTATTACAACAAGCATGGAACCAACAGCTTAGACTTTTTCGTTAGAGAAGGTAAAGCCCAACGTTTCATGAGACATCTTGATTACTTTGAAGGCGCTGCGCGATATGAGTTGCATGACTATATCTCTATTGGTATTTCGAATAACTTTGGAGATTGTGGTCGTGTATATCTTGTTATGAATACGCGCATGGAACGGAAAATACTAGCTATGCATGTAGCCGGTGATGACACGAACGTGGAATCTGTTGCTGTTCCTTTTTTCCCTATCTTGAAGCACAAGTTCTATGTTGGTCAGGCTGGTTACAATCTACAATGCCCACCAAATCTTGAGGATTGTGGAATTCTACCACCCGCTGAAACGCCAAGATTGCCCTCTGAAACCAAGATTAGACCATCTCGTTTTGCCCGTTATTTGAAGAGACATGGTTATGTTTCTGTCACCAAACCAGCTCGACTTGGTCCTGATCTTGACAAGGATGGTAATTTGCAAAGCCCTGCCCAAATTGGGTTGAACAAATATCCCGCTCGAACTCCTTGTAACCTTGATGAGGAACAAAGAAAGGTTCTTGTTGATTGTTGCCATGCTGTGGCTCGGTTTATTCCTTTCAATGTCAGACCTATTTCATCTGTTGTGGAAGACAAGATTGCTCTAAATGGTCACCCTGGTTGGCATCATTCTGATAAGATCAACATGAAGTCGTCCCCTGGGTACAATTTCGTGCTCCTAAGAACTGATGATGGTAAATGGTCGTTTATTCGCTGTGCTGAGTGTAAGAATAACACGTGCCGTGACATACGCCATGAACTTGAATTCACATCCTATATGGAAAAACGTCTTCATGATCTAGAGACTAAAGTAATTAGCGCTCAAACCTACGAAGATGTTGAAGATCTCCTTATGATTATGAACTGTCTTAAAGATGAGAGAGTTAAGTTGTCTAAATGGGAAGAGTTCAATACAAGAATTTTTAATATTATGCCTCTTGACTTCTTCATTCTACGCAGAAAATACTTCATGGTTTTATGTGAAAATATGATGTCCGATCCTGTCAATTCTTTTAGTGCTCTAGGCATCAACCCTCATTCATCACAATGGGGTATGCTTTACAATAAGAAAATCAAGAGACGCAATCTTCCTGGAGATTACAAATTCTATGATGGATCTCATCAAACTTGGTTCTCTGACCTTATTACCGACGAGGTTGTCCTGGAATACTTCAGAATACATTTCGAACATGAGGTCAATTTTGATCTCTTACAAGACATTCGTGCCAAACTAGAACACATGGCTTACCACTCTAAGTACATCATGTTGTGGTTAGTTTACCGCATTCGTGGCGCTAACCCTTCGGGTGATTATTTGACAACTGTTCGTAACATTCTTTTGAATATAGTCGCAAATTGCTTTGCCTATGTTCTAGAGGCCCGTCGACTTAACATTCGTGGTAGATCCGGTGGTGCTTACACACCCGAAGACTACTTCCAAGATGTTGACATAACGGCATTTGGTGATGACCATAATGAAGCTACCGATGATGAATGGTACACTATGCAAGCCAAGAAAGAGAATCTGGCATTGCTCAGTCTTAAATACACAAATCCTGATAAGACTGAGATTACACCTGACACTCCCAAATTCTATCCTCCAGAAGGTGTCACATATCTGAAACGATCTTTTAGGTGGCAAAATGGATATTGTTATGCCCCACTACCTGAACAAGTCATCTATGAAATTGTCTTTTGGACTGTTGATGAAAATGTAGACCTTGACTCTAGAGATAGAGCCGCCGCAACGTCCAGTGTGCTAGAAATGGTGCACCACGGTGAAGAGAAATACAACCATTGGAGAAAATTCGTTTTGACTATGTTTGCTCATTTTAAGATTGGAATTACATTACCCACGTTTAAGGAAGCCGATGCTAAACTTCGAACTGAAGGTTTTTATTGTGATGAAAAATCACTAGCCAAATCTATGTCAGCTCCTAGTAATGTTCTAGCCCAATCTGGTAGAACTACAACAAATTATGTTACTCGCGCTCAACGAACACGAGATGAAAAGAAAAAGAAAAAGGAGCAGATCGTTGTTAGTGGTACTAAGTATAATGTGGAAGTTCCTCAACAACCACAAGTAATTACATTATCAAATAACAACGGTGTGCAAACCGGTCTCTTAATCAACATGCCTCCCCCACCTATCGACTCCTCTTTGGATGATAGATTGAAAACTATTCTTAGTCTACCTGAAGACTCTGATCTCATTGCACAATGGGATAGATTGATCTATTATGTCTCTCCAAGTGGTGCCATTGGTGGTGCAGGGGCAGCTATCTTGTCCGCTTTTTTATCCCCCACCCCAGTTGAAAACATACGCGAACTTACAACGAAACGTATGTGGCTTGGACACTTCTGTAAAACAAATCAACAACCTACCACCAACACTTGGTGGAACCCATTGACCTGGAAAGTTCCTGAAGCTCCCCCTAACCAACCTGCAGTATCTGTTTTTAGAGAAGGTTTGCTTCTTTCTAGAGCCATTTTCTCTGAAATTGTTCAATTTATCTATGTTGTTACTGTAGCTCCTGTTCATGAGGAGTTATTGCGTTCACATACACATTTGGTTGGTCTTTATGAACTTGTACTCCGTCTGACCGCTGGCCGAGGATCAAAAGAAGCCGTTGCTCATTCGATGCCTGCTTTTATCATGCACACACTATTGGATATACTATCTGCGATTTTTGGTTTGTCAAGTACATTTTCTTTCCGTGTTGCTGTGCATGCTTTCTTCAATATGAGCATTAGTATTATGAATTCGCCTACTTTACGAAGATTCTTTCCAAGATCTTTGGAGTTCTACATATGGATGCTCAATTTGTACAAGAAAGCTGGATATCTTACTGACTTAGATATTAGTGCTATGATTGAGTACAATGCGACCTACACCGATGCAACTTTCGAATGGTTGTTCCCTACGTACGGAGCAAAGGAGACTATCGTTTTACGTGGTGGTTTTCTTTGTGATAGACTATTGGCGGTTAAAAACCATTTCAAGTCATCTATGGATGCTTTATCTCGTGGCGACAATACCGCTTTCGAATCATCAAGACGAGCTTTTGAAGCCCTTGTTGATACCGATTGGTATTCCAATCCTGCAATCTTGTATGTTGATTCTGTTCGCCAAGATACTGTCAATTTAGTCAAAGATAAAGCTTTCATGGACTGGTTCACAAATTACAATTTCGAGGTCTTCCCTTGTGATGCTGACATCATGAAGATGTATCAATTTCAACAGCGCTATCCATCTTTTTTGCATGTGCGCACTGTTAAATCTACTTTCTTCATCCGATTGACGCAGATCAAATTGGGTAGACTTCTAACTCCAATGTCTCAGTACCTACACACCTATTTCGAACAATTGTTTAAGGACAATTGCTATTTCCGTGATGGGTCTGACGACAAATGGGTGACCGACGATTTAGCCCAACTCTATGACCATGCCAAGTTTGCGAACGTCCCTGAGGTTGCTGAGGAGATCTTAGCCGATCCCACTCGTCAAGCTAGAGTGAGATTCTTGTTGAAAGACAAGAGTACTCCCCCAGCTGATGAGTAAACACAAAACAATGCCCAAGACACTTGTTGTGTCTTCACTCTTGGGCTATTCCAAGAAGATACACCGGAGTACTCGTCATTGATCTAATGATGCCGGTTATTGACCTATTTTAAGTACTATGAATGCGCTCACAATACGAACGAGTGGCCCCAATGCCGCTATCTATTATGCCCAAGTTAAAAAGACCCCTGCTAAAGCGGAAGCTGAGAAGAAATCAAAGCAAGGCTTATTATCTTCAAGACTCAATTCTTTTGCTGAAACCGCGGCCGAGGTCTCGACCTTTGTCCCTATACCGTATGGATCTTCTGTTGCTCTCGCCGCTAGACTTTTGTCAAAAGTCACCTCCATATTTGGTTACTCTAAGTCCACATCGATTCTTGAGAGTGAACCTACTATCACTCGGACACCAGATCAGATTACAACATCTGGTACAGAACTTGCTACCAAATTTGCCCTTAACGGTGACACCAATATTGCCAAAGGACCATCAAACTTTGGTACGCGTGATTACGACCAAATATCTGAATTCATCCGCATCCCTTCGCTCATGTTGGTGGGTTCGTTTGACAACAGTCTTTTATCTGGTGGTTATATCAATGGTTGGTATGTTCATCCAGAATGTACTACATTAGTTACAGACACTACCTACCCAGAATTGTCTAATCTTGGACTAGTTTCAAGGTTACATCGATACTGGAGGGGTGGCATGAAGTATTCACTAGAATTGGTTGGTTCAAACAATATTACTTGCAGAATTAGGGTTTGTTGGTTTCCAACTGTTTTCGGTGGCAATGTTCCCGCAACTATGCCGTCTGAAGATGGAAAAGTTATCTCTGAGGTTTATGTCGTGCGAGGTAGAACTATTATTAATTTTACCGTACCCTATGCATCTACATACGCTGCCCTTAGACGTAAAACATCTGATCTTGTAAGTGATGTTGATTTATTGTACTGTTACAACGGCTGTATTGGCATTTATGTTGTGGACCCTATCGTTGTTGGCTCTACCCAGAGTTCAACGAAGATATGGTATTACATCCATGCTGCTGCGGCTGAAGATATGGTATTCTATTGCCCCACGAATCAACTATCTGGCAATTATGCCAAGATCCAAAAAGGCACCTCCATGACCACGCCTATTTCACCGACCAAAATTGCCCCTAAAAGTGAAAACAAAATGGAGAAAAATCCTTATCTTAAAGGTTATTTAGCACAAGCTGACAATACAACTACCGATGTTGTCGTACCAGTAGCCAACGAGATTAGTGGCCTTACAGCTTTTGCCGATGTGATTATACCTGAGGAGGTTAAGAACATGGCACGAGCCGACCTACAAATAAACGCTAATCCCTATTTTGACGTAACACCAAAATCTATACTGGAGCAGATGTATAAAGTCCATGAATTTTCATGGTCTGGATCGTCAACTTCAGGCACTTTGCTGCACACTTTAGATTTTCCTTATTTGCTTATGCAGAAGAGCTATATTAGTTCTATATTGAGTAATTATCTCAATATTAAAGCAGATGTTCGAGTCAAGATAGTGGTTAATTCCACTGATTTCCACTCTGGGACTTTGTTAGTTACAACTTTGCCCTTTTACAACGCTAGATCACCAACTTATAGTTGTGATCGTATGCGCACTATGTCTCAAGCGTCAAATTCATTTATGAAGTACACTGTGCAAGCTGGTACAGACGCGTCAGTAGAATTTGTTATTCCCTTTGTTAGTAACATGTTTTACTGGAATCAATATATTGCTCCTTGGGATGACGCTGCAAACCAATGGGCTGGTATACTAGCATCATTGCGTATTTGGGTTTTGACTCCTCTAGTCTTAGCCAATTCTGCCTCTGTTCCTACCTGTCCTGTAACCGTTTTCGCCAAGTTTGAAAACATCCAAGTCGCTGATACATTACCAACACCGATTACGTATGTTGCTCAAGCCGATAAAGGTTCGGACAATGATATTACCAGAAGATTTCAAAGTGTATTTCCTTCCTTGTTACCTAGTTCCTCTAACAGGGTAGATAATGCTGTGTTTGGGGAGTGCACAACTTCTTTTACACAACTATTGTCTAGATGGACTCTTATGTGTGTTCCTTTCCTTATGGATGGAGGGACTAACTATGGAGATTATACTTCAATCCAAGGTATTAATATTTGGTATGAACTGATCCAGAATTTACACAGCGATTCCTCTTCCATCGCTTGGACACCAGACCTTATGGCGTTCAAGTGGATGATGAATTTGTTTTGTCTTAGACGTGGTTCACTACGTTTCATGATTATACCCTCGTCGGGTAAGGATATAGCAGTCACTATCACTGGTGACTCGACCACAGACGAACCAACTGGCTATCAACGTTCTCAAGATGGCCTTATACAAACTTGCAATGATGCAGGACACATCATTGTTGAGATACCTCATAACAGCCCATTGCTGTATAGAGCAGTTGCCTTTCCTGGTTTTCAATTTGCCAGTGTTTGGTTACGAATCATTAATCTGTCCACCTCAGCCCAATACATCACTATTAAGGTGAGTGTCGGAGAGGACTATTTTCATGGTCTTCCTGCGATACCCACTGGTTATACTGGTGCATAGGTCCTAGGTTGAGAGCCGTGTTGCTATTGGCACGTAAAATACAAGAATTTATTAAAAACATCTATTGCTATTAGTTTGAAATTCCAACACCAAAGCACGCAGTTAGGTTGACTTACGTCCCTAATGTGCCCTGAATGGTGGTTTCTTACGAGGTAGCAGCTCATAAGCGACCTTTCGTATCTGATTAACACGCGAAAGGCCCACCCATGTGGTGAGCATCGATGCTAT
>Ga0058862_10086308_pt1 | contig 11306 bp, 3 predicted proteins | sample SwirhisoilCB2_FD_61147 | JGI IMG/M metagenome (GOLD analysis project Ga0058862, IMG submission 61147) | Switchgrass rhizosphere and bulk soil microbial communities from Kellogg Biological Station, Michigan, USA for expression studies - soil... | ecosystem: Host-associated > Plants > Roots >... | reverse complement strand
CTTTTCCGTTGCCAGAAAATACCTTTTTCATCGCTAATAAGCGGCATCGTTGAAAATCAACGGCATCGAAAGAAAAACTGTCGAACAGTTTTTAGTGTAGTACTTTAACTTTCGGGGTAAAACAGGTGTTATATACACCCAGAACGAACTTCGCACCGCGAGAAACACGCCAATGCTATATCGTTCGAACAAGCGGGTTTGACGCCTACACCGCTGGGGGGGAGGCACCCAGCCGGATAATGGGCAACACGATCATACACCAACGTGCGGCGTGTCCCGACTGCCATCATCCTCCATGAGGTTTCGAGGCCCCCGTGTAATAGGCGAGTCAGTTTATTGTCCTGACTAGGACTTTTTATTTCATCTGCAGCGAGGTCAAAAATTTAACGACTCCTGCATCAGATGATCCGAAGCGCCAACCGCGACACGAGTGGTCAATTCGCGTCGATACGCGCCTAGTCAGCCGCGTCGACATCACCGCTGACGACGAGTTTGAATCCATCACTCTCCATCAACTGCGTGACACTGACGCCTTCAGCTGCTTGCTTAAGAATCTCGGCGCACATGGCAGCACGCCTCATAAACATGAGCTTATCGGATTGTGAGCTGGCTCCCGCAGCTAACACTTCGTATTTCTTCCGCTTTTCTTCAGCCTTACGTTCGACCCACGAACGTTGGCGCGCCACAGTTTCTTCAACAGGCGGCGGATCCTTCTGTTCTTTGACGTCTTTGTGGTCAATCACTACGAACGCACTTGACGTGTCCGGTGTAGTGGAAGAGTCAACGGCGAGAGAGTACAACGAGGACGTACCCACCGTATGGTTGCGAACGGTAACGGGTTGAGCTGTGTTCGTGTCGGTAACATACATCGACAAAGCACCGTTTGTAACGCCTGCAGAGTTTCCTTTACCGTCTACGATACGCACATCTTGCGTGACACCAACAGCAGTGCCCAAAATCGTAGTCGCCAACGCAGCCGTGGTAGCAAATGACCCAACTTGATTGACGTTGAACCCGACTTTACCATCCGGTTGATAACCCGCAACTTTGGTGATTGCGTTGGCATCATTCAAAGACGTGGTAGCCAGCGGCGTATTGTCACCTGCCAGCACCTTCACCGGTTGTACGGCAACAGCGTCCAGATTCTTCATACACAACTCCTGCGACACTCCATCGGACGCAAAATCGCCGCGAACTAAATTAGTGCCGTATGTAGTGGTGACACCGCCAAGCTGATCAGGTAAAAACTGGTACGTATTGCCGGCACCAGCGAGAGTAGTCACTAAACCATAACCGCCGTTGTTTACTGTCACACCTCCAGCCGTCTTGATGGCCCCAAGCGCTACCGCCCCAGTCGTAAATTGAGGAGGAGTCCTGGTATCGGGAGTTCGATTGATTGCTCCGTAGGCCACCGCTTTGATAGAAGTGTCGCTGCCGTCGCCAGTCGGGTTCAACACCAACGGCTTATCCGTCGTCGGATCAGTGCTGAAAGTGGACGTCGGACCGATGACGCGCGTACACGCCGGAAACGAGATGTTCTTGACGCCGCCGATAGCTGACGTACCTGTAGTTGACATGGTAACGTAGCTAGTCAGCGGACCACTCTCACCTGCGTCACGCCCGACGACTGGTTTGAACGTTGGGAATGGTGCTGTATCCGCTGACACGGCACATATCCGAACATATGGTGCTGTAGCCGGGGTATTGGCCGGCGTCGACGACAGCGTCGGCAGCGGATTCGCTGTACTCGACGGTCGATACACATCAGCAACAGCATCATAGTAACATGGAACTACGAACTGTGGCTGCTGTAAGGCGCTAGGCACGAGTAACGGCTGTACTTCAACTCCTAATTGGCCTTTGGCACCGACACGGCACTTTGTGCGGCGCTGCAGTTTGGGCGCGTTGCCGGACTGGCAGAACGTGCTCGCAAAACTTTCCTTGGAGCAACCTCAACTTTAGCCGCAGCGATAGGAGTAACATCAACCACGGCTTTGCTGTCGACCGTCGAAACGACCGGCGTGACAGCCGGAATGTCCTTCACGTCCGCGCTTTGCTTCTTTTCTTTCATGTCGGGACCAACCTTGCCATCAGGCTTAGCACTGAAGAAGCGCAGCTGGCACTCCGTACGCAGTTCGGACACCGCATGCATGATAGCTGCGGACCGTTTGCTCGAATCTCGACAACACTGCAACAGCTGAACGCGCCCGTCCAACTGATCGCCCATGTCGAGCAGCGTCGATGCCGCCATCTGCGACGACGCCTTCGGTTGCGGTGCCGCAGTCCACTTCTGATACGCAGCGACGACGACTTCACTCAGAATCTCGCGTAGTTGCGCTGCGTCGTCGTTGTCGTTCGGCTTGGTAGTCAACATAGCGTTGAGATCGTCGGCATTGGCCGATTCATCATCACTATCATCGTCGTCTGCGTCGCTGTTATACACAGTCGGCTGCAAAGCAGCATCGCTAATGTACCTCCGCAAACGATCAATCGTCGACTTCGGGACGTGATGTCCAACGACACCAATGCGCTCATCGTACTGCCCCATCGGGTTGTACACTTTGAGCACGTTGTCCTCATGTGATTCAGGTTCTTTTGAATTTTGATGGTGAGTAGCAGCCATCGCACGTAGGCGCATCTCTTGCGCGCGCGCAATGTTGACGACACTCTCGTAATCAGCACGACCGTACGTGTCGAGCGTCATCTTGACGGTGAGGTAGCCCAACGACGCAACGGCTGCTTGCGACGCCGGGACATACGCACCCACCTGCTGCATCATAATGGCGCATTGAAACGCCTCACGGATTTGCGCAGAATTGGCCTTCGTAAAACCGGATGGGAATGCGATGTTGTTGTAACAGTACCGCAATTTCTTCTCCTTATTCGTATACTTAATGGCCATGTTGGCTTTGCCACCATTTTCGTTCGGATTGACGGACCACACTGCCTGGTTTTCCATCTGCTCCAACGCCTGAAAGGTGGTTTCTGCGTAAAGCGGGTAACACGGGTCATCAATGATAGCCACAACAATACGACCCTTTGCGAGCGTAGTGTCCTGACCGACGGTACGCTCAAAGTCGATCTCCATAGCGGCTAAATTGTACTCATTGTACATAGATGCGAGTGGAGCGACATTGCCACCCATTTGAAACGGGTCGACAATAATCGAATTGTACCCATTGGCTGATGTGGTAGAACCGATGACAGGCGTTCCAGCGCCCGTGCCAACGGCTACACCCAACGGAAAAACACAGGTGATGTGATGTCGGTCACCGCGTTTACCGTTGATAACAGCAGCCTTGCCTTTATCCGTTTTAATGCTGGTTTTCTTGTTCATGGCGTAAACCTTGCCTTGCATGTTGCGCAGCGGCGCCTGTCGGAACCCACGAGAGACACCAGCCGCGTTGCTGTTGGTGCCAACAAACTCACGACGCACGACCTTTCGTCGTCTCGGAGCGAATGACACCCTGGCGCGACTGCGCGACCGGGAACGGCCGCGACTGGGAGCGCGACGCCCGCGTGACTTTGATCGGGCGCGAGATGCGCTCCGAGCCACTCGGCGGACGATTTTGCGAACTGCTTTCTTGACGGCCTTTCCCTTCGGCATTGGGGGCCGACGCTTCTCGCTTTAAAGCCGTGACTTTGTCCACATTGGTGGTCAGCGCTGCACGGAATTTGGCGAGGTCACACAGGCGATGAGCCTTCTGAACTGAATCGAGTAGCACGTTCCCACTCTCCAGTCCAGTGTGTAAATAGCAAAGCATAAGTGGTGTGTCCCATTCGACACAACACTTCTCCCACGAATCATCTTCATCGTCATCAGGTTGCTGGTTAACCAATTCGGACGTGTAATCCAACACATACTGCGTGACGTACTTATCCAGTAAATCAAACAGCTGCGCATTGGGCCACGCTTCACGTCGAATGGCTAATATTCGTCGAAAATTTAGTTTGACATTAGTTGTTGTGCAACCATACACCAACTTACAAATCATCTTCGTAAGATCGGGAGAACCACAGACTATGCCGCTGCGCTCGACAAAGCGCTTCGAGCAAAAATCTATGATTTCAGACGTGTTCCGCGGTTTCAGAACACGATCTCGTTGCACGGCGACAAAGGACTTGAACTTAAAACCCATGCGGGTAAACTGGTCGCGAATTTCTTCAGCGGTTACCCACTCGTTGTCAGCTATAGCGCCAATGCCGTCATCACCGGCAAATTGGCACCACAGTTTGTCGCTCAACAATGCCAAAATCTCATCAGGTTGCTTGCCTTTAGCCAATCCAATGTGCGCTACAGCCGTAGCCATGGCCAACATGTGGACTTTTGTGTTGTGACTGGTGGTACAATAATCACCACTTTTCATGCCGACGCCAGTGCGGTAAAGCGCTCCATCTTCCATGAGCACCAGACCGTTTAGCATAGCGTCATTCATTCGATGCATAACTTCCCGATTGTGCGACGTACGCACCGGAGAATCAAGAAGCATCCATTCGATGTCAACAACATCGGTTAGCCAATGCTCCACAACGCTACGATCCCACCCAGAAAAGTCGTAACTAAAAACACGACCTTCGGGCCCGGACACCTTGCACAGTTTGCTGTGCATGCGATGCCAGTTTCCGTGATACTGGTTGTAACCAGGGTTGTACCACGTAGATAGCGGCGGGCATAAAGGCAGCTTGCGAGTATTCATCGCAATCAAACGATCATTCATATCGCGCAAGTACGTAGCGCGGGCAAAGTAAAAGTCCAGCGGCCCGGACTGAAAATTGCGCGCGGCTTTCAAGTGCTTGCGCACTTCTTCTTTCAGCTGTGCAACATAGACAACAGGCCAACGCGTTGCTGTCTTTGTGCGAACTTGCTCATCAAATTTGTGTAGCACGTACGACACCTTCTGCCGATGCGTGTCACCCAGATAGGCGAGAACGGCTCCTTTAGTTTGCAACGTAGGGAATTCGATACTTTCACAACCATTATACGGCCAGGCTGGGCTCGTCTGCTGGTTGACATCCTCTCGAATCTGATCATACGTTGACAATTTAGAACCGTCACACGGTCGCAACAGCTGCCGATAAACAAACGCGCGCGCTATAGCTTTAGCAGGGCGCAATTGCTCTTCAGTGAGATCGGACGGGTGCGGTACATAAGCACCGACCTGCTCATAACTCATCTTCAAGCTCGGCGTCGGAACTCGATAAGCGTCCGGAGGGACTACAAATCGATACTGATTCATGTATGCACGAGCGTGGTCATTAACAATTTCTTTCATGTGAGGTAACTTATAGCGCTGGACGAAACCAATATGATCAATATGCTTGACAAACTGATCCATCTGGAGCCACCCCACGTGATTCATCTTCGAAAACACGGTGCGCGGCTTACTGCGTAGTCCGTACAAGATCTTAAACGAATCCCAATCGTACGAACTATCAGGCGCTATTAGTTTCCCCGTTTCGCAATGACAGCGCCAATCTGCGCCGCCGGGATCATGCGATTCGGCATGGTATTGCCGCTGGCGTCGTTTCCGCAACCCGCAATGTGCATGCCGAACAAGCGGCCGTTGACAATAACGGGCGAACCGGAATGACCACGAACAGTCGATGCATTGTGATATGTATCTGACAAACGACACGGAGTAAACGTGCCTGTGCTTGGCACATAAACCTGTCCAGCGATGCCAGGAGGCAATTCACTGGGTTTCTCGACCAACGCGAACGTTTGCAACTCAGGAATCTGAACTTTAAGTTGACCCCGAGTTAACGTAGACGTGTCAAATTCAGTGGCACTAATGGTCCACTGACTCTTCTCCGTCTTAACGCGTTGACCATTCCAAAAGCCAATCTCGACTTTCGGCCAGTCGTTCCAGACGTGGGCGCTTGTAACGAGACAATCACGCACCATATAGCCTTCGCCGACGGCGTCATTGGTGCCTTCGGCATACAACGAAAAGCACCGACGCGACGCATCTTTGGCCGAAATGCCGGTATTGGGAGCCAAACTCTCCAGCTGAGCAGTCTTCACGAAAACCGCACCCATAGTCTTCATTTCCTGCATCTTTCGAAGAATCGCATCCTTCTGATCTTCAGGTACTTTCATTTTTGCGTCGCCAAACTCAAGATCAACGACAGCTGATCGCTGAGCCGCTTTGGCGTCGCCTTTCGCTTTCTCTTCAGCACGGGACTTACGCAAAGCCTCCTTCTTCTCTTTGTGCTTCTGATACTTGCGCGCCTTAGCGTTGAGCTTGACGGCAGATTCTTTGGCTTCAGCTGCTTTCGCTTTGGCAACCTGCCGCTTGGCGTCTTCAACTGCTTTGTCAGCTAACTCTTTTTGTTCACGAGCCAGCTTAGCTGCAGCGGCGGCCTCCTGGGCGGTGGGTCGCTTGACGATCTTTCGCGGAGCCGACTCAGCTTGAGACTCGTTCGACACAACGGGCCACTCCCGCTTCCGATCACCACGGAGACGCAAATGTGTCAAATTACATTGCGAATCGACGCAATTCATATCATTGACGCATAAATTGTGTTGGCGAGTGCAATTGCGATCGACGCAACTGGCACTCTTCGGACACACTTTTTTGTCATGCTTGAAAAAGCATCGCATGCGATAGCCACCCTTCGAGTACACATTACCATCACAACCACGACGGCGACACTGAATATCGCTGATATGACTGTGCTGCAGCACGTGTTTAAACTGACATGGCTTCTTTTGATGCAAAAACATGACACAACGTCCATCATACGGGCACACTTCACGATCGCGGTCGACGACGGTATCAGTCGGCCCGACGCGCTGCTGTTTCGGATCTGGCTGCCCATTGTGCCACGCAACACCTGTTTCAGCAGAAACGGCAGCCGCTTCGTGGAGTGTGCGTCGCTGCAACAACTCCGCTTCGGAAGGCCACACGGTTTGTCCGGTCTCATATTTCGATTTCATAGCCGTAAGATGATCTTCCAAGCAATACGCAACCTCCGGATGGAGTTCATAATGCGTACCGCCGATCAAACTCTTACGGAAAACACAACCAATGCCGTGAATGCCGAAAGCACAATCATGCTTAGACGGCTCGACACCATCGCGACACTTATGACAACCGCAAATACACCACTCGACCACCGCCGACATCTTCGGCAAAGTAACCGGCTGTGACGCCTGCATCGAAGTAGTGGTTTTACCGGTAGCTTGTGGCTTAGCCGCCTCAGGCAAGCCCTTGGCGATCTCCTTATTCTGCGCAGCGAGTGACGCTGCGATTGCTGCGGCCAACTCTTCTTGCTCCTTCTGAGTTGCATGCGAATACTTTGACTCAGTCGGCTGAACAGCAGCAGCAAGCTGAACAACTGGAACCGGAACAGGTTGCACAACGGGCAACAACGGCGCTGATGGCTCTGGCTTCTTCAGATCCGGCCACATCTCCTCTAATGCGCGACCTTCGATCTGAGGGCTGGCAGAACGCACCGCATTACGGTCGGCGACAACGATTGATCCGACAGCTTTAGAAGCGACTACCGGCGAGACGGCCGGCACAACCGGTTTAACATCGGTCGGCTTCTTTGATTCACCATCGCCTTCGTCATCGCCAGCTCGATCTTGACCTTTAGCGACATCACTGTCGTACCGCATACGCTGCGCCATAGCGGTAGCCGCAAACCGCGCCGGAGCGTCACCAACGCCTTTAGCACGAAGTCGCTGATACTCGTGATTATAAGCGAGACGTTCTTCGCGCTCCTGCTGACGTTGCACAGCATCAGCAGCGGCGTCGTCCTGCACTGGCTCATCGTCTTCGTTTTCGAGGTTGAAGCGACGTTGCAATTCCTGCAATTTCTCATCACGTCGTTTCTCATCTCGCTCACGTGCGGCGTCGTAAAGCTCCTGCGCCAACTCAACGGCGTCCTCGTCCGGCTCCCACTGGACACGACTGTAACCACGCAGCTCATCAGATTGCTCCATATGGGTGAGCCGCTCAGCAAACTGTTCTTTGGTCCAATGCTCTTCCTCAGCATAGCGCATCAGATTAATGAACTCGGCTGGGTCAAGGTTATGAGACTTAATAATCTTCGAATAAGCCTCATAATTGGCCGACGAAATAGCTTTACCATGCTTCTTCTTCGGCGTGACCTTGTGTTGATTGTGTCGCAGCAAGCGCTTACGACCTTTGTTCTTGCCTTTCTTACGCCCAACCTCATGCGAAAAGCGTTTAAACAACGCCTTCATGTGCGAGCGCGAAAAGTGACGAAAATCGACACGGTGATTCTCACCGCAGTAATCACAAAACGGCATCCCAGCAAACCACACGTCCATCGCTTCTGCAGCATTGGGTTGCTGCATAGCAATATCCAAGATAGCTTGTTCAGTGAGACCTTCGTACTTTTGCTTCGGATTAGGGCTTGCTTCCTTGACGACGTATTCGCGATATGACTCCGGCACTTCGTCATAAGGCACGGCAAACTGCACGTACACCCATAAGGCGACCATAGCAGCTGCCAAACCAGTGATCACCGTACCGCGAGCGTAACGACCTGCAAACACGCGACCCCACTTCTCGCCGAGAGCGTTGACAATCAATCGCCCTAGGTAATTTTGGTTGACTTGAGCTGAATACTGCGTACCAACCCAATGCCAAAACAGGTCATCATTGTCGAGAAGCGCCTTGCGCTTGCTAAAAGCAGCTTTAACCGACATCACGGCAGAACTTGACGCGACAGTCACCAGCGATTTCCACGATGCCGGCAAATCGTCAGTAAATTCCCACCGCAACTTGTAAATAGCCGCTTGAGTGGCCCGCGGATCGGGAATCGCATTCTGAGGCGTTTCCCACATATTCTGCGGAACAGCATAACCGTCAGGACCGACGGTCATGAACTCAGCACGCGACGGTACAGTCCAAATCGCCGAAACGAGATCAGACATACCTTGCGCGGCTTTACCCAAAAACGCACTATCCCACGTTTCGAGCAACAAAATAACGAGCGCCGCATCCGTGACCATGTTGGTCAACTTGGTCAAATCAGACGTGGCGATGCCCATTAGCTTGGAGCCCGCTTCACGGAACTTGTGTGCCGGCAAACCCATAGCGCCCATATACTGTCCAAAACCATTGGCCAGCTTAGTGGCGCTTTCAAGCCGCTCTTTCTTCGACGAATCACGTATAGCGAGGGCGACTTTTACGCTTAACCCCGCGACCGCTAACGCAGCAACAGTACCGCCTAACGCGGCACTCTGCCACCCTGGCTTAGTCGCTTCAGCGGCGACACGGAACGCGTGCGATGACTCTTTGTCATCATCATCGTGTGAACGCTTCTTGTCCACGCTCGCGGCCGTGAAACTCGCTTCATCTTGTTTCAAATCTTCCTTGATCTGGTAAGCACCCAAATCGACAGCAGCCTTCTCATCTGCCGTCAGGCCGCCACCATCCATTGCCTCGGAACCGCGTTCGAACCAACCCTCGATATCACCACCCTTCAAAACAGTGGCGTCGCCAACGTAAACGTTGGGAACGACGAGCGGTCCGTGGCACCCGTTATGGAACGATAACTGTAACGCTTCTGGAATTGTAAACTCGCGATTACCAAACCGAATCTTGCCTTCAGAAACGACGGCAACATCCCGGCTGGTGACACGAACGACGCCATAAAGCGCGCGACTGAACGCCCGCGGTAATGTGGTAACGCTATCACGAAAATCATCTGACGCGTACAGATAAACTGGCGCATCACGCAACATGCCTTCAGTGACGAAAGCCGTTGGGACTTCGAGAAATACGACCACAGTGCCTGGCATTGAGTATGCGACCATTGGAGCAGCGACCTCGTGCGCCACAAGACACACTTTACCGTAACGGGCATCAGTCGCCTGCACCGACACAGTACGGGAACGAGCCATCCAGTAACGCGTCGTCGAACCGTCGCCAACTCGCTTCGCGAGATTCAGCGGCGTGACTGCAAACTTACAGCCGACGTCCAACAACCCGACGGCCCCGCTCACTTCGCACAACTTGGCGAAAATAGTTGTGGCGAGCTGAGCCTTCTTAACCCAACCCAAAGAAGACCAATCCACCATACGCTCCGGCGGAATCTTGCCTTTCATCAAAATCGGTAGCGCATCGGTGTTGACAACAACGTACGTATACGGCTGTCCGTAACACGTACTTTCAGCAACCCAATGGTTGGGCACGACTTCGACACGCTTTTTCTTCGTGTTGAAGATGAAAGACGAACGATTGTGCCCGTCGCGCAATTGCACACCAACTTCTGCTGTACTGAACTCGGGAACGAGTACAGTCATCAAAAATTCCAGTGTTTTTTGCGACGGCAAAAACCATGGGCCAACAGAACCACTAGTCGGCATGATACCGACAGCGTGTAAATCGGCCTCTTCAGCGAGCTCCAAATACTCGCGACTCGGATCTTTGAACCGGACATTCACCATGGTAACTACACCGGGATAGTGCTCATCCTTGAGCACATTCACAGCGTGCACCAAATAATATCCAGTATAAGGCTGAACGGCGACTTCAGTGTGAACACCATCCATGATCAAGTACTGTTTGTCACCATCTTTTTCAACTGGGCACTGATTTGTGCCACGCGTCGAAGCGGCAACTCCCATTTGCCACTCCAACGCAGGATGACCATAACACGTAATGCTCATGGGACCAACTTCCAAGTCCTCCAACGGAACAACTGTGATTGAAGAAAACGGAACGCGCAAACGAACGCGCACAGCTTCAACGCACTTGCCGCGGTAATTGTAAAAAACGCAGAAACAGCCACCTTCAGCTTCAAAAGATGTCGTGACCAAACTACCCGAACGGGTGTATAAGCTCGCGACAAATCGCTGATTGTTAACTCGTTCCGCGCTCTTCTGATACGCAGATTGTGTGTTGATTGCTGCCGCATCAATAGCGCGCAGAATATTGTCTTCGTGATCTTCCTTGACCGACACCGTCGATGAACCACGAGTCCCCGGCCCTGCTCGGCCATGAATTGGTTTCTCTGTAGTAGCAGCCACAGCGGACGCGCTAGATGGACCAGCGCCGTTTGTGTTCTCAACATCGATTTTGGATACACCTCGGCTCCCTTGCGGGACGGTGTCGGATTTTTTGTCAAAGAAATTGGAAAACTCCTTGACTGCTTCGAACGCATGTGCAATGCTTGCGTTCGCCTCTTCGATTCGCTTGCCTGCAGCCGCAGAAACATCCGCGGAACTGCGAGCCTGAGCAGAATTGCTTGAGAGTGCAAGACCGGTTTTGACGTCCGCAGGCGCACCCGCGGGTTTGGTAACGATGCTTGAGCCGGCCAGCTCA
>Ga0058862_10071818_pt1 | contig 12363 bp, 7 predicted proteins | sample SwirhisoilCB2_FD_61147 | JGI IMG/M metagenome (GOLD analysis project Ga0058862, IMG submission 61147) | Switchgrass rhizosphere and bulk soil microbial communities from Kellogg Biological Station, Michigan, USA for expression studies - soil... | ecosystem: Host-associated > Plants > Roots >... | reverse complement strand
ACGCGGCAATGACTGCGCCATGACCTTAATCCTTTCCTTACATGCATGATACTGCTCTGAGTCAGAGTCAATTATGCACACAACCTCCTATTCCAGACAGGCAAGCTGGTCTCCAGTCAGCTCCTATCTGGGAAGCAAGCGGTCTCCATATATACATGCTCTAGATGCTTGCCTGCGCTATAAATCTCTCTCCAGATCACAGAGTGCATCTGGGGCATATTCTGTGATGCGCGAAAAAAGCAGCCAGGGAAGCGCGATCAGGATCGGCGCGTCCGTCCAGGACATAGGACGCAGCGTCAGGTCAATGGATTTATACACTCTGCCAGATTGAATAGAAATGGCCTGTTGCTTTGTACACCGGAAAGACGAGGTAGAGTCAAGCATACCCAGAAAACTCTCTGATCTTTGCACGGCAGTGGCGAAAAGGTAGTATTTTCCTTCCGGGATCGAGGGAAGGCTGTATCCACCAGGCTCGGTCAGCACTGTACAACTGACAGGAGGTCCCTGAGGAATCGGGTTGGCAAACATACCGATAAAAATGAGCCCATCGAAAGGCTGAGGTACATCAATACTACCTTCAATAACTCTTTTTCCTGCTGGCTGTTGATTAAAGGTCGTGAGCAGGTTTTTCAGATCACTCCATTCTTGAAAGAATGAAGACAGGCTATTATTGCGGCTGATCTGGCGAAAGCGGGTGGGAGTGGCTCCAACAAACTGGGTGAAGCGCGTGGTAAAGGTTCCCAGGCTATTGTAGCCAACATCAAAACAGATGCTCGTTACGCTAAGATTGGTACGCATCAAGAGTTTTTTTGCTTCTTCAATACGGAGAGCTGCCAGATAGACGCTGGGGGGAATGCCAGTAGTGCTGCGGAAAATCCGATTGAAGTGAAATGGGCTGAGTTGAACCGAGCTGGCAATCTCGTGAAGCGTCAATGGATTCTGAAAGTTCGTGCGCATCATAGCAATGGCTTGCCGGATAGCATAATGACGAGATACCTCAGTATCCACTTTTCGACTACCACTATTAAACAGATGAGGTGATAGATCTACGGTATGTTCGTAGATAGTGGGCGCTGTTGTTGTCTTGAACAAAATTAGCACTCTCTTTCTTTACAATTCTGTCTTGTACATGCACAACCGGTTGCTTCGGAGAAAGAACACCTCCAGAAGTGAACGCCCCGCGCCCTCTTTGCCGCGAGTAGGATATTCCTAGAGCACGAAAGAGACTCTAGCTCGCCCTTTCTGCCTGCGGCACTAATGCCAGTTCCGTCTCTATAGCAGGTTCCTGAACTTCTTCCTGCGCTGCGGCTCTGCGCGCCTGGATGGCTGAAACTACGAGCATATAGAGAGGGAAACAGGCGGAGACGATAAGAAGCGCGATAAACTGTGAATACTGATTATTCACATCACGGAGCAACCCATCGATAACGGCAAGGGACAGGCCAAAAACAATGCGCTGTGCTCGGGTTTTCGGTGTTGTCTTTGGATCGGTAATCATGCTCAGGGTAAAGAGTTGCAAACCAGCTCCCAGCAATGGCCCGTAGACCAGTGCGAAACCGCTTTGCTTGATATTCTCTTCAATCAGAGCCATGACACAAAATCCTCCGATAAATGAGAGAACCAGATCCAGACGATTGACACGGTAGGCAGAGAAGCAGCCGATCAGAAAAATGACCCCTACAATGGTCAGGGTACCGGTCCATTGAGCCGATACGCTGGTAACCGTCGCGGGAAAAAGCAAAACCAGAATGGTCAGACCAAAGTTCGAGGGATTGAAAATGTGCTCCTCTTTGATTTTAATCAAAGATTTGGAAGCAATGGCAAGCAGCGGAGCTACGATATAGGGCCATAACGCAGTGGACTCGATCAACAATCCAAGTCCAAGGCCGGTAATTACTCCGCTAATGGGCAGGATAATCTGACGCTTCTTCCAGTAATTGCCGATCACATCGATGCTACAAGATACGAACAGTGAAACGAAGATCTGAAGCCAGCTGTGATCGAAAGACAAAAGGAACTGTCCAAGTATAGCATACACTATAAGTACGCTACTCATAAAGACCCGTGGGTCAGCCATTTTAAAACCGACTATCGTCAGGCCACGAAAGTTCCAGGTCATGGGAGTTATCCTTTCTTCCAGAAGACTGCAACGTCTGTATCAACATACACGCCCAGGCCGCGCAATTGATTGCTCTCCTGCGAGTCTATCTGGTCCTGGGGAATAGAGAGGCGTTGATTTAATAGTGCCTGGTCCTGAGTCGGTGTTACGTGGAGACCATTTAACCAGACATTGCGCGCGGCTTTTACGTCTCCGTTCTTGCCAAAAACATCCCCCAGCGCCACATAGGCATCCGGCAGAAAGGCTGTATTGATGTTGCGCTGAACATTGGTCAGGGCAACTGCATATTGCAGGTCCTGTTGCGCCGCTGGGAGATGGCGCATCAAGGTCGGCCAGTAGAGGCCATTCAACCCACGAGCGTAGCGCGCGATAATGTTGTAGGGATTTTTCTGAAGCACTCCATCCAGAATACTAATGGAAGAATACGAATCTTGCGCCTGGCAGACAAGACCATCCGGGGGTGTCGGACAGGAACGCATCATATCGACATACGACAATGCATACTCGATGGTGGTATTGGCGGTCTGCATTTTTTTGGAGAGGGCGGAGAAGAAGGTTTCCTCATCCTGGTAAAGCTTATGGTCGCGCAGGGCCAGGCGATAGTCGTTGCTGTAACGCATGTTGTCGGGATCAGCGAGTACAGATGCCTGAAGATAGGCCAGGCCACGCGTGAGATTGCCCTGGGCGATTAACGCCTGGCCGGCTGCATCTTCGAGCAATGCAATCCCCGGCGTGGCCTGAGGCGTGGCTGGCAATGAGGCATTATTCAAAGGATCCGCTGGCAATGCCTGCTGGTACTCCTGCCATTGCCCCAGGCCAATCTGCTCGGCGGTCAGGTTCGCTGGCAATTTGGGAAGCTGTAATGGCGTGACCTGGGTCGTCAACAATACATAAGCAATCATCGATCCAGCGATCACAACCACCAGGCCAAGAATGATGAGAACGAGCCTGCGCCTGGGCCGTTTGCGCTTTGGCACACTTTTATTTTCTGGATCTGTAGGAGGAGGAGTCAGGGTTTCTGGCACAGATGTGCTACTCATGCGATGGGTTCTCCTTCCGTAAGCGTGTGATAACGATCAAGAGCAAGTGATGCGATCTGCTGCTTCTTGCCATCCGGCCAGAGGATTTCGATCCCTTCAACAGTTGTGGCGGAGCCAAGACCAAAGATCAGACGACGATCCGATTGCGAAGCAAAGCCACTCCCTGGATCAACCCATTTGACATAGGAACGCTTGTTTGCCTGGATGGTGACTCGCGTTCCGATGGCATTGCGATTGCTTTTGCCTGTCCCGATCAGTTCCAGACCGAGCCAGTGGTTACGCTTCTGGGGATAGTTCTTGTACAGGAGTAAAGGAGCACCTTGATTGGCGACGAACATCTCAGGGAGGCCGTCATTATCGAAATCTGCGATGCACAGGCCGCGCCCATCATAGAGATCTGTCATGCCCGCGTCTACAGCGATCTCGATATATTGCTCGCCCTGCTTCACGAAGAGACGCGATGGCTGGTAGCCAGAAATGCTCATATCTCCAATCGCTGGCCAGTTACGTGAGTCTGCAACCACAATACCGGGTGTGGTAGCCATGGTACCGAGATAGTACCAGTAATCGCCCTGGCCTGCTGAAACGAAGCCATTGAGGGCGACGATTTCCATCTCACCATCGTTATCCAGATCAATAAACTTGGCACCCCAGCCCCAGCCGCCATTGATCACATTCAGTCCGATCGCCTTGTCAGTAAAGGTACCGTCGCCGTTGTTGTGCCACAGGAAATTTCCTTCGACGAGATAGCCCGGCTGGGTGACGTTCGCGACATAGATGTCAGGATAGCCGTCCCCATCCAGGTCGGCAAAATCTACATTCATGCCTTTTCTGGTATCAATGGGCAGGGCTTTCTCTGTCACATTGGTAAAGGTTCCGTCCCCATTGTTTTTGTAGATCATATCCTGGCCGAAATCGTTGGCCAGATAGAGATCCATATGCCCGGTATTGAAAAGATCACATGCTCCTACATCGAGGGTCCAGCCGGTGTCATCAACCCCCAGCTCATGCGCGACATTGGTAAAGGTGCCATCGCCGTTGTTGCGAAAGAGGACATTTGGCCCGGCGTTGCGCGCATTTTCAAAGTCATTATGCATAATGACGGTCGTCTTGAGGTCCCAGAGATTGTCCTCCGGGCGAAAGTAATTGCCGATGTAGAGATCCAGAAAACCATCACCATTATAATCAAACCAGATAGCTGCGTTCCCGTTCCCGATATCGCCTGTGCCGGAGGAGGCGGTGACATCGGTAAAGGTGCCATCATGGTTATTGTGAAAGAGGAGATTAGGCGCACTCCACTTGACTATATACAGGTCCGGCCAACCGTCATTATCAAAATCGCCCCAGACCGCGTCCATGACGCCGCCTTCTGCATTCAGGTTGGCAACGCCTGCCTGTTCCGCGACATCGGTGAAGGTTCCGTCTCCATTGTTGTGAAAAAGATGGCATGGGGTATTACGTTCCGAGGAAGAGACAAAGACATCGACCAGACCGTCGTTGTTATAGTCCGCTGCGCAGGCTGCTGCTCCAACTGACGCCATCCAGGGCATAATATTATCCAGCTTTGGATCAAGCTTCACCTTGTTATGCGTCACATGGACCCCCGCCTTCTGCGAAATGTCGCGCAGTTGGAACATGGGGTAGGTCGTTTTTGCCTGGGTTCCCTGATCAAGGGCATTCAAGATTCCTGTCTGACGAACGACAAGGAGCGCTCCAAACACTCCAACCCCGGTACTGGCCTGGGCGGCATGAATCAGGAATCGCCTCCTATTCCATGGTTGACGAGGTTGTTTCATCATGCTTATCCTTTCTCACTCGTAGAGTTTTAAAGCCTCACGCAAATCATGCGGCACGGGAATTGGTTCTACCTGGTCTCCTGTACGCATCATACAGGCGACCTGCTGCTCTCCTCGGGCAATCAATTCTTCTCCTGAAGCATTTTGACGCCAGTATTCAAAGAGAAAAGAGATACGGCTCTGGGTAAGTTCTTCCAGGGTCATACGGAGGACCAGCCGATCGAAAGCGTAGAGTTCCGCCAGGTAATCGCACGCACACCGCGTCGTGACCAGGGCAAGTCCGTCCTGAAACTGCGCAACGATCGAGGGCACATGATCTAAGAGGAACATTTCCCGACAGCGCCCTTGCCATCGAATATAGTTCGCGTAGTAGACATTGCCAACCAGGTTTGTATCTTCAAAAGAAATGATATGGCGGTATTCGTAGACTCGTTTCAAGATGTTCATCCTTTCTGTGCCTGAAGAAAGATCTGAGCAAATGGTTCAGACGTGGTCACACTCTGCCGATAGAAGGTGAAGACCACAGGCTGATCCTGAGAGCGGACGTGTGTGGCAAAGGTAAACACTATATACGATCCCGCTTCCAGGATCTGCCAGCCATCCTGTTCGGTTTTGAGAAGCACAGGCAGGGTATCAAGTGGCTCGGCGAGTTTTTCCAGGATTTCCCTGACTGCCAGTACGCGTGTGGCAGCAAGATCGAAGGTCTCTTGACTCGCCTGGGAGAGCTGCTCAGCAAGCGCTGACCATGGTCTCTTGAGCAAATCGTTCCAGCACTCCCTGGTGCGCGCTGTGACAACCGTAAGATGCGAACCCACCTGATCGGGCGAACAAAGATCGAGCTTCAGGGAGGTATCCGCTGCTCTGGAGAGCGAGACCTGGAGCCTGGTCTGAGGCGAAAGTTCGGCCAAACGGCGTTCACAGTACGGGGCAAGCAGCGCCTCCGCCCATTGCCGGGGTGGAAGGGTTGCGCCTACGGTCTGGAGATGCAGACCTGACCATTTTTCCAGCACCCTGCCATCACTTGAACACGCGTCCAGATCATAGATAAAGGTATTGCCCTGCCTGTCCCGTTCGCGGGCATAGATCCAGATGGGCTGCCCCGCCAGCTGCGGCTGGTCTGCAAACATGAGTGCATCGATACCGATAGGAATAAGCGTGGCCTGGGGAATACAAGCCTGGATGGCATGGATCATGGCATCTCGCTGCGCAGGGTCCCCCAGAACGTGTTGCGAGGGAAGATAGCGAGCGAACCACCCTCCTCCTGTATAAGGAGTGATTTCAGCAATACATTCCGTAGCATGGAGCAAGGTATAGCGCTGAACCCGCTGAAAGCGCCCGCGATGGAAAAGAATCTGCCCATACATATCATCCAGAGGCTGCAATGGGATAGCTGTTGCTTCCTGCTTCGGCCAGGGAAGTGAGGAACTCAGTTCCGCCTGGGACGACCCAAAGCGGCAGGTGGCCTGAAAATGATCGACCTGATAGTCTGTCTCCGAGCTACGAATGGCCACCTCAACCGCGCCATCCGCCGACACCAGGGACAGCAGGCGCAAGGTCGCAGACCCCTGGGCCGGTATCACCAGTGGCCGGAGAAAGCGTATAGTGCTAAAGGCTGGACGGCTCTGATTGCCGGTGACTGCCATCGCCACCTGCCCCATGGCTTCCAGCCCGACCACACCTGGAACAAGCCGTTCACCCTGCAACTGGTGATCTTCAAGATATATATCTGTAGATATAGAGAGGTCCGCAGCAGCGATCAGCTCTATGCCGGGATAGAAAACCAGTGGCTTTTCCAGGAAACGCAAGAAAGGCAGTTGCGTGGCGGCCATGGCTATGGTTGGCAGTGAACCCAGGCGGGCACTGACGACCAGGCGAGTCGTTGCCTGGCGGTGTGAGAGCAGGGTGAGAAACAGTTCGGTGCCTTCCTCTACAGGGATAGGCATAATACCCTCAGTGCGCAGGGTTTCAACACTACCCAGACGCTCACCCATACCGACGCCGGACCAGACGGACCATTCAATGCAGAGACAGGAGCAAGCCGGAGAAACTTGCTGGAACTCGCTGGTGAGATGGGCAAGCCATTCGTTGGCCAGGGCATAGTGGGCCTCTCCTGGCATACCGGTGCGAGCGATGACTGAACCAAAGGTGATCAGATATTTCATCCGGTGCGGTGAGACCGAGGCAAGTAGATTCTGGAGTCCCTGTACTTTTGGTGCGAGCGTCTTCTGCATAGCCTCTGCATCAAGCATGCTCAAAGGAAGAGGCTCATTCACACCAGCCCCATGCAGCAGGGCAGTCACAGGTCCGAGGCTAGCTTCAACCTCCTCAACGACCCGAGCCACGCCCCGGCTATCCAGTACATCGACCGAGAAGTAGTGATAACGTATCCCAAGTGCATCCAGGCGACCCAGATGTTCCGCCAGCACGGCATCCTGCTGAGGATCGGATCTACCCAGCAGCGCCAGGGCCACGCCGGTCTTCTCAGCCAGCGCTAAAGCGCAGACCGCTGCTATACCTTTGCCTCCTGCCGACACCAACAGCACATCGCTGGCATCCAGTTGCAGGGCTTCTCCTTGCGTAACCGACGTATAAGGCAGCAATACCAGCCCGGTGCGCTTTTTGTCGAGATCATAGCTGGACTCGGTAAAGCCTGTTCTGGCCGCCCGTACCTCCAGTGCCAGATCTGCAACGAGATCAGGAAGATCCAGAGGTAGATGCACAACGCACACGGTCAGGTTGGGATATTCCAGAGAGAGCGTGCGAGCAAAGGCCGCGCCGATCTTTCCATGCTGGAGCAGGACAAAATGCGTGGCCTCCTGGCGTGCCAGTATGGACTGCGCTCCCTGCAAAAGCAGGTTTGCAGCGGCAGCTTCCAGGTCAGGCGGCAGGCAAATCACAGCGCCAGCGCCTTTGATCGAAGCAAAAGCCTGTTCGATAGCCTCTGTCAGGGGATATCCAGAGGGCGCGACGATCTCCCAGTCTCCGTTCTCCAGGGAGAGGGAGGGTTGAGCTAACGTCTGTTCTTGAGTAACAACGGAGAAACAGCGAACCCAGGAAGCAAGACCATCTGGCTCCCTCTTTTCCTGTGTGTTTAAGGCGTGCTTCTGCCTCTGTAAATCATCGAGCGCCTGGACGATCTCACCCAGCCTGGCGTCTGCATAGCGCAACAGGGAGGCGGATGCGGAAATACCCAGGCTCCGACTGGCCTCGTTGAGAATCTGTCCCACGGTAATCGAATTGAGATGCAGATCACTAAGCATTCTATTTTTTAGATCCAGCAGATGAGCGGGAAGCTCGGTGCGTTTCGCGATAATCTGACGCAAAACCTCCAGGGTGGTTTGTTCAGCCTGAGACGCATGCTCCTCGGCCTCGTCCTCCTGGAAACTTTCAAAGCGTTCAATCCCCGGCAGGGGCGCTTCTTCACAGGGATTGGCGAGAAAGGTGGGATTCCAGTTGAGATCGATAGGCCGGGTAAAACGATGGGCAAAGAGCGTTTGCGTCTGGATCGCAGCCCCCAGAACAAAGGCGGCGGCAGTCGCGGAAAGGATTCCGCTGAGGGACGAACCTCCAGCATCAGTCGCTATTCCTGGCCGGGAGGTAATATCGGGTAACAGCCTGGTCAGCGTCGTTCCTGGCCCGACTTCAATAAAAAGATCGATTTCGTTCTGGATACGCTCTATAGCTTCAAAAAAACGAACTGGTTTTGTCACCTGCTCGCAGAGCAAAGTTTGGATATGATTATCTTCCACAAAATCGCCTGTTACTGTCGAAACCAGGGGCCGTTCGGGTTTTGTAAAATGTTCCAGTGCCAGGGCCTGCGCAAGTGCTTCGACGGCGGGAGCGACCAGTGGGGAGTGAAAGGCATGAGAGACCGCAAGACGGACACAGGGAATTTTCGCCTGGGCACAGCGGGCAGCAATCTGATTGACCGAGATAACATCCCCCGCAACAACGGTCTGGCGTGAAGAATTCAAACCAGAGATCACCACAGACGTGCCATGTATCAGTTCACTCACAGTTGGCGCATCGGCTCGGATGCTCAGCATCGCTCCAGAGGCCGTTTTCACCCCGGCCATCGCCGCTCCTCTGGCATAGGCCAGCCGCCGCAGGGCAGATTCATCTATGGCCCCGGCCCAATGCAAAGCACTCAGTTCTCCCAGGCTATGGCCGAGAGCTACCTGCGCCTCCACACCGAAGGCAGCCAGCACCTTGAGACCAGCCAGGGAGGCTGTCGTAATCGAAGGCTGAGCAATCTCTGTACGTTTGCCATCGGTATCTACGGGAAAATCAGCATCGAAATAGAGCGCCTCAACCTCCGAGAAGTTCGTGCGTAAAATGCCGCCGTCCAGATGGGCAGGAGAACCCTGCCCAGGAAAGAGAAAGGCAATGCGCGGGGCCTGTTCTCCGCTGCCCAGATAGATCTTTGCCTGTTGATCGATCCGCGTAGCAACGTCCGTTGCAACCAGCTCTTGCAGGTCTTTCAGACGCTGCTCGAACTCGGCAGGTCTGGAGGCAATCAGCGCGGCACGCATCGGGCCTGGTTGGAGATTATTGGCCAGGAAAGCTGCCAGATCCGTCAGTTCCGCATAGGAGAGACGAGGGGCCAGCGCGAGAAGTTGCGTGATCTGTGTCTGTAAGGCTTCCCTATCCGGCGCGCTGAGGAGAAACAGTTCCGTATCCTGAAAGGAAGCCAGAAACTTCTGTTCAAGCGGCGTCAGCGCCTCACGTCGCTGCTCAGTGGCTCCCTCCAATACAATATGCGTGTTAATGCCCCCGAAACCCATAGAATTGATGCCCGTACGCAAAGGTTGATTGGCAGGCCAGAGTTTACCCTGGCGCAGAACCTGGAGCCGAGCCTGCGGGCGCGTCAATTCAGGATGAAGTTCCGTATTGCCGGTAGCCGGTGGGATAATCTGGTTAGAAAGCGCCATTGTGGCTTTAATCACGCCTGCAATCCCTGAAGCAGCTTTGGTATGACCAATATTCGCTTTCACCGAACTGATCGGAGTCTTCTGCTCCGGCCCAGGTTCCGATACCTTGTTCAGGGTAAAGGCCAGCGCCTGCAATTCCGTCGTGTCACCGACCTCGGTACCTGTGCCATGGCCTTCAAAGTACGAAACGGTATCAATACCAATACCGCTGCGACGATAGGCCCGCGTCAGGGCCAGATGTTGTCCCTCCACCTCCGGGCGTGTAATACCGCCGCTGCCATCGGACGAAATGCCCCAGCCCCGGACCACTGCGTAAATATGGCAGTTTTGCTCCAGGGCATCTTCATAGCGCATCAGTACAACAAAACCACAGCCCTCGCCAGGGAGAAAGCCATGGGAATGAGCGTCATAGACCAGCATCTCCTCAGCGGCCAGAGCGGATGTTTTCGCAAAGCCGATAATCTCAAAGGGATCAATGCTCAGATCAACACCACCGGCAAGGGCGACATCCACCTCAAATGATTCGAGTGCCTTGCAGGCATGAATAAAGGCCAGGAGCGAGGAGGAACAGGCTCCATCAACGGTATATCCTCCACCCTTGAGATTAAAGTAGTTGCAAATGCGCCCGGCAATCGTGTTCGAGAGTCCACCAGCCAGGGTCTCTTCATTCACCGGGGCAAAGGGCCTTTTGTAATCTTTTTCGAGTTGAGCCAGAAAATGCTGGATAGCCTCAGCTTGCCAGTTCTCTTTCAAAAGAGACTGCATTACCACGCGTGCCACGTAGGGCCAACGCAGCCGCAGAATTTGCGCGCGCGAGAATTCTCCTGTCAGTGTATTACCAACCAGCACCCCGGTCGAATTTGTTGGCAACGTACGTTCTTTCAGGAAACCAGCATCCGCAAGAGCCTGCTCTGCAACATCAAGGGCCAGCCAGTGTGTCATGTCGCTGGAGCGATACGTTTTCCCGGCAATGCGAAAACGCTCGCGATCAAAGGTATAATCGGTGAGAAAAGCGCCTTGCGAGGAATAGGTACGATCAGGAGTATTTCTATCAGCATGGTAATAATCGTCGAGATTGAGACGCTCCGCAGGAATCTTACGAAACGCTCTACGCTGTGCAAGCACATTTTCCCAAAGTTCTTGAGGAGAGCGAGCATCAGGGTAACGGCACGCCATCCCAACGATAGCAATACTTTGCATAGAAACACTCTTTTCCTCTATGTGTATCTATTACTCAAACAGGAGAGTAGAACACTTTTTGGCTCAAAAACATCCTTCAATGCTACACATTGCTGGTAAACAAATGAGAGCATCGCAAGAAGATGGAAAAACTGAGAGACGTTGCTCTAAGCGTTATCTGATAGATCCTATCCCTACGTCGCTGGTACCGACGTTTGCAAAGCAGCTTGAATCCGTTGGCGCCATACCTCAAAGGAAGGTTCAAGACCATCTGAAGGTAGATCCTCAGTTACCAGGTCAATCATGCGCACCACGTCATCAGGAGCAGCGCCGCAGATTATATTACTTGCCCGTTGTGTATGTTCACCCAGATTGCCAGCGCGCACCCGAGCTTTGACGGCGAACGCCGCCCCCTGGGCCAGGTGTGCCTGGAAAGGAGCAGAAAGGCTTAGAATATGTTGCAGATCCTCACTGGTTACTCCTCCTGCATAGGCGCAGGCGAGTCCGATACCACTCCAAAGATCTGGCTGGCGGGATTGTGGAAAGGCAGCGATACGATTGGCAACCGCAGAGATATCGCCGCAGCTCACAAACCAGAGGCTCCGGCCTAGTCCCTGGTCAAAAGCACGCTGTGCATACCCTTTTGGCAATGCCAATGGGCGGCGTTGCTCAACCAACCTCTTTTTCCAGGAGAAAAACCCCTCATGGAAGCCGTAGCCATCATAGGCTAACCAGCGGAGCAGAGGATCATAGGCATTGCGATCGGTGATCTTCATCTGTTTGCGTAGCAGACGGCCCATGCTCCATCCCCAACCCACGTAGAGCATATAGATATGATTGTTACCCTCCTCCAGGGAAAACGGCAAAAAACGCTTGTTCCAGGGAGAGAAAAAATCAAGGAGAGCCAGAGCCATACCAGCGCCCTCATAGGCAAAACCTCTGAAAGGCAGATCGATCTGTTCAAGATGGGTAGCCAGCGTTGCGTTGTTATCGCTATCCAGTGCAGTATGATATCCAAGAACAAAGGTACTGGCGCTATGTTCTAAGAGTTCCTGGGTAGCAGAGTTACCAATCTGAAAACCTCGCGTGGCAAAACTTGTTGCTTCCGGTGCTATCTTGAGATACGCTCTAAGTGACCTCAGAGAGAAAGCCATTATCTTTCTCCTTGCTATCGCTATGCAAAGAACGCGCTAAAAAATCACCTACACAAATAAGCAGTCAACAATAGCTCCGCTTGTAGAATTTGTATACTGCTAACCATCTCTCACCTACCACTTGTTTAAGGTCTACAATCACAG
>Ga0058862_10290830_pt1 | contig 18921 bp, 19 predicted proteins | sample SwirhisoilCB2_FD_61147 | JGI IMG/M metagenome (GOLD analysis project Ga0058862, IMG submission 61147) | Switchgrass rhizosphere and bulk soil microbial communities from Kellogg Biological Station, Michigan, USA for expression studies - soil... | ecosystem: Host-associated > Plants > Roots >... | reverse complement strand
TGTGAACTGGAGGCGTCATGGAACAGGCCACCGGTTTTGATCATGTGACTCTCTGTGTTGACAATCTTGAAGCAGCAGCATTCCTGTTCGCCAAGATCTTGGGTTTTGAAGTGATCTGGTCGGCGAGAGATGTCGGAAGTCACAACTCATCGATGGACACGATCGTCGTGCAGCGCGGAACGGCCAAGATCGCCCTCATGCAGGGTCACGACAAGACGGGAAAGTCTCAAATCAACGAATTCATAGAACGGTATGGACAAGGCGTGCAGCACGTGGCTCTCGAAGTCGATGATATCGAAGCGGTGTGCCGAGAATGGGAGTCGCATGGCGTCAAATTCAGCGGGCCGGTCAAAGAGGGGCGGGATGGGTTCGGACCGCTTAAGCAACGCTTCACCTATCCTCTCTTTCCGCACAGTGGGTTGTTCTTCGAACTGACCCAGCGGCAGCATGGTGAAGTGGCGGCGAGGACGTTTGTCAGGAGCACGGTGGAGTCACTGTACAAGGATATCGAACGAGATCAAACTTCCGGGGTCGAGAGGACCATCATTGATTACCACTCATCGTCGCTGTCAGGGCAAAAACAAAAGAAACCGCTGAAAAAGGCGTCCTAGCCGGTTGATCCACTCCTTGTGGGAGTCGGCCATGTATCTCAAGCGGAGAGGAAAAGTTCCCAACCAAGCCCATGTAGGAATTCCCGAAGGGCTGTATGAAGAAGAACATGGGCGAAATGGCTTCGTGGGCTCGGTTTCTCATCTCTACCGGACACATCCGCCGACAGCGTGGATCGCTATCGACGGGAAGCTGAGACCGCGGGCCTTCGCCTGCACGCAGATTCTCAAGGCCGCATTATCCAATACCACGCAATCAGTATTGATGATGCAAAGCCAGGATGTACGTCTCCACATGTCCTGTCGACGAGAGACCATGCTCCATTTCGTGCGCAATGCGGATGGCGACGAAGTCCATTTCGTACATCTGGGCACAGGCAGGTTTGAGACGGATTATGGCGTTCTTTCCTACGAGCCTGGCGATTACGTGGTGATTCCAAAAGGGACGACCTATCGAATTCACGTCGATACGGAACCTTCTTTTTCGCTGATTATGGAGACTCCGATTCCTACGGTCGTGCCGGATCGAGGTCCCCTCGGACAACATGCGCTGTTCGATAAAGGCGTGTTGCTTGCTCCTGAGCTGGAGACGGTCGAACCGGCAGAGACCGGATTTCGAACATGGGAGGTCCACATCAAGCGTCAGGGTGAATGGACGGGAGTGACCTATCCCTTCTACCCCATGGATGTCGTCGGGTGGAAAGGAGATCTGTGGGTTGCGAAGCTGAACGTGAGGGACTTCCGGCCGGTCGTCAGTCCCCGCTACCATCTACCGCCGAGCGTCCATCAGACATTCCAAGCCGGAGGATGCCTCATTTCCACTTTTGCTCCGAGGCCCTTGGAAAGTGATCCGGAGGCCTTGCGCGTGCCTTTTTACCATCGCAATACCGACTACGATGAAGTGCTGTTCTATCATGATGGAGAATTCTTCAGCCGCGCGGGGATCCAAGCGGGGATGCTCACGTTACATCCGCAGGGTATCCACCACGGGCCACAACCGCAGGCGGTCCAAGCGGGCAAGACGAAAATGCACACCGCCGAAGTGGCGGTGATGATCGAATCCAAGACTCCCTTCACGGTCCAACCGGAGATGGAGCCGGTGGAGATCAAAGACTACGCATTGAGCTGGAGCCGTCGATGAAGCTGGTCAGTTTTCAAGTCAATACTTCCCTCGGTACATTCACAAGAGTTGGAGCGATACACGACCAACGAATAGTGGATTTGAACATGGCCTATGTCCGTTGGTTGGCGGATCAACAGGAAGCGCAACCACGCCGGCTAGCCGACGCGCAGGTTCCGTCGACCATGCTGGAGTTTCTCAAAGGAGGATCTTCCACGCTGGCGGCGGCCCGTCGAGCGAAAGATTACGTGACCTCGCTCCTCCCATCATTCAACGGTCCGTCCGGTGAGACGCTCATCTATTCGTTCGCCGACGTGCAACTCGCTGCTCCTCTCCCCGATCCACCATCGCTCCGGGATTTTATCGCGTTTGAAGATCATATCGCCGCGACATCCAACAAGCGGGGTCAGCCGATCCCACCGGAGTGGTACAAGGCTCCGGTTTACTACAAAGGGAATCATCGCACGATCATCGGGCCTGACGAGCCTCTTCCCTGGCCGTTAGATACGACCAAGCTAGATTATGAGCTGGAACTCGCGTGCGTGATCGGGCGACAGGGTCGTGACATCCCTGAACGGCACGCGGAGGATTACATCGCCGGTTACACGATCATGAACGATTTCAGCGCGAGAGATATTCAATTTCAAGAAATGGCCTGTCGGCTGGGTCCGGCGAAGGGCAAAGATTTCGCGACGGCGATGGGCCCTTGCCTCATAACCCTCGATGAGATTGCGGACCTCGGTGCCTTGACGATGATTGCCAGGGTCAACGGAGAAGAATGGTCGCGAGGGCGATTCGGGACGATCCATTGGTCATTCCCCCAAATGATCGTCCATGTGTCGCGAGGAGAAACGATCTATCCCGGGGATGTCTTCGGTTCGGGAACGGTGGGAGGAGGATGCGGTTTGGAGATGGACCGTTACTTGAAGCCCGGTGACGTGGTCGAGCTGGAAATCCAGCCCATCGGCGTGCTGAGGACTCATGTGGTGAGCGCAACGCATGGAGGTGAGAATGTCGGTCGGCACGGTTGAACAGGCTCTCGTAGAAACGGTGGCGAGGCATCAAGCGCTCTATGAAAGGTCGGAGATCGACGCAATGCTGAGGAGCATTGTCCGTGCAGGCTCGCATACCAATCTGACGGAGGAGGACGTCCTGCGGATTCTCCGTACATCCCGATGCGTCTTCTTCGATACCCACGTGGAAGTGGTGTCAGGTCACCATACGGCGACATATTTGCGCTTCGAATCCATCGCCCATTTTCCGGACCTGGTCCGGCAAATCGCGAGAGATATGGCCGGCTGGATCAGCCGGACGTTTGGAAGCAATCCGATCATGGGCCTCATGGCGACCAGTTCCGCCGCGAAGCAACTCGCGGAAGAGATTGCGACCGAACTGCGAGTCTCCACGCGATTGAAAACGGTCTTGACGCCGTACAGTTGGGAGACAGGACGGATCGGAACGGACATCGCGGTCGGAGCCATCAAAGCCGGTGAACGGTTCGTGGCGCTCAACGATGTCACCACACGCGGCAATTGCGTCAGCAAGCTCGGCAAAGTCATCACCGACCATGGAGGGATGTCGGCGGGGATGATGGTCTTTGCCCGGCGTGACAGCGGGCAGTTTCCGTTGGTGAACCAATTACTCGCCCAATATCCGTTCTACTACACGACGGATCTCGACATGCCGCAATGGGAGTCGGCGCACTGTCCGCTGTGCCGAGCAGGCAAACCATTGCTGCTCTGGAAGGACATGCCGGCTCTGTAAGTCGGCAACCCGGAGGTGGTCATGGATGTTGCCGTCATCGCCAAGGAGATCAAGCGGGACGATCTCCTCCACATGTACTATTACCTGAAACTCACTCGGGCGCTGGAAGACAGGATCACGGCGCTCTACCGGCAGGGACGTATCGTCGGTGGAGTCTATACAAGCCACGGAATGGAAGCGATTGCTGTCGGATATGCCTCGGCGCTTGAACGCGACGATATCATCGCGCCGTTCCATCGAGACATGGGGGCCTTCCTTATTCGAGGCTTCACGACCGGCGAAATTCTCGCTCAATATCTCGGCAAGAGGACCGGCCCGACCAAAGGAAAAGACGGTAATGTCCACATGGGAGATCTCAAGCGGGGTGTTTTAGGATTTGTCAGCCATCTGGCGGATAATTTGCCGGTGGCAGCGGGGGCGGCTCTGGCCTTCAAGATGAGAGGTGAATCTCGTGTGGCCTTTGCAGGGACCGGTGACGGGGGGGCCAGCAGGGGCGACTTCCACGAAGCGATGAACTTTGCGGCGGTGCGGAAGCTCCCCGTCGTCTTTTTCTGCAACAACAACCAATACGCCTATTCGACGCCGCTTCGTCTTCAAATGGCGATTCCGAATGTCGTCGATCGGGCGAAGGCGTATGGCATGCCGGGTGAAATCGTGGACGGCAACGATGTGGCGGCGGTCCATCTGGCGGCAAAACGGGCGATTGCCGACGCGCGCGCAGGGGAAGGGCCGACCTTTCTCGAGTTCAAAACGATGCGGATGCACGGCCACTCCGAACATGATCCGGCCAAATATGTCCCGCGCGAGCTGTTGGAAGAGTGGAAGAAAAAAGATCCAATCGTAAAAGCCGAGCGGTTGCTCAAGGAGCTTGGCTATGGCGATGACGCCTCTTTCCAAGAAGTCACCGAACGCGCGAAGAGCGAAGTCGAGGCCGGTGTGGAATTCGCGGAACAGAGCCCGCTGCCTGAAGGACCGGAGGTGTTGGAAGGCGTGTTTGCAGACAAAGCCGACAGCTATTAGCTGTTTACAATCGGCACAGAAAGGAGCCTTCTATCATGATGACCGTGCCTCAAACTTCCGAGAAGGTCAGTTACCTGGAAGCGATCTCACAGGCTTTGGACGAAGAGATGGCCTGTGATGAACGGGTGTTTGTGATGGGGGAGGATATCGGCACGTATGGCGGGGCATTCAAGATTACCGAAGGGTTTCTCCAAAAGTACGGCGAGTGGCGAGTGCTCGATACGCCGCTTGCCGAGTCGGGATTTGTCGGAGCGGCGATCGGCGCAGCCATGATGGGGCTGCGTCCGGTCGTAGAGATGCAGTTTGCGGACTTCATTTCCTGCGCCTTCGACCAGATCACCGAGGTGGCAGCCAAGAATCACTACCGATGGGGAGCTGCGGTGCCGATGGTCATCCGCGCGCCGTTCGGCGGTGGTGTGCACGGCGGGCCGTTCCATTCTGAATGTCCCGAAGGCTGGTTTTTCCATTCTCCGGGACTCAAGTTGGTCGCCCCGTCCACGCCGTACGACGCCAAAGGGCTCCTCAAGGCGGCGATTCGAGACCCCAACCCGGTGATTTACTTTGAGCATAAATTTCTTTACCGACGCATCAAATCCGTATTGCCAAAAGAAGACTTCGTTGTGCCGCTCGGAAAGGCCGATATAAAACGAGTGGGCCACGATATTTCGGTTATCACCTACGGCGCGATGGTACACCTTGCGCTCGAAGCGGCGCAGGCTTTGGCCCAGGAAGGGATCGATGTCGAAGTCGTCGACTTACGCACATTGATGCCGCTCGACAAGGAGACCATTTTCGCGTCGGTGCGAAAAACCAGTAAAGCCCTTCTTCTGCATGAAGACAATAAGACCGGCGGCATCGGAGCCGAGGTCGCGGCGCTGTTGGCGGAAGACTGTTTCGATTGCTTGGACGGGCCGATCGTACGTATCGCGCCGCCGGATACGCCCGTGCCGTTCAGCACGCCGTTGGAAGAATTCTTTCTTCCGAAGCCGAGCGATATTATCGCCGCTGCAAGGAAACTGGCGGCGTACTAAAAAGAACTGAGGGCTGAATGACGAGGACTGAGAGCCGAAGAATCTCGCATTCGCCGGATGCCCATCTCAGTCCTCAGCGCTCATCACTCAGCACGTGAGTATGGTCACCGACATCATCATGCCGCAGCTTGGAGAGAGTATCGCCGAAGGGACGGTCGTGAAATGGCTTGTTCCTGTCGGAGGCGCAATTCAAAAAGATGAATCGCTCTTGGAAGTGGAGACGGAGAAAGTAACCTTGGAAATTCCTTCGCCTGCCACGGGCTTGTTGGACGAGATCATCGTTCATGATGGGCAGACGGTTCCTGTCGGAACCCTGTTGGCGCGCGTCGAAAGTGCTCCGCCTTCTGGGGTGATCAACCGAGTGGGCGGGGTGGTGATCCGTCCAATGGAACCGGCTTCGGCGGGAGACCAACACCATTCACCGGCGGTGCGGCAACTTGCCAGAGAGCATGGAATCGATCTCTCGCAGGTGAAGGGGACGGGGGTCGGCGGCCGCGTCACGAAGAAGGACGTGCTCGATGTTATCGCGCAGAGCCGAGCCCAAACCGAGATTGCTGCTCCAGGCAGCGAGCCTTCCATGGGCGAAGACCTTCTTCCCTTCACACAGATGCGTAAGACCATCGCGGATCGGATGGTCAAAAGCAAACAAACTTCGGCCCATGTCGCCACCTTTTTCGAAGCTGACTTTTCGAGCATCGTCAAATTCCGAGAGGCCCTTCGACAGAGCTCAGGGCAGGGCCGCAGCCTGACCTATTTGCCGTTTGTCGTCCGTGCCGTAACCAGAGCCATTCGCGATGTATCGATCGTGAACTCATCATGGGGAGAACAAGGAATAGCGGTCAAGAAAGATATCCACGTCGGAATCGCCACGGCGCTCGAAGACGGACTCTTGGTGCCGGTGGTGCGATATGCCGATCGAAAAGGGCTGCCCCAGTTGGCAAAAGAAATTGCGGATCTTGCGGAACGAGCCAGGTCCAAGAAGTTGAGCCCCGAAGAGGTTCATGGAGGAACGTTCACGATCACGAATCATGGGGGATTCGGCAGCTTGTTCAGTACTCCGATCATTCATCAGCCGCAAATCGCCATTCTAGGTATCGGCGCGATTCAGAAACGAGCCGTGGTTATTAACGATGCAATCGCGATTCGCCCGATGGGCTACCTCAGCTTGTCGTTCGATCACCGGGTTATCGATGGAGCGACGGCGGATCAGTTCATGGCAAAGGTGAAACACTATCTCGAACAAAGTCATTGGGAGCAGATCTTGTGAGGGGTGAGACGTAAGGGGTAAGGCGTGAGGAGTGGAGGGAAGGAGTTGTGAACGAGGTAAAGCGAGCGGTGATCGTCAGCGCCGTACGGACTCCGATGGGCAGTTTCAACGGCATGTTCAGCCAAGTGCCGGCGACAAAATTGGGTAGTCTCGCCATCGCCGAAGCGTTGAAGCGGGTTCATGTGCAGCCGGATCGTGTAGACCAAGTTTACATGGGCTGTGTCCTCAGCGCCGGTCTAGGGCAAGCGCCGGCCAGGCAGGCATCCATCGAAGCAGGAATTCCTCACTCGATCGGGGCCACGACGGTGAACAAGGTCTGTGGATCGAGCATCCAGACGGTGATCATGGCGACCCAAGCTATTGTGCTCGGAGAAACGAACATCGTCGTGGCAGGTGGGATGGAAAACATGACCCGCGCGCCCTACTTGTTGGAAAAAGCGCGACAGGGCTATCGGCTGGGACATGCTGAATTGGTCGACACCCTCATCAAAGACGGACTGTGGGACGTCTACAATAATTTTCACATGGGAAACGGCGGTGAACTCTGTGCGGCAAAGTATCAGTTGACGAGAAAGGAACTGGATGATTTCGCACTCGAGAGCTATCGGCGGGCGCGTGAGGCGATCGCGACCGGAATCTTTCAACAGGAAATTGCGCCGGTCGAGGTGCCGCAACGCAAAGGTCAGGCGGTGACGGTCATGGAGGATGAGGAGCCGAATCGAGTCGATCTGAGCAGAATGCGCGAGCTCAAGCCTGTATTCCAGGACGACGGCGTCCTGACGGTGGGGAACTCCCCCTCCTGCAATGATGGAGCGGCTGCGTTGGTTGTCATGGAGGAGAAGGAAGCAGCACGCCTCGGGCTTATCCCGATGGCGCGCATCGTCGGCTACGCCGGAGCAGCGCTGGCGCCGGAATGGTTTACGATCGCGCCGATCGAGGCAATCAAGCGGGTGCTCAATAAAACGGGCTTCACGATCCGTGATATCGATTTGTTCGAAATCAACGAGGCGTTTTCAGCCGTCTCTCTCGCGATCAACCGTGAATTGGGACTCGACGAGAAAAAGGTCAACGTGAATGGGGGAGCGGTTGCGCTCGGGCATCCCATCGGGGCAACCGGCGCGCGCTTGCTCACAACCTTGGTTCACGCTATGGCCGCGCGTGGAGCCAGGCGGGGATTGGCCGGCCTCTGCATCGGCGGAGGTGAAGCGCTGGCAATGATCGTAGAACGGTAATGGTCAATTGTCATCTGTCATCGGGAGAATATGTTTCCCCAAACGAATGACCATTGACCGGTGATCAATGACCTAGGGTTGAGCCATGAAGCTCGAGGATATCAAAAAAATCGGGATTGTCGGTGCCGGCCAAATGGGCCGTGGTATCAGCCAGGTGTGCGCTACCGTCGGCTATGAAGTTCTCCTTATAGATGTCGCCGAACCACCATTGACGGAAGCCGTTTCCAAGATCCGTGTTGGACTGCAACGGGCGGTTGAACGAGGGAATCTTACCGATCATCAAGCCGGAGAGGTCTTGGCGCTCGTCCGTCCGTTGGGGCAGCTCGACCGCTTGCGGGACGTGCAGATGGTTATCGAAGCGGTTCCGGAAGACCTCGGAGTGAAGCAGGAACTCTTCGCCCAATTGAATCGAATCTGCGCACCTCAGGCGGTGCTCGCGAGCAACACCTCATCCATTTCAATCACGAAGTTGGGAGCCGCGTCCGGCAGGCCTGACCGCATCGTGGGCCTGCATTTCATGAATCCTGCACCCGTGATGCGCCTTGTGGAGGTGGTTCGCGGGCTGGAAACGTCCGAGGGGACGACGCAGCTCGCATTCGATTTGGCAAAGCGCTTGGGGAAAACGCCTGTCGTGGCGAAGGATGTACCGGGATTCATCGTGAACCGTGTGCTGATTCCCATGATCAATGAAGCGATTTTCGCATTGGAGGAAGGCGTTGCCTCTGCGGAAGACATCGATCTGGCGATGACCGCTGGCGCCAACCATCCCGTGGGGCCACTGGCCCTTGCTGACCGCATCGGTCTGGATACAGTACTGGCCATCTGCGAGGTCTTGCATCAAGACTTAGGCGATCCAAAATTTCGCGCGTGCCCCTTACTCCGTCGGTATGTCGAAGCGGGGTGGTTGGGACGAAAGTGCGGTCGCGGATTCCATGTCTACGAAGGGAAGAACGAACGGCAGGAAGCGATAAGCCGTAAGTCCTGATCTTGGTCCCTGGTTCCTCGGCGCGGTCTGGAGCAGATCGATGCAAGAGCGTAAACCGAGATTCCCCTCCCTCTCAGGATTCGACACCAACCGGGTGTATACCCACAACGATTTGAAGAATTGGTCGCCGGACGAGGAGCTTGGCGCGCCGGGGCAATTTCCGTACACGCGAGGAGTCTATCCGACTATGTATCGTGGCCGGCTCTGGACCATCCGACAGTTCGCCGGTTTCGGATCGTCAGAGGATACCAACCGGCGGTTCAAATATCTCCTCCAACATGGGCAAAACGGCCTGAGCGTCGCGTTTGACATGCCGACCTTGATGGGAATCGACGCGGATGCCCCACTTGCTCACGGAGAGATCGGTCACTGCGGCGTTTCGATCTCGTCGCTCGACGATATGGAGCGGCTATTCGAGGACATTCCGCTTGATCAGGTCAGCACGTCGATGACGATCAACGGTCCGGCCGCCGTGATCTTCGCGATGTACCTCGCGGTCGCGGAGAGACGCGGCATCCATCTTGAGCGCTTGGACGGCACATTGCAGAACGACATCTTGAAGGAATACATCGCGCAAAAAGAGTGGCTCTATCCGCCGGGACCCTCGCTGCGTTTGATTACCGACACCATCGCGTACTGTTCCGAGCATGTTCCCAAATGGCATCCGGTCAGTATCAGCGGATATCACATCCGGGAAGCCGGCTCGACCGCTGTCCAGGAACTTGCCTTTACCTTGTACGACGGCCTGACCTATGTGGACGCGGCGGTCAAAGCCGGTCTTCCCGTGGACCGATTCGCTCCGCAGTTCTCGTTCTTTTTCAACGCGCACAATGACTTGTTTGAGGAGATCGCCAAGTTGCGCGCGGCGCGTCGGCTATGGGCTCGCGAAATGACGAGGCGGTATCGGCCCGGCGATCCTCGCTCGGCGCAGCTCCGTTGCCACGCGCAGACCGCCGGCTGTTCCCTCACGGCACAACAGCCCATGAACAATGTAGTCCGCACGGCAATTCAGGCACTGGCCGCCGTCTTGGGCGGCGCGCAATCGCTCCATACCAATTCGATGGATGAAACGCTCGCGTTGCCGACCGAAGATGCGGTGAAACTGGCACTGCGCACGCAACAGATCATCGCGCAGGAGAGCGAAGTCACCAATAGCGTCGATCCGCTCGGCGGCTCTTATTATGTCGAAACTCTTACGAATCGCCTCGAAGAGGCGGCACTGGATTATTTTCGTCGATTGGACGACATGGGCGGCATGGCCCAAGCGATCGAGCGAGGATTCCCGCAGCGTGAAATCCTTGACGCCTCGCAACGGTACCAGCGAGAATTGGAACGAAAAGAGCGGATCGTCGTCGGTGTCAACGAGTATGTGGAACCGGATGAACGTCCGATTCCGACTCTCAAGATAGGACAGGAAGTCGAACAGGAACAGGTGGCGCGTCTCTCGGACTTACGCAAATGTCGCGATTCCTTCAAGATGGCCGGTGCCGTCGAGGCGTTGCAGGAAGCGACCTCGTGCGGCGAGAACGTGTTGCCGTATCTCATCGATGCGGTGAAAGCCAAGGCGACGCTGGGCGAGATCTGTACGGCCTTGAAGGAAGTGTTAGGCACGTATCGAGAGCCGGTGGTGTTGTGATGGCAGCAGACGACCAGATACCTCCTGTGCTCGCGCGTCGCGCACACAGGACAGATCAGATTTCAATCATAGCGGGCGGTGCTCGTCACCTGCGCGCAGTGAGAGGCATCATGGTCGTCTCAGCCAAAGGGAGAGAGGAAAAGATAGGCGTACGGCTGATGGACCTGGATCCAGTGGATTCTCATGAAACTCGGGGCGTTTGATATTTATCCTGTGAGCGACGGCCGATTCCGGTTGGACGGTGGAGCCATGTTCGGAGTCGTTCCGAAGACCTTGTGGGAGAAATGTTGTCCCGCCGATGAGTTCAATCGAATCTCGCTTAGCCTGACGGCTCTGCTGATCAGAGCGAACGGCACAAATATCTTGGTGGACACGGGACTCGGACCAAAAGAAGACGCGAAGTTTCAACGCATGTTCGCCATTGATCGAACGCCGACGATACTGGAATCTCTCAAGCGATTGGGTCTGGGACCAGAGGACATTCATCTGGTGATCAATACGCATCTGCATTTCGACCATGCCGGGGGAAATACAATGACTCAAGAGGATGGGAGTATCAGGCCGGTCTTTCCCAAGGCTCGTTACGCCATTCAACGGGGTGAATTTGAGGATGCTGCCCGCGCCAATGAACGGACGAGAGCCAGCTACCGCCCGGACAATTTTACACCGATCGATCACATCAATCAGTGGGAGTTCCTGCATGGCGATACGGAACTCGTTCCCGGCGTGACAGCGATCGTCACAGCCGGCCATACACGCTATCACCAGAGCGTCAAGATCGAATCCGAAGGGCAGATCGCTTTTTTCTTGGGAGACCTGATTCCGACCGTATCGCATCTGCCGCTTCCCTACATCATGGGCTACGATCTCTTTCCCATTCAGACCCTGGAAACGAAACGATGGGTGTTGGACCGGGCGCTTGAAGAGCGATGGCTGCTGCTCTTCGAGCATGATCCGGCGGTTCAGGCGGGATACGTTCGGAAGGATCAGGACGGCAAATACTTTCTTCGTGAGGTGACAGCATGGCAGTAGCGAGCGCCCCCCTGCGGATTCTCATCGGCAAAGTCGGCCTCGACGGCCATGACCGAGGCGTAAAACTTATTGCGCGCGCATTACGAGACGCCGGGCTGGAAGTCATCTATACCGGGCTGCATCAGACGCCTGAACAGGTCGTCAATGCGGCGATCCAAGAAGATGTGGATGCGATCGGCTTAAGCATCCTTTCAGGGGCGCACAATACACTCTTTCGGCGCGTCCTCGAACTTCTCAAGGAACAGGAAGCCGAAGACATTGTCTTGTTCGGCGGGGGGATTATTCCGGATGAAGATGCCATGGCGCTCACAGCGGACGGCGTAAAGGTTCTGTTCGGGCCCGGCAAGCCTATCCAGGAGATCGTGACGTTCGTGAAAGGGCTTAAACCACATGGCTGAGGGACCATGCGTACGTTGACGACTTCAGTGGTTACCGCCTCCGGCGAGTTCGCGTCGAATCGTGCGTATTATGAGAGCCTGGTAGCGGACCTCCAGAAACATCTCACCATCGCTCGAACCGGAGGGCCGGCTGAGGCAACCGCCCTTCATCGACAACGCGGCAAACTGACCGCCAGAGAGCGAATCGCGAAGTTGCTCGATCCGGACGCGCTTTGGCTCGAACTCAGTCCCTTGGCGGCATCCGGGATGTACGACGACCAGATCGCCGCTGCCGGTTTGATTACGGGTATCGGTTATGTGGAAGGACGTCCCTGTGTCATCGCCGCCAACGATGCGACGGTCAAGGGCGGCACCTACTTTCCCATGACGATCAAGAAGCATCTCCGAGCTCAAGAGATCGCCCTGGAAAATCGACTGCCCGCGATTTATCTCGTGGATTCAGGCGGCGTGTTTCTGCCCATGCAAGCCGATGTGTTTGCCGACAAAGAGCACTTCGGACGGATCTTTTACAATCAGGCGCGCATGTCCGCCCTCGGGCTTCCGCAAATCGCCGTCGTCATGGGGATGTGTACCGCGGGTGGTGCCTATATGCCTGCCATGTGCGATGAGAATGTGATCGTCAAAGGGACCGGCACCATCTATCTGGCGGGGCCTCCACTGGTCAAAGCGGCAACCGGCGAAGAAGTCACGTCCGAGGAACTCGGCGGCGCCGATCTCCACACCAGGCTCTCCGGCGTCAGTGATCATCTCGCAGACAACGACCATGAAGCGCTCGAGATCTGCCGATCGATCGTCGACACCTTCCCTCGACGACAGGTCCTTCGCCGACCGGCGACGGTTGAAGAACCGCGTTATCCCATCGGCGAACTGTATGGGCTCATTCCGAACAATCCGCGGCAGACTTTCGACGCCCGTGAAGTGATTGCCCGTTTGGTGGACGGCAGCCGTTTTCACGAGTTCAAGGCACGATATGGTCGGACACTGATATGCGGATTCGCCCGATGGATGGGGCATCAAGTCGGCATCGTTGCGAACAGCGGCGTGCTCTTCTCCGAAGCCGCCTTGAAAGGCGCCCACTTTGTCCAACTCTGCGCTCAGCGGCGGCTACCGCTGGTGTTTCTCCAAAACATCACAGGATTCATGGTCGGTAAGGACTACGAGACGCGAGGGATCATCAAGGACGGAGCCAAGATGGTGCAAGCGGTGGCGACTGCCGATGTTCCGAAATTCACCATTATCATAGGCGCCTCTCATGGTGCCGGCAATTATGCCATGTGCGGACGCGCGTATGCTCCGCGCTTTCTCTTTCTCTGGCCCAACGCGCGGACGTCCGTGATGGGAGCGCAACAGGCGGCCCAGGTACTTTTGACGGTGAAACAGCAACAGAAAGCCCGCGACAAAGCGGCGCTGTCGGAAGACGAGCGGCGAGGGATCATGGATTCCATGCGAGCCCAGTATGAGCGTGAGGGTAGTCCCTATTTCAGCGCGGCTCGGCTCTGGGATGACGGGATCATCGATCCGGTGGATACACGGAACATTCTCGGCCTGTGCCTTGACCTCGCAATGACGATGCCGATCCGCTCGTCGCACTTCCCCGTTTTTCGCATGTGAGGTTCCAATGGGGCCTTTTACGTCGATCCTCACTGAATCGGGTAAAGGGTATGCACGTGTGATCCTCAATCGGCCCGATCGACGGAACGCGTTTGATGCCCGTATGGTGGAGGAACTGTGCGAGACCTTTGCGGCATTGGGACAGGATCAGTCGGTGCGCGCCATCGTCTTGACCGGTAACGGCCCCGCATTTTGTGCCGGGGCAGATCTCCACTGGATGGGGACTGACCGAATCGCGTCCGCACCGGAAGCGCGGCAGGACGCCGAGCGATTGCTTGCGATGTTCCGGGCCATCGATGATTGCCTCTGTCCCGTGATCGGATGCATCCAGGGAGCTGTATACGGCGGAGGAGTCGGGTTGATTGCGGCGTGCGACATCGCTGTAGCCGCTGCGAATGCAACATTCGCTTTCAGCGAAGTCCGCTTGGGGTTGGTTCCGGCTGTGATCGCGCCCTTTGTTCTTGCAAAGGTCGGGAACTCGTTTGTGCGGCGATTCTGTCTCACCGGTGAGCCGTTTTCCGCATCGACCGCTCGCGACAACGGTCTTATCCATGATGTCGTTGAACCGGCTGCGCTTGACGCCCATGTCACATCATTGGCTGAGCAGATTACCCATCCCGCTCCGCAGGCCGTACGGGACACGAAAGCGCTGTTTCGCCGACTTCACCATTTGGCCCATGAGGAGCGTTGGAAGGTGTGTGTCGAAGAGCACGTTCGGGCTCGCCTTTCATCCGAGGCACAGGAAGGGATTCGCGCCTTTCGCGAACGCCGAACACCGAGCTGGGTGAAGCCGACAGGCGTTGAGTAAAGGGGGCGCTGTGGAGCGTCGCACGATGCGGGATATCAACGGATCAAAATCACATGCGTCTGTGATCCGGATCGTCGAGGTCGGTCCGCGGGACGGGCTGCAGAATGAATCGGACGTCGTCCCTACGGCGGTTAAGGTGTCGTTCGTGGATGCCTTGTCCAAGAGCGGTGTGGCAGAGATCGAAGCAGGGTCGTTTGTGTCGCCTCGTGCCATTCCGCAATTGGCGGATTCCGACGAGGTGTTCCGGAGAATCGAGCGACTGCCCGGCGTTATCTATTCAGCGCTGGTGCCGAATGAACGAGGGTTGGAACGGGCAAGGGCGGCGGCGGTGGACAAGATAGCTGTTTTTACGGCAGCCTCCGATTCATTCACACGACGGAACATCAACTGCACGATCGGCGAGTCGATCGAGCGGTTCAAAGCGGTGGTGTTCGGTGCGAAACGCGACGGCATGACCGTGCGAGGATATATTTCTACCGTGACCCATTGTCCATTTGAGGGTGCCGTCCAACCGTCGCAGGTTCTGGACGTGGTGCGGCAGTTACTTGATCTCGGAGTAGACGAAATCTCTCTGGGGGATACCGTTGGAAAAGCCGCTCCTCGAGACATCCGGATGCTCTTGGATGAAATAGTGCCACGCGTTGATCGAAATCGTCTCTCCCTGCACGTTCATGATACCTGCGGAATGGCTGTGGCCAATGTCCTGACCGCGTGGACCGAGTATCGCATTGAGACGTTTGACACAGCCGCGGGGGGACTCGGAGGATGTCCGTACGCCCCGGGAGCATGGGGAAATGTTGCGACGGAAGACGTGGTCTATGCACTAAAGGCGTCCGGCGCTTCGCTTGTTGTGGATGAACGGAAGGTCATTGCGGCGGCATGCGAGATCGGCAAGGTTCTGAATCGCCGACCGTCGTCGCGCCTGTCGCAGGTGCAGACGGAACACACTGCGTATGAAGGTGCTGCATGAGGTCTCTCGGCTCACACCGTTTCCAGTGCGACATGCAAGGCTTACTGATCTTAGCCGAACAGGCGAGAGCAGGAAACATCCGCGCTGTATCACGCGTGATCTCCTTGTTGGAAAACCATCCAGGCGGCAGAGAAGTGCTGCGTCTCCTCGACAGCACTACACGGGCGACGATAATTGGGGTAACAGGGTATCCCGGAGCTGGGAAGAGTACAGTGGTCACCCGTTTAGTGAGCTTCTACCGACGGCAAGGTTTGAAGGTAGGTGTCCTGGCGGTCGATATCAGTAGTTCAGTCACAGGTGGCGCCTTGTTGGGTGACCGCATCAGAATGCAGGAACACGCGCTGGATCACGGAGTGTATATCAGAAGCATGGCCACTCGTGGACATTATGGAGGGCTTGCCCAAGCGACCGGCGATGCCGCAATCGTATTGGAAGCTGCCGGCTATGATGTGATCCTGATTGAGACCATCGGGGTCGGCCAGAATGAAGTCGACGTCGTCGATCTCGCGCATATCGTTGTGGCAGTGGTGGCCCCTGGCCTGGGTGACGAAGTTCAAGCTATGAAGGCCGGACTATTGGAGGTTGCGCATATCGTCATCGTCAACAAGGGAGACCTTCCTGACGCGGATAACACGTTACGAACTCTGATGAAATGGTGTCCGAATGTATTGCGTACGGTTGCGACGACGGGCGAAGGGATTCCTGAGCTCGCTGCCGCGATGACGGCGTACCGACAGTCCCGCACTGTCGGCGATGTCGGTGAAGCTCGAGATCGCTAGCCCGACTCAAAAGAAGATTGGTATGACAAACAAAGGGAAGGCCGAAGGCGGTTATCCGGCGGCGACAATAAAGTGGGCTGCGCTCCACAGCCGCCGGCTCTCGCGACGCTTGATTTGGAGGACGTATGCCACATCAATTGTTGACGATTTCTCACCATGTCGCACGGATCACTCTCCATAATCCGCCGGCCAATGTGCTGAATTTATCCGTGATCAAGGAACTCGATCTCGTTTTGAGCGAATTGGAGGAAGACGAATATGTCCGAGTGGTGATTATGACAGGTACAGGACGTTTTTTCTGCGCCGGCGCCGACATCAATGAACTGGCTCACCTTCATACAGAGCATGGGGGAGCGGAGTTTGCTTCTCGCGGACAGGCGCTTCTCAATCGAATTGAGCGGTCGGACAAGCCGGTTCTTGCCGCGATCAACGGAACTTGTGTCGGCGGTGGTCTCGAACTCGCTCTGGCCTGCCACATTCGAGTAGCGGTCGCAGGCGCAATGTTGGGGCTTCCGGAAATCGAACTCGGTCTCATTCCAGGCTTCGGCGGAACTCAGCGGTTGCCGAGAATCGTGGGGCCTTCCAAGGCGGCGGAAATGATCTTGACGGGCAAAAGTGTCTCCGCAGAGGAAGGGCTGCGAATCGGCTTGCTGAGTCGGGTGGTGCCGCCGCAGGAATTGATCACCCAGGTGGAAGCCATTGCCGCCTCCATGACCATGCACGGGAAAACTGCCGTCGAAGCCGCGCTCCATGCGATTAGAGGGGGAATCGACATCCCACTGTCGGAAGGTCTGGCCAGGGAAGCGGAATTATTCGGCCGATTATGCGCCACCTCCGACAAACACGAAGCGGCGCAGGCATTTTTAGAGAAACGACAACCGAAATTGGCCGAAACAGAAGCATGAATGTGTGAAGCGTCAAGCGTGAGGGGTGAAGAGAGGGCATAGATCGGAAGGGCAGTCGATGCTCGCAGATCGCCTCGCACGATATTGCCAAGCGTTGCGCTACGGTGATTTACCGGATGCCGTTGTGCACGAAGCCAAACGGCGCCTGCTCGATAGTCTTGGCTGCGCACTCGGGGCATGGAATGCCCTGCCCTGCCGAATCGCCCGCAGAATTGCACAGATCGTCAAGGTGCCGCAGGGCGCCACGCTGTGGGGCACCGGCCACAAAACCCTAACCGATCTTGCCACCTTCGCCAACGGCGGGCTGGTCCGGTATCTCGATTTCAACGACACGTATCTTTCGAAAGAACCGGCGCACCCTTCCGATAATATTCCGGCCATTTTTTCGGTCGGCGAGGCTGTCCATGCGTCAGGCAAACGCGTCATGGAAGCTATCGCGCTCGCCTATGAAGTCCAGTGCCGGTTCTGTGACGCGGCAGCGCTACGCCCTCGCGGGTGGGACCATGTGACGTACGGACCGTTTTCTTCCGCCCTCGCGGCCGCCAAGCTCATGAAGCTTTCCAAGGAACAGACGGTGCAGGCAATCAATCTGGCCGGTATTGCGAATATCGCCCTTCGGCAAACGCGGGTCGGGGATTTGTCCATGTGGAAAGCCTGCGCGTTTTCGAACGCCGCACGCAATGGTGTGTTTGCCGCCATGCTGGCGCAGCTTGGTATGACAGGACCGTCACCTATCTTCGAAGGCGAAAAGGGCTTCATGAAACTGATTTCGGGACCGTTTGATCTTGCGATGTTGGGAGGAGAAACGGGACAGGCGTCTGCGATCGGCCAGTTCAAGATCCTGGACACCTCTATCAAGCATTACCCGGTCGAGTATCACGCGCAGACTGCGGTCGAGGCTGCCGTCGCACTTCGCAATGAACTGATGGAAGCAGAGGGAGTCCGTGCCGTCGATCATGTCATGGATGTTCAAATCGGGAGTTATGATGTGGCCATCGAAATCATCGGACGCGATCCTGAAAAATGGCAGCCGGCCACGCGGGAGACGGCTGATCACAGTCTTCCCTACTGTGTCGCAGCGGCATTGCTCCATGGTTCTGTGACGCTGCAGTCATTCGGCCGGAAACGATTGCGCGATCCAGTCGTGAGGAATCTGATGAAGAAGATCCGTGTTGTGCAGTTGCCAGAATTCGAGGGGCGCTACCCCAAAACCATGCCGACCAGGATCATGGTCAAGACGGAAGCGGGTCAAACCTACATGAGACAGGCCGATGTGCCGGTGGGACATCCCGGAAATCCGATGTCGGATCGGGATTTAGAAGCAAAGGTTCGCCGGTTAGTCTCCGAACGGCTGAGTCGCGCACGCATCGACCGACTTATCGAATTCGTGTGGAGCCTTGATCGGGTTCGAGACGTTTGCACACTCATGCCGCTCTTGAGGATCTGAGTTGAGGGCAGGAAGGTCAATGACGAACACGGACAAGGATTCAGCGACTCAGACGAAGACATCGCGCTTGCGCGAATTGCTGAGTACCCGCACTCTTGCCATTCCCGGTGCGTTCAACGCGCTGGTCGCGATGCAGATCGAACGAGCCGGCTACGAAACTGCGTATGTCTCAGGTGCCGCGGTATCGCTTGCCGTGGTGTGCCGGATATCGGTCTTTTGACGCTCAGTGATATGGCGACGGAGGCGGCAAGAATTACCCGTGCGGTCTCGATTCCGATCATCGTCGATGCAGATACAGGATATGGCGG
>Ga0058862_10150931_pt1 | contig 24060 bp, 2 predicted proteins | sample SwirhisoilCB2_FD_61147 | JGI IMG/M metagenome (GOLD analysis project Ga0058862, IMG submission 61147) | Switchgrass rhizosphere and bulk soil microbial communities from Kellogg Biological Station, Michigan, USA for expression studies - soil... | ecosystem: Host-associated > Plants > Roots >... | reverse complement strand
GCTGCGTTTTCGTCGAGATTTATTCTCATTTTCGTATAAAACGATTATACGGAAATTCAAGAAAGAAAAAAAAACAATAGTTTTAAGAGAAAGAAAAGAAAGTTTTCTTAGTGTTGTTGAAATGCCCAAGCAACGCTGAATTCTTCGAATCACTAAAATACTCAGACAAGTATTAGTAAGCCTTTAGTAATGTCGGGACAACAAAATCAACCGACACGTAGTTGGAGTCGAGGTCCACCGTCGCCCATATATTATCAGCCACCATCACCATGGTCGCCATCTCCACCACCAATTATATCTGGTCCACGAACACAATATAATAATAGCAATCATACGGCCGGTCTGTCTGGGCGATCAACGCCAATGTCACCAGCATTTGGTGCATCTGGTTTGCGTGGTACTCGTGGCCCTCAAAGAACGCGATGGCCAGGATCACCACCACCAATCGTTCAAACTCAACAGGCACCCGTTCCAATGCAACCACGTATATCACCGTCTCCTCTAACCGTTGGACCAAAACCATATCGAGCTTCGGCTCCAGCTCCAGCTCCAACACATGCATTTAGTCCCGTACGACAATTTGCAAATGCATCGCCAGTATATGGCTCTCCGCCTGAATATTTGTATAGTGCACCGCCACCACAATTCGATGTAACACCACGTTACGAATATGTAGGCGTTCCATTGGAACCGCCACAACCAAAATCGTACATCATTTATGATGATGACGAAGACCATGGACCATCCACAGCTGAAATTATTGCAAATCAATCACAGGATTATGTGGACGAAAAGTTAGCTGAATATCAATTGACAATCGCTCAATTACAAGAGGAGCAAGAACGTGTACAAAAGAAGACTTTTGTTAACTGGATTAATTCGTATTTGTCCAAGCGAATTCCACCGCTTCGAATAGACGATTTAATTCATGATCTTCGTGATGGCACTAAATTATTAGCACTATTGGAAGTTTTGTCTGGTGAAAAATTGCCAATGGAGAGAGGCAGAGTTTTACGCAGACCACACTTTCTCAGTAATGCAAATACAGCCCTTCAATTTTTAGCAAGTAAACGAATTAAACTAGTCAATATTAATCCCGCTGATTTGGTGGATGGGAGACCACCAGTTGTGCTTGGATTGATTTGGACAATTATTCTCTACTTCCAAATTGAAGAGAACAGTCGAGCCCTTGAATACTTGGGTCACGGTATTAGCGGTTCAGCTAGTTCATTGGACAGCGTTACTGTTTCACAACCAAGTCCTGCGACTGCCTCTAGTGATCAAAAAGCTGAGAAATGGAAACAAGGAGCCAGGAAAACACTTTTGAATTGGGTTACAAATGCTCTGCCAAAAGACTCGGGTATTGACGTACGTGATTTTGGATCCAGTTGGAGAGATGGTGTTGCTTTCTTAGCCCTCATTGATGCCATTAAAGCGAATTTGATTAACTTGGCCGAAATGAGAAAAGCGCCAACAACTAACAAGCAACGCTTAGAAACAGCCTTTGATGTTGCCGAATCTAAACTGGGTATCGCTCGTTTGTTAGACGCTGAAGATGTAGACGTTGATAAGCCTGACGAGAAGAGTATTATGACTTATGTGGCACAATTTCTGCATAAATATCCTGAACCAAAGGGAAGTGCTCGAGATGGTGTAACAACGTTACAAGATGAATACTCTGAATTCATTCATTGGCTACAAACGAAAACCACGTACTACGAGAATTTAATACGAACGAACTCGCTGCCAAATAATTTTGATGATTATTTGGCAGCCAAGTCAGAAGCTGATGCACGTTTCGGACTTTATAATAAATTGAAAAATTTGGTTGCATCACAACACAGTGTTATTGCATTGACACCAGCCTCATGGGAGGAAATAAATCGCTTATGGAATCAACATCAGTACCAATTAATGGTCTGGTTATGGATGCTAGACTCTAATTTGCCAGGAGACTTTAAGGTCGTTGGAAAATGGTTAGCAGAAGCAGAGAAATTATTGCATCACGATGAAATACCGGCAACAATGAATGAAGAAACGGCCACAATAATCAGTAGAAAATTAGAGGAGCACAAACAATTCTTTGCCGGCTATGATCAAATTAAAGAAATCTTCTTACATGCATGCCAATCACCATTGGCTGCTAAAGTGCCCATGGAACAATTGCGAAATATGGAGCAACGATTAAATGACATTGGGCCGAAAGCGCAACAGCGCCGCATCCGTCTAAAGTTCCTAGAACACAAATGCTGCCTTATTGCCTTTTTGAATTTAATAGAAAATAAATTACGCTCATGGACTGGAAAGTATGGCCGTGAAGATAAAGCACAGCAAATGCTGGAGCAATACCGTAATTTTGTGCACAAAAACAAAGTGTTCCAAGAGTTTGGAAAGGCGTTTGTTGACATGCAACAGGTGGTCGAGGAATACAAGCGCGACGGAAACATAACACGTAACGAATATTACGAAATAGAGAAATTTATGAGAGAAACGGAAGACAGATGGAAAAAGGTGTCAATGGAATTGAGATGTTGTCAAAATATGCTTGAAGAAGTGGTGGCTAATTGGAAGCGTTGGAATTCTGGATCTGATGAATTTGAAGGTTGGTTGTGTCGCGCCGAAGAGAAAATTCGATCATCGGAAGACGAACGCTTGGAATTCTTTCAAGACATTAGTACATGGAAAGAAAAGCACCAACAATTACATGATACAGCCAATTTCTTAATTGCCACTTGCGAGGAGCCAATTGCAACAGAGCTTCGCAACAAATTCCGTGAGTTATCAACGCGGTTCGACACATTGTTTGCACATACAAAGCAATACGTATATGCTAGTGACATTCTACGAAATCGGCAAGAGTATCGACACGGTTCTGAGAAATTATCAAATTGGTTGAAAAATGCCGAAGCTATATTGTCAAAGGAACCACCGTGCACATCAGAACATATCAAAAACTATGGTCAAGAATTACAAAAACTTGCTTCCGAAGTGGATGATATCGAAGAACTATTTAAACACATTAGCAAAGTAATTCAGACACTCATTCAAGATCTGTCTCGCGATGAGGTCGACAAAATGATGAACACATTGAAGCAACAAAAAGAGGCTTTAGTACGAATACGATCGCAAATTCCGATTAAACTGCATCTATTCCATCAACTGTTGGCACAAACAGAATCGTTGGAGCAAGGCCAAAAGGAAATTCATCATTGGTTAAATGAGGCAGAGGCGTTACTACAGACGTTATCGCTATCCGGAAATCGAGATCAACTCCAAGAGCAACTAAATAAACATCGTGCATTTTTCTCGCGAACACTTTACTATAAATCAATGTTGGAAAGTAAAAATAATGTATTCCAAAATCTGTTGCGCCTTGTGTCTAACGATAAAGTGCTTAATACTGCAGACGCACAGCAGAAAATGAATCAACTAAATGATCGATTCAATTATGTCGTCCAAAATTCACAACAATGGGAACAACGTTTGCAGAATGCAAACGATTATTGGGATAAATTTAAGGAAAACGAACGCACAGTCACCGAATGGATTTATAAGGCTGAGGTGTATCTCACTGAGCGTCATATAGATTCAAAGAAAATAATCGAGGAGCGAAAAACATTCTTTGAAAATGTTAATGAACGTTGGATGAATGATTTAGTGACCAGTGGCCAAAATCTTCTTCAAACACTGCCAATGGAGGAGCAACAGAAAGTGGTCGACAATGTTGAAAATCTACAGAAGCGATGGCAAGACATTTTAATACGAGCTCCTCCACACTTGATGCGTTTGCAATTCAATTTAGACGAATCGACATTTAACCATGCGATTAAAGACATTGAAAAGGAAATTCAATTGGAACAACAAGCACTCAATCGTAACGAAGATGTCGAATCGATTCTGAAAAGAAACCAGGACTTTTTCGGAAACAAGAATCCTATCGTTCCGATTGAGAATTGTCTAGAGAATATGAAACGTATTGCCAGAATGCATTCAAATTACGATAATTTAGATAAAACACTAGACAATACAGTTCAAAATGCTGAGAAACAATGGGAGCTTGTGTCAAACCGGGTCGACGAGATGCGAAAGACACTTCAACAGATACCTGCTCAGTGGGACTTCTATCATGACAAATTCAATGCAATGATCTCTTGGATGGAAAATGTTGACACTTCATTGAAATCGATCGCTAATGAGGTAAACACCACGGATGAGTTTGAACGTGAGCGATTAGTATTCCAGAAAATCTGTCAGGATGCTGATAGTAAACGAGAAGACATGAAATGGTTGGTCAAAACACTAGACTCATTGCTACCATATGCTACCGAACAAGAGGCGGCGGTCGAACAAAAAAACCTGGAATCGTTAATTGCTCGTTACAAAAATTTAATTCCGACCATTGAAATTACGATGGTCAAGACCGAAGTGTTTTCAAAATGTTACACTTATCGACGTGAAGTACATGAAGTCGTATGCTTATTGAGCAAAGTAAAAGAACAAACAGTAAACGCTCCTCCACCAGAAAGTCTAGACAATTTACGCAAAATGATTCAAGATCAACAATTTGCCATTAATCAATTGGATCATCAGCGTACACATATAATGTCAATGTTGCAAAGAGGTCGAGATTTGAGTAAAGACATCCATGCGCCTGCGTTCGTTTCAAACGAAATCAAGAACTTAGAAACGGGCTGGAATGAAACGTACAACGAAACAGTTGATAAACTACGAGCACTAAAGGGCACTGAAAATGTGTGGAACGAATATCAGAACCAAAAGGATCGTATACATAACCTGTTAGGCAATGCAGAAACTGAATTAAGATCAATTACACCGTTACAGACAGATCCAAAAAATGTCAGTTCGGATCTTAAAAACAAACGAGAATTGAACACAGCATTACAACAGGCATCTCGAGCAATGATTTCCAATTTGCACGATCTGTGCGATGAATTGACTCCACATACCGATCCAATCAAAAAGCCATTAATAGAAAAGGAAGTCACCGAGCTGGAGAAACAGTTTTTCAACACAATGGAGCATGTCAAAGATCGAGTTAACTACTTAGAAGATTATAACGCCAAATGGAATTATTATAAAACTCGTTTGGCCGAATTACAGAATTGGGCACTTCATTCAGCTCCTCAATTGATTGAATCAGTGCAGTCGCATGAGTTATTCCCAGAAGAGCGTGTAGTAAAAGCTGAAGCCATTCAAGCTGTCATTTCAGAAAAGATGAGAGCTCTGGATATTCTTGCAAGCGATGCTAGCGAATTGGCACCCAAAGAAGGTAATATTGCTGAGGCGAAACGACTACGAGCCGAAGTATCAAAATTGCAAGAAATGCTTAGCGTCATAAATCGTAATGTGAATCACCAAGCCATGGCGGTTAAAGATGATCTTTTGAACTGGCAACAATACCAAGCTGGCATTCAAGAGATCAAACCATGGATTGAAAAATCTGAATCAAAAGTAAGTGTCATCACAGAAAAACCGGTTTCACTACAACAAGCCGTCCTAATGCAACAGGAAGCACAGCAATTTGCCCAACAATGTGGAGTACAACAGGAAAAATTGTACAGTGTAGCATCACTAAGCAATCTAATGTCTTGTAAAACAAATGCTCCCGATGAATTGGACGCAGTACAAAGTCGATGGAGTTCAGTGCATGAGAATGCAAAACAGGTGGCGAATAAATACGATCGACTGGTGGCAAGCTGGCAGTCGTTCGATGGTGACGCCAACAAATTGGAAGAATGGATCGACAACAGTGAAAAGGCAATTGCTAAACGACCTATTCTATTGAATACTCCACATATCGACAAACTTGAAAAAGAACTGGTGAAATTGAAGTCATTCAACAATGAAATATCCGAGCAACAAGCTAAGGTTGTATCACTTGCTCAAGGATCTGAACAATTGGCACTAGGATTGGCACCCGAAGGTGTTTGTGTTGTAAAAGAACGTGTGGGCGGAATGAAAGCAAAGATTACAAAATTGTCTGAATGTGTGCGCGCAAAAATCAATGATGTGTCTGATGCAATCATGTCACGTCAAGATTTCAATGCACAACTGGCTAATTTCAGCAATTGGATGGATCAATTGCGTGGTCAAGCAGCACAAGTTGATGAGTTGTATACGGAACGTGTGGAGCCTAGTCTTCAAGTGGTTCATAGCTTATTACAAGAGCACTCAGACAAGAAACCTGCATTTAATTCAATTTATGAAGAAGTTAAAAACTTAACATTAAGCTCATCGCCAGAAGAAAGTCAAGCTATAAATGATTCTTACACAGCTCTTGTGTCCAACTATCAACACATTGACGACGATCTGCAACAAAAGAAAAATGCATTAGAAAAGTGGGCTGATTTTGTTGGATGGAAAAATGAAACCGAATCTCATGTTAATCATATTAAGCATCAATTGGACAAAGCCGACAAATTGGGGCCATTAATTCTCACCAATGTCATTGAGGAAATTACAACTATTTTGGAAATCATTACTACAAGCAAAAAAACAGAGGCCAAAGTTATTGACAGTAATCCAGCCGTTCATTTAAAGGATTCGGCTACTGGTAAACCATTGAATGCTATTCAAGTGGTCAACGATTTGGAAAACAAGTTAGAAAATCTGAAATTAAAATCACAAAATCAAATTGCTGCTCTAAATAAAATGGAAGAGAAGAAAATTCGATTTGTTGAATTGGAAAATCAACTGGGCAAGCAATTATCTGATAATCGAGATCAACTTGATGACATCATCCAGCTGACCCCAAATGCTACAAATATTGATCAATTAGTGCTCAATTTGGTTAAACTGAATGATAACTTACAGCGATTGATTCCACTAAAAAATTTGGTGCACGATGAAGGCACTCAGCTCATGCGCGATGATATTTCTAGCATGCCAGCAGTGCAAGAGTCAATTTTAATACTGGACAAACGTTGGGAAGAACTTCAACAGGAAATAAGTAAACGTATTCAGAAGTACACATTAATCAATCAGGGATTAAAGGATTATGTGAATGCTAAAAATCGCTTCGATAACGAATTAGAGAAGGCACAACAATTATACGACAGCATTGAAGTGTCGACAAGCGGAGAAGAACAACTGTTGCAAACGGCTGACAAAGCAAAGAAAGCACTAGATCAAATAAAAAAATCGAAAAATGTTTTAGATGATTTAGATCGTAAAGGAAATCAGTTGCTTAAGCTATTCGAAGCGATTGATAACATTGTGCCGAATAATATTGCTCCAGAGCTAAATGAATCTCATGGTAAATGGCAAGATTTACATGAGAAAATTGCCAAGAATTCACATTTATTCGAAACAGAAGCTATTATCTGGAATCAAATTGAGGACTTGAAGGCAGAGTTGATACCGTGGTTAGAAGAAACTACACAATCATTGAACGATGCTGCTGATAACACACTTGAAATTGAATACGGTCCAATTCGATTGAATAAGTATCAAACGGAATTACCGTCTTATAATGCAATTCAATGTGACATTTTAGAAAAAATCAATGAACTAACCAATATCAATCAAAATGTCGAGATTCCAGCATTGGCTGCGTTACAAGAGACTCTGAATGTGAAATTTTCAAAGCTCGAAGAGAGTGCTGCTAATTTGGAGCAAATTGCTAACACATTTGAAGAGCAAGAAAAGGAATTGCGTAAAGCAGTGAAAAAATGCGGCGAAAACATCAATAAGATTCGCGAAGGTTTTATTAAATGCGATGATATGTCTGGCGACAATAAAAAGATTATGGAACGCTTGCAAGCGTGCCAGGCACTGAAGGGACAACTACTCGATCAAGAAAGCGACTTAGATAACCTAAGAATGCGTGTCGATGAAATGAAAAGCATCTATCCGACGTTTGCCGAATCAATTATTCCCAAAGAATTGAATAATGTTCAAAAGCGATTGGATGTAGTTTTGGTGCACTCCAACAAAATTGAATCTTCATTGCTACAATTCCTTAAGAAATTCCACAATGATAAAATTGGAATGCTGAAACGACTAATCAGTGTACAAAAAGAAAAGGTTGCTTGGTGTGTACCAGAGGCAAGCAGTGACAAATACAATTTAGAAGTAAAGAATTCATCAATGAATGATGTACAAAAAGGAATAATTGATTGTATTGCACGTCAAGAAGAAATCGAAGAATCGATATCACTTTTAGATAAAGTTGGTTCACCCGAAGATTTGAGTGGTTTCAAAGCTGAGCTTGCCAACATTAACGATGATTTGAATGAAATACAGCGAAATTATGATCACACCAAAGAGCTTTTGGACGAGAATGTTCAATTGTGGGCAGAATATGAAAATCAATCAGAAGCGGCTATTGCCTGGTTAAAAGATATTGAAAATAAAATAAAAAACGAAGCTGCATCACAAATCGAATTAGAGAATGTAGACAATAAAATGACAGAATTAAATGGCCTCGATCAAGACATCAAGCAACATAAGCCGCTGATTGATAACTTAGTTAAAACATCTAAAGCAATTATGGAGAAGAACTCAGAGGCAAGAGTAGGACAAGTAGCCAAGCACATGGGCGCAAGACATCAAGCAGTGGCTAAGAATCTTGGTACACTGCTGGATCGAGTGAACAGCACTAAAAAGACATTTGACGTGTACAATAAAAACAAAAAAGTGTGCCATGATTGGCTGCAAAATGCTAAATGTCAATTCAATGAATTGGCACGAATGGGTTCACCAGGCTCGGGACCAACGCGAGAGCAACTGGAATTGGTGAAAGTGTTTGTTAGCGATTTGCCTACTGGTCAAGGTTACATCAACGATGTAGTCGACTCAGCTGAGTGGCTATATTCTGTCGTAACTCCAGAAAACCGTGAACGTATTCGAAATGAAGTACGTCAATTACGCGAAGACTTTGACAACATTCATGATGAAGCTAATTCTCTTTTGGCCCAAGTCGAATCTCTTCTGATTCAGAAAACTTCGATCGAAGAAAGTTACTCACAGGTTAAAAATTGGCTAAATGAATCGAAAAATAAAGTGGGTCAACTATCTGAATTATATCCAACACTGGCCGAGAAAAAGGGTGCTCTTCAGAAATTAAAAGCTCAATTACAAGACAATAATTTACATAAGAATGCCTTGAAGCAATTACAAGACAAAGCTCAATCATTAGCCGACATTGATGCCGAAGACAAAGTAAACAGTTCCATTAAAGAGTATGACGAATTGAACAAGAATCTAAATCAACGAATTGCCATTTGCGAAAATCATGTCGCCAATCATGAATCATACGATCAAATAATTGAGCGCGCTCAAGATTGGTTGAAAGGACTCAAATCAGAAGCAGTTGATCTATTTAATAATGCCGTCTTTGAGAAAGAAGGCGCAGACGAAAAACTAAAGACCATTGAGAACATTATATCGCAACGATCACAAGGAGAAAAGATGTTTTCCGCGTGTAAGCAGCAGTTGGACAAAGTGCTCGTTGAAACACATCCAAGTGGGCATCCGGCTTTAATTAATACATTTGAGAGCATAAAACACGAATGGGATACTTTTATTGGGCAATGTGAAACAACACAAGACAAATTAAGTACTCTTTGTACACAATGGAACACCGTCGATAGCAACATCGATAAAATCGATTCATGGTTGCGCAAAACGGAGAATGTAGTCAAAGATCAAGGGCTCAAGAGCACATGGGACACTAAACAGACCCATTTAGATAAATTGAAGCGATTGAGCGATGAAATAGCCGCGAAAGCACCTGAATTTGCTGCCATTACCGATCAATGTCAAAGTATTGAAGGTGAAGCTGACATTAATTTGCGTGTGTCTCGTCTGAATACACGTTATCAAACGTTAAAAAATCTTTGCAAGGAAAACATTGGTCGATACGAAATTTACACAAAGGATCATAAGTGCTTTAACGATGAATACGACGATTTCAAGAAGCACTTGCAGGAAGCGATCGCTGAACTGCGCGAAAACAGTGAAATCGTTGGCGATTTATCAGTTTTGCAAGCCCGACAAAATATTATTCGCGACATTTGTGAACGTCGAATTAACGAAGCTTCGACATTTGAGAATGTCATCGATCACGGCGAGAAATTGTATGTTCATACCAGTCCTGAAGGTCGTGAGATAATTCGTCAACAATTGCGCAATCTGCGTACTGATTGGGATCATTTCAGTGACGATTTGAATTCAGCAAGTCAACAAATTGAACAATGTCTTCTTCAATTTGCCGATTTTGCTGCCGGTCAGGAGCAGCTAACTAAATGGCTGAAGGATGTCGAAAAAGCCATACAAAGTCACACCGAATTGAAGACAACACTCCAAGAAAAACGAGCTCAATCACAAAACCATAAGCTAATGCATCAAGACATTCTTAGTCACAATCTCCTGGTCGACACCGTATGTGACAAAGCGCAGCTGTTGGTCGATCAAACACATGACGAATCGCTTAATGTGTACTTACAGTCAATAAAGCAACTGTTTGTCGACATAGTGAACAAGTCTCAAAATCTTTTGGCTAATTTAGAAGGTTGTGTTCAATCGCATCAGCTATACAACAACCAAGTGACTAATTTGAAAAATTGGCTCAACGGCGAGAAACAAAAGTTAGACGAAAGTGACGACATTTCTGGTGAGAAAGGCGATATTAAGCGTAAGCTTAGCATGCTTGATCAGCTCAAAACGAATCAAGAATATGGACAAAAAATGTTAAATGATCTACTTGATCAAAGTGAGATTGTTAAAAAATGTACGTCGCCGAAAGGAATCGAAATCATTGACAAAGAATTGCATGATTTAGGTCAAGATTTCATTAATCATTTTGGCGATGTAAATACTGGCAAAGAGAAACAAAATGCCGTTTTGCAACAATGGAAACAATTTGATCAGAACTTGGATGACTTAACAAAATGGTGTCGTGCAATGGAAACCATATTCCGAGATCAACAACTTCAATCGACCATCGAAGATAAGGCCAAACAACTGGATGTATTCAAAGAGCATCGTGACGAAATTCTTCAGAAGCAGAAAAATATCGATGAATTCACAGATCAAGTACACAATTTGTTGACAAGCAGTGGTGCCGATCGTCTCAAGACACTGACGTCACAATTAACCAATCGCTATCAATTGTTACAAGTACTCAGCAAGGAAGTTGTTAATCGATGGCAGACGCTATTAGACGATCACCAAAAATACAATGATAAATTGAATGAAGTAAAAGCTTGGTTGGTGCCAATCGAAAAGCAACTGGAACAAGCAGTCAATGAAGAACCAAGCGATGCTGTGATCAGTAACACTTTAGAGCATTTACTGAATGAGCAAGACAATGCAGACACATTATTGACGATATTAAATTCTCTCGGCGAGAAAGCATTGCCAGAAACATCAACCCAAGGTCGGGAGAAAATCAGACAAGAATTACGCGATGTACGCGATCGTTGGGATCAATTGGACGATGGAATCAGAAAATTGCAAAAGCGACAAGAAGCACAGTCATTGCAATGGTCTAATTACCAAGATATATTGCAGCAAACGTTAGCTTGGCTTTCAACGCTGGAGAATTTATTGGAACAAGAGATTCCAAGTACTTGGACTTCTACTCAAGAAATTCGTTCAAAACTTATAAAGTACAAGTCCACTTTGCAAGATATTCTCGCCCATAAACGCATTATAGAAGCCGTTAATGACAAAGCAAATGCTGTTCTCCAAAGTAATTCCACTTCTAATGCAGAAGAAATAAAGAATACGGTTACCGCTGTTAACGCACGATACGAAAATCTGGGACAAAATTGTAATCAACTGATTGGTAAATTAGAAGAAGCAATTGATGTGTATCAACAATTTAATGAATTGCAAAAGAATCAACAAGACTATCAGAAGAATTTATGGGATCGATTGGCCAGTTACTCAGACTATTCTGGTAATAAACTTGCATTGCAGGGTCGCCTTCAGAAAGTCAACGAAATTCATGATTCGTTGAACGATGGTAATTTGAAATTGCAAGAATTGACTAATCATGTCGAACAGAAAACGGCTATTATTCCAACGCGCAGCAAAGAAGTAATGGCCAGAGATTTAACCAATTTGAAAATCGATTTTGACAAATTCACTGGAACATTAAATGATGTGAAAGCTGGCTTAGAGAGTAGACTGCAGCAATGGAATGACTATGAAAACAATTTGGATCGTTTGGTGGCTTGGCTAACGGAGGCCGAAAATGCATTGAAAAATTATGCACCAAAGAATACGTTGGAAGAGAAACAAGAGCAATTGCAAGGCTTTCAGAATCTCATTGGCAGTTTGCGTCAAAATGAATCTGAATTTGATAAAATGACCGATGAATCTTCGGAGCTCATACAGAGCAGCGGTGAAACACGCATTTCAGTGAATATGCAACAGATCACTTCGAGATTCCAATCGATTCAAACTACAGCAAAGGAAATTGTTAAGAAATGCGAACAAAGTGTAAGTGATCATCAGCAATTCAACGATAAGTACAAACAGTGCTCTGACTGGCTGGCAACGGCTCAAAATAATTACAATAAATGCAAAGACGTGCCACCAAGTTGTACACATGACGATTTGCTACAACAACAAAAAGCAATTCAAGAAATTTTGTCGCAGCAAAGCAGTGCAACTTTATTGCTAAACAATACAGTGGAGTTGGGCGAAAAGCTGTATCAATCAACGGCGCTTGAAGGACGCGAAACCATTCGTAATCAAATTCAAGAATTGGTACAAGTGCTAGAGAAATTGTTCGATAATGTTCATAGCACAAATCGTCTTTTACAAGGCAAACTAAATAAATGGTCAGGTTTCGAAGAGTGCGCTGAGCGACTGGAGGATTGGCTAAGTGGTGTTAATATCTTACCCGAAATCATTTTGAAGACGACATTGGACGAGAAAAAAGCTCAGTTACAAGCTTATCGCGATATTTTAGCCGATTTTCAGTTACATCAGCCAGATGTATTAAATTTAAAAGATATTGCTGACAATTTGCCAGAGAAAAATGAAAATATCGAACATAAGCTGCATGCCATTGTGAGTAAATATGATCAATTGCAGAAGATCGCACATGGATTTGTAGAGCGATACGAAGTCATCGTTAGCGATCATCAGCAATACAGTAAAGCAGTTATGGATACACAAGACTTTATTGAAGCAACTCACAATACTGTCGATTTGTGGGGAGACTTAGAGTTGGAACGCGTTTCACTTCGAACCAATTTAAATCGATTGAAAAATTTGCAAAGTAATTTAGAAGAAGAGAAGAGTCGCATAGAGCAAATCCGTAAATTAGGCGAAAAAGTAATTCCAGGCACTATTGATTCTGGAAAAGTGAACATACAGTCACAAGTTGATTCGTCGCAACAAGAATGGGAAGGTTTACTGTCACTCATTCAAACTACCATTGATTTAATAGAAAACAAATTGCAACAATGGGACGAATTTGAAAAACTTAAAGAAGAATGCATTAATTGGATTCGAAATACAGACAATAAACTTCACGCCATTGATTTAAAAGCAACGTGTGTCGAAAAGAAGGCTCAACTCGAAGAATTAAAAACTTTACAAGGTGAAGTGCGTGCTAAAGAACTAGAAATTGACAATGTTAGTGAAAAAGCTCAGTTATTGCACCGAGGCGCCGCTTCAACTAGATATTCACAGATAACCGATTTGATTCCCAAATACCAACAAGTGTCTCACAAAGTAAAAGAATTGACGACACGATGGCAGCAATATGTCACCAGCCATCAAGAATTTGAAAATCAAATATCTGAATGCACTGAATGGTTCAATGATATTAATTCGAAATTAGATTATTGTGCCGACTTAAGTGCAACTTCACAAAAAGATCTTGAAGAAAAGCTGGAAATTATTCAAGATATGCTTTTATTAAAAGACGAAGGTTTTGCTAAAGTGCAAAGTATTGTAGAAATGGCACAGTCGGTGCTTGCAAATACTGCGCCGCATGGCCACGAAGCAATCAATAAAAGTTTAGCTAAATTGCAAGATGATTGGTCGGCTTTAGCACTAAAAATGGTTGACATCAAACGAATTCTTGATCAATCAGCAGCTATGGCTGTTGGTTTTCTTGATCAAATACAAAACGTTGGCAAATCGGTGGAATGGTTAGAAAATGCTTTACGAGAATTATCCGAGTACCAAACGACGATGAATGAAAAACGTGCACAATTGGAAAAGATTAAGGCCACCGAGCAAAAGGTAAGGCTTGAGAAGATTGAAATCGATGCTCTTAAAGCTAAAGCAGCTGAAATGTTGGCCAGTGGACAACAGAGTCAAGTTGCTTATCAAGCCCAACAATCTTTAGACAAATTTGATAATTTAGCAGCAGCCGTACAAAAATTATTAAGCGATCGCGAAGAGCAATATCGTGATCATAGACTTTATAAAGAAAGTTACGACGATCTGTTGAGCTGGATTAGCCGGGCGCGAGAAAAGTTGCCGGCACTAAAACAACAATCGCTCGGTGATAAATTATCTATAGAGAACTCTGTTGCACCCCTTGATGCTTTATTAAATAAACAGGCACAAGGTGAATTGCTTGTAGAGCATTTGCAACATACAGGTGAAGTTGTTATGGCCAGCACATCGTCACAAGGAAAAGAACTGATTCGAAATGATATTAAAGCACTTCGTGATAATTTCGAAGGACTTTTTAAAGAGATATCGCAACAAAAGAATAAGCTGGAAGCTACATTGGCACAATGGCGTGACTATAAGGATGAATACGAACGCATATCGGAATGGTTACAACAAATTGATATTCTCGTCAAGAACCATAAGATCGCTCTATTGCCGAATTTAGCCGAAAAGGAAAAGCAAGTGGAAGATATGAAAGGAATTCTAAGTCGTCTTGAGAAGGGTCAATCAGACATAGACAAATTCAATGCAGCTGCAGCACCACTATTATCGTCACATTTGGAATCGTATGTCAATAATCAGCTGCGTCATTTGAATTCACGTTATCAAGTGCAAGTAAATCTAGCTAAAGATGTATTGAAGAAAGTAGAAACAAATTGTGACCAGCACAAAGAATATGACAATAATTTAAAGAAGGCCAAAAATTGGATTGAACGAGCATGGGAAACAATTCGTGAGTGCAGTGAATCAGCTAGTGCTAGTAGCAAAGAAGTGCTTCAACGTAGACTAGATCAAATTCAAGATCTTATTAAACACCGCGAAGATGGTCAATCTTTAGTTCATACAACTGTTAACAATGGCGAGAAAGTGATGCGAAGCACGCGATCTGATGGTCGAGATGAAGTGAGCAATCAAATCAAGGATCTTCAAAATGACTGGGATCGATTAGTGAAGAAAATGTCTACTGCCAAAGTTCATTTGGAAACCAGTTTGTTACAATGGGCTGATTATAGTTCAAGTTACTCACAATTACAGCAATGGATAACCGAACGTGAAGCTAAACTTCAACAAGCTTGCGAACAAAAGGTCGCCAAATCAAAGAAAGGACAACCAAACTTGAGTTCAGGTTTGAGTGAACGCAAAGCTAATCTACGACAAACTAACAATATTGTACAAGATATTGTATCGTTCGAGCCAATGATCCAATCAGTTACATCAAAAGCGTCTGATTTATTGCAAGCAGCTCCAGCCACAGAAATCTCTAGTAAATACGAGACGTTGAGTAAACAAGCAAAGGATCTTTACGAAAAACAAAAAGAAGAAGTAGATCAACATCAAGCGCTTATTGACGCAGAGAACGAGTTTGCTCAATGGTTGCGAAATGCAAAAGAACGCCTAAGTAAATGTTCAGAACCAACTGGTGACAAAGAGATTTTATCTGGTAAAATTACTCAATTGACCATATTGGAGAGCGAAGTTCCCGAAGGTCAAGCTAAACTAGAGAAAACACTCGAACAAGGTGAACTCGCTTGCAAACATTCAGAGCCAGATGACAAAGAGATTATCGAGGAAGCGATGGCATTCTTACAAGAAGAATTCGACAACTACATCGACAATCTGAAAAACGCCAAATCTCTGCTAGAAATTGGTATCGTGAAGTGGACCGAATATCAAGATCAATACAAGGAGGCACTAGATTGGTTAACGAAAACAGAGGCCCTCGTACAATCCTACAACAAGTTGCAGGATAGTCTGGAGGAGAAGAAAAACGTTTTAGAACAGTTCCAAGGACATTTGCAAACGCTTTTCGACTGGCAAAAAGAACTGGACCGTTTAAATGTGCTCGCCCAAAAATTGTTAGAAACGTGTGCCGACACACGAGTGAGTAATGCGGTCACGCAGCTAACGACGAAATACAATGCTCTACTGTCTCTCGCCAAGGAGATAATGAGAAGATTAGAGCTTCATTATCAAGAACACCAGCAGCATCATACATTGTACGAAGAGTGCCAACATTGGATCGAAAAAACTCGGGAAAAACTAAACGATTGCCAAGAGATACCCAGCTCATTGTCGGAGGTGCAAATTAAGTTAAATACTATCAAGTCATTACGCCAAGGATTTGAGCAAGGTCAAAATAAACTTCGCTATGTTCTTGAGCTAAAAGAGAAGGTTATTCTAAACACAGAGGTTAACGGTGCGGCCAAAATCCAAGAAGATACTGAGAATTTAAAGGTGGAATTTGATAAATTGCTAGTAGACATCAACGACATTCGACAGAAACTGGCAAATCGCGCTGCAGAGCTTGAAGAGATATTCAAATTGTACAAGATTTTGATCGAATGGATGGAAGATATACAGCCGAATATCGGTGAGTCAGATACTCCATTAAACGATTTAAGCGAGAAACGAGCTGCTTTGGAGAAATTCCGAGGCTTGCAACGTGACCTAAATAGTCATAATGAAATTGTCGAGAAAATCAAGAGTCGCCTGAATGAAGACAATAATTTGAATAAGAATGACTTTGTAGATGGTATAAATAAATTCGATGAAATACAAGAAATCATTGGCAAGAACATTGAGAAGCTCGAGAATGAAGTAAACAATCACGAGAAATATAAGCAAGCTTATGCTGAAATTTATGACTGGATTCGAAAAGTTCGCCTAGATATACAACAGTGCTCAGATTCGCACGGCGATAAGGATCAAATTGCCAACAAACTAGATAAACTACGAGAAATCGATCTCTCGATGCCTGAAGGCAAGATCCTAATGGAAACTGCAATTGAATTAAGTCAAAGTGTGGTCAATTCAAGTGGTAGTGAGGGTCAAGATTTAATAAATCAGGATATCAAGCAACTGAAGTCAGACTGGGATAGTTTGCAGGCAATGTCTTCGGATGCACACAGTGGTTTAGAGCAATGCATTGCTTCATGGAACAATTTCACAGACAAGTTTGACACAATCACCAAATGGATCGAAGAAACTTCTAATCGAGTTACTGTAGAAAGTGAGGGAGAGAAGAAAACTCCGGAAGATTTGACGCGCTGCAAGAAACTCCTTGAGGAAATTGTAGCTTGCAGCGATTCAATTGAAGATCTGAACGATGCATGTGAGGTTCTTGTCGAATTGAGTGCTTGTTCAAAGGTTCGCGATCAGGCTATTGACGTACAATCCAAATACACCAAACTGTTGACAGCAGCGCAAGGCGTTGTGGCGAAAATCGAGAAGAACTTAACCGATCACACTGAATTCCTCAACTACAAAAATGAAATGGATAAATGGCTGACCATTGCAAATGAAACTCTTAATAATTGTGCTGGTATCAGTAATGAGCCAGATACCCGTCAAAAATTAAACACTGTTACAAATCTCTCAAGTCGATTGCCAGAAGGTCAACATTTGTTAAGTCTTCTGCAGGATGCATATACTAAAGCTACGAATTTAACACCAGAAGATAAACAAGACGCATTGCGTATCAGCATGTCCAATTTACGAAAATCATGGGATGATTTCACATCAAACATTCAAAATACATTGGATCTATTGAAGTCGGCATTAAGTCGCTGGGACGAATTAAATGAACTTAAGAATCGATTTGAGAAATGGGTGACCGAAACGGAAGTAGCTCTTGCTGTTGTACCAGATACTCGTGGTGAAATTAGTGAAATGAAAACAATTTTAGAGCGATACAAGCATATCAATGACGATATTAACGACAAAAAAACCGATCTTGATCATCTAATCGACGAAGATCACGAATTGAGTTCATGGGCAAAATCACCAGCAGAATCAGAGGATGTGAACAAATTACAAGCACGTTATGAAAAATTAAAAACCGATTGTGAAGAGAAAGTCAGGAGTATTGAATCTGAAATTGGTGACTACAATGCATACTATCAGAAACTGCAGGATGCTGAAAAATGGCTTCTGCAGGTGTCATTCCAATTGATGGCACACAATTCGTTGTATATCACCAATCGTGAACAGACACAAGAGCAAATTAATCAGCATGAGAATTTATTAAATGACATTCAAAAATATCAATCACATCTCGATGATTTAAAAGCAAAGGGACAAAGTCAAATTGAACGTTACGAAGCCACATCGCCATCAGTGCGGCCAACAATTGAATCACAATTAAAGAATATTCAAGATAGCTATGATTCCTTGCTGAATACTTCCATTCAAATTCGGAATCGATTGCAAGAATCGTTGGCTAAATTCCAAGAATATGAAAATGCATTAGATAGCATTTCAAATAATTTAGACGAGTACGAGCCAGTCATCAGCAGTGATTTAGAAGAACCGGCAACGACGCTTGAAATGGCTCAAAACCAATTAAAATTGGCGCAATCATTACATAACAAATTACAAAACGAGAAATCACGTTTGGCACTTGCAGTGCAAGCCTGCGAAGCAGCAACAGCTAGTATCAGTCGTCCAAGTTCACCGTTGGAAGCAACTATTCAGCAAATTCCAGAAAAAGAATTGTTAATCAGAGCAAAACTCGAGGATCTAATTGACCAGGTTCAATCTCATTTGAGGGTTTATCAACAACAGTTACTGAACTAGAGCAATTGCAAAAACAACGCAGTGAACTGCTGGACTGGATTAAAAAACAAGATGTTATCGTGAATGATTGGACGTCACGTCCATGTAAACTTCGGCCAGAAGCAGCAAAACAGGAAATAATTCAAATGAATGATCTTCTGAATGCCATCGGTGACAAGCGTTCACATCTAATGACCGAAATGACAGGATCATTTGCTGATGACGACACTTCGGATATTGAACAACAGCTAGATAAATTGGAAATCGAATTGATGGATGCAATAGCGACTAAGACCACCGGTCAAAATGTCATTGAAACATATCGTCAAGCAGTGGCCGATATAAATGCTTGGTTTGATAATCTGATCAAGAAAATCGATGTGTTGGACATTGGTAGTGGACTGAGTTGTGCACAAAAATTAGCAGCAATATCCGACATAAAGAACGAATTTGAGATAAAAGGACCGAAGAAATTGGCAGATCTAAAGCAAAAAGCCCAAAAGGTAATTGAAGTCATTAGCAATTTGGATGCTCAACAAGTTGAGGAACAATTGAAGTCGGTTGATCGTCGTTATAACGACATTTCAAAGAGAATTACACGTAAAGTGCAAGTACTAGAAGCAACTAACAAAGGTGTGGATTGCGCACGTAATGAGATCGAGCAAGTGGATCATTGGACAAAACAGCAAATTTCCAATTTACAAATTCCACAAGCCATTGGTCTTGATAGTGGCTTAGCTGACGAACGACTTCAGTCTCTAAAACTGCTAACTAAAGAAGCAGAAGCAAAACAAGCTTTGGCAGAAACACTAGAACGGCGCGTTGCTAACATGCACAATGATTTAGAACCATTGGAACAGTCACAACTTGAGTCCGACCTCAAAGAAGTCGCATCCAAGCAGAAAGAATTGGCTAATTTACTAAAATCGGAAATTGCTTGTGTGTCAGAAGCGTCACAAGCTCGCAAGAAGTTTGAAACCGATCTGGACAAGGTTAAAAATTGGTTAAGAACTAAATTAAATGATATCAAAAAACAGACTGGACACTTACCGCTTCAATCGGCAGCTATTGAAAATGAAATTCAAGCAGCAAAGAACAATGAAAACGACATTAAAAAATTCTCCGAAGGCATGCTGAATGATCTTCAGAAACAAGGTCTTAATATTCTTAAAGATTGTCCTGATGCTGATAAAGGCCATCTTCAAAGTGTACTTGACGAGGTCACTACCGAATATAATGCACTGAAAAATGAGGGCGCCAACAAAACAAAATCACTTATCGATCTGCTGGAAGGACGCAAAGCGTTGGAAGGCGATGCAGCCACATTAGAAAATTGGCTGAATGAAGCTGAAATTAGTACGTCAGCTGATATTCACACAACCAGTTTGCCCATTTTGGAAGAGCAATTGGCTAAATTTGAAAATTTAAGCAAAGATAATAAGGCCATGAATACTTTGCTTCAATCAATAATTGAACAAGGCAAAGCCATTTCGCCAACTTTAAATAATCCCGATAAATTAAAATTAAACGAACAAATTAAAAACTTAAAAGATCGTTACAATAAGACCACTTCGAACATTAACGATCGCATAAAATTGATTCATGATTACATCAAGAAGCATAAAGAAGCCAAAGCTAAATTAACCGATTGTGTTCAGTTCCTCAATAAAATTCAACAAGAAATTCGCGATTTGAACAAACCGATTGGTAGCAAAGTTGAGGATGTTAAAGTTTTATTGGAAGCGTATGAACGCATTTTGGGTGAACTTAATGACAGCAAAAACAAAATGGGCGACATCCAAATAGAGAATTTGCCTGAATTGCAAGGTATACTATTACAACAAGACGATCTGATTAAGTTGGTTGAAAATCAATTAGCCCATTTAAGACAATTGCTATTACTCCGCGAGCAATACATAGCACTAATTAATCAAATCATAGCATTTATCATGAAGTATACAACAGTCATTACTGACATTGAGAAATCGCCGGATTCAATTGAAGAGAAAATTAAGCAGTACGACGATGTCATCGCTAAGATTCAAGAGTGCGAAGGTCTTCTTGCGTCTGCCAGTGATAAAGGCCAAAAAATCGCTTCAGAAGGAACGGCGGCCGACCGAAATGCCATTACTGAACAATTGCAATCACTCAAACAACAATTACAAAATTTACGAAAATTGGTTGAAGCGCAACGACAAAAGCAGGAACTCACTTTAGCTGAACACAAGAAAATGGCCACAGATTTAAGCGATCTATTAGATTGGTTACATGATAATGAAGCTACTTGTAAATCCCGTCCATTACTCGATCGTGATCCAGATTCGGTGGAACGAGAAATCAATAAGCACAACAACTTTGCTAGCGACGTACATGGCCATTTGGACCAAATTCGAAAGATTGACGAGCAGACGCAGCAAGACTACGGTTTACCGGGATCAATTGTTGAAATGATTTCCGAGGGCCGTTCTTTGGTTGCCAATTTGCCCAATGAGCTAAAAGAGCGAGAAAAATATCTATTAAATAGCAAGCAACACAGAATCGGTTACATATCACTTGTGGCCAAATTCAAAGAATGGCTTCATGAGGCAGAGACGCGCTTAGAAAATGGCAAGCATGGCATCGATTATGAAAATCTTGCTGTCGATTTAGAAGAATTTAAATTATTCTTTGGTAACGAAGGACCTATTAAAGATTTGGTCACGCACCAAATTCAGGAGGCTGTTGACAAAATATGGCCAACATTAAGTCCCATTGAACAAGAAGATCTATCACAAGAAGTCCACGAGCACAAGGAAAAATTGCAGAGTACATTGAGTGCAGCCAAAAAGCTAAGAACACGTTTAGAACAGAATCTCGAACGTTGGAAGGAATATGAACAGCTTTTGGAGAAGGTGCGAGCAATTCTTGAACGTGCACAAGTTTCCGATGAACCAGTCACCAATTTGGCTGGATTGCAGTTTAACCTTGACAAATTTGTGCATGCCTTAAACGATTTACAGTCTCAGCACAGCGAATTAGATTTGTTCAATCAGCGCTCTCAGGATTTAGTAAGACAAGCCGATTCGGTGAGCCGTGCCAACATTGAACAGCAAACCAATCAAATCAATAGTGACTGGAAGAATTTAGTCAATGATTTAGAGAATCGTATTGACAACCTAAAAGGATTATCACAGCATTGGTACGAATTTGATAAACGTATCCATTTACTTGAAAATCAATTGGTCCGTTTGGATGAACGCAGTCGAAATGTCGATTCAGTGGTGAGATCGAAACGACATTTGGAAGACACTAAGAATGTTATTCAAGAATTGCTTACCGAAACTATTGAATTCAAATCATCATATCAAGAGATTACAACATTATCGAAGTCAGTTATTGCATACCTCAGTGGAACGCACAGATCTTCGGCTGAGGCCTTACAGGCCAAACTTAATCACGTAGACCAACAATACAAAACACTTAAAGCAACACTAACTGAAAAGGACAACAAAGTTGATAAGGATCTTGAGCACCTTGAAAAAATATTTAGCGACATATCAGATTTACAAGATCGCATCAATTCACTGCTAGAGGAAATCGTTGAATTGTACGTATTTGGTCAGGATCAAGATCAAATTGAAAAGGAATTAGCCGAATTGAAATTGAACGGAGCAGAAGTGATTGTTGCGAGCAAGCAACTGGTACAACGAACGCACGACGAATATAATAAATTACAGAACTTGGTTCCAGCAGACATTTCACAGGAACTAACGGCATTAGAACTATTGACTGAACGACTTCAAACCAGTATGGATGACAAAGACAGAGAATTTAAGAAAGCAAAAACAGTGCGAAGTGAATATCTCAATGGGGTTGATTACATTCAAACTTGGTTACACCAAGCCGAATTGCGCATTCAAGATCGATCAACCGAGCCGCAACAGTTCAAGGACATTTTAACGAAAATTCATCAGGAATTGGCAACGGTACAAGAAAAATTAGAAACAGTTAAACAAAATGGGCAGGTGATAATAGAAAAGAGTCGAAACGATGGTGAAAAAGAATTAGTACAGACTACAATCGATCAGCTGGTACAACAAGTGGAACAATTGAAATCATGGCTAGACGATAAAAAGCATCAAGTAGGCAATTCTCTGGATGCTTGGTCAAGATTCATGAACTTGTATCGAATCGTGATGACCTGGGCAACGGAAAAGAAAAATTTCTTGGAAGTACCATTGAACGTGACTACATTATCAGAAGCCAAACAAAAAATGAATGAATACTCGAATGCTGTGAAAAGTATTAAGCCAATTGTTAAGAATCTCAGCGAAATGGATAAGGAATTGGACACTATTGCTCAAGTAACATCAACTGGTGATTTACGAAGTAAACTAATCGAAGCTGATGAAGCCAAAGTAGAGGTGGAAGCCATATTGTTGAAACGAAATACACTATTGCAAGAAACATGCGAAGAATGGGAACAATGCGAAAAAAAACTGAAAGAGATTCGAACATGGATTGATAAAATCACTAGCACGCTAGAATCACCACAATTTAAAAAGAAGCCATTACGTGATCAATTAGGGCTATGCGAAAAGTATTTAGCTGAAATCTCTGGTCAAAAGACAAAAATTTCTTTGTCGGTGGAAAAACTTCAAGTGCACTTCCGATCAGGTATCGGTGGCGACTCAAGAATCACAGAAACGGCATATGAAATTATTCATGATTTGGACGAATTGAACAACAATGTCAAACAAAAAAGCAGCGAATTGGATAAATCTCTGGCTCAACTAGAAGATTATCAACTACAGATGCAAGCTTTGCGTCAGAAAATCATTCAAGAAGAACAACAACTGCGTTTAGTATTGGCACCAACGTACTTGCCACACGATCGTGAAAAGGCGGTGACGGAACAACAGATGTATCGCGAACGTATCAAAATATTGAAAGCTAAAATAACTGCTCGTAATGAACGTGTAAAGCTAGTAATTCAGCGTGGCACACCCGACGACGAGCCACTAGAATAACAAATAAGCGTCAGATACATATTAAAAAATTAGAAATTAGAAAGCGCGACATTATTTTTTTTCGATACTATATAATTTGAAATATAATTTTCAATTAAACTATTGT